>Ga0194052_1001743_pt1 | contig 12335 bp, 9 predicted proteins | sample SepL226m_MetaG_FD_160117 | JGI IMG/M metagenome (GOLD analysis project Ga0194052, IMG submission 160117) | Anoxic zone freshwater microbial communities from boreal shield lake in IISD Experimental Lakes Area, Ontario, Canada - Sep2016-L227-6m | ecosystem: Environmental > Aquatic > Freshwater >... | reverse complement strand
TCCTCAAGGTGCTCTTCCTGACGATTCGGCTGCGAATTGACGACCGTTGCGGGATCAGCCGGAATGCCTTCGCAGAGCCCTGCCTGATCTGTTTCTGGCACAACAGAATTCTCGGGATCACCTATGCCTTTCAACGGTTTTATCCCAAGAAACTGCGCGGAGGTGTCACTGTGCTTACGAGCCCGAGCAAGGACGGGGAAATCCTCTCCCAATTCGTCGGGGCGTTCGGAATGGGATCGGTCCGCGGCTCCAGCTCCCGGCGGGGTTCGAGGGCGCTGCTCGAACTTGTCCGGATCATCCGGGATGGCGGGGATATCGCGATCACTCCTGACGGTCCCCGCGGGCCGCGATACAGCCTGGGACCTGGGGTGGTTCTGCTCGCCCAGACCACCGGCACTCCGATCGTTCCCATGCACGCCAGCTACTCGCGATCTTTTCGCATGAAGACGTGGGATGGATTCATCATCCCGTTGCCATTTTCCACCATATCGGTCACTGTGGACGAGCAAATCAACATTCCCAAAAATCTGGATGACGAAGAATTCGAACAGGCGAGGGAAAACCTGGAGGACATACTAAAAAATGCTGCGGATTGACGGTGCCGCGATTGCGGCCAAAGTTTTGGAGGAAACAAAATCGCGGGCGGCCGCGCTGCTCGAGCGTGGGATCCGTCCGGGCCTCGCGGTCGTGCTCGTCGGCGACGACCCTGCGTCGCGCGCCTACGTGCGCTCGAAGGACAAAAAGGCCGCCGACCTCGGATTCCACTCGGTCAAAAAAGAACTCCCCGCCTCGACAACCCAAGCGGAACTGCTCGCGATCGTCGAGGAATTGAACCGTGACGCGTCGGTCCACGGCATCCTCGTCCAGTCACCTCCACCCGCTCACATTGACGAAACGGAAATCGTCCACGCGATCGACCCGCGCAAAGATGTGGACGGGTTCCATCCGGAAAATGTCGGCAAGCTAGCCATGGACGATCCGACCGGCTTCGTGCCGTGCACGCCAATGGGCTGCATCCGGCTCCTTGCCGAAGCCGGCATCGAGACCTCTGGGCGCAAAGCCGTGATCGTCGGGCGGAGCATGCTTGTTGGAAAGCCGCTCGCCCTGCTTCTCATGCGCAAGGGTCCAGGCGGAGATGCAACCGTCACTGTCGCCCATTCACGCACAAAAAACCTGGCGGCCGTCACGCGGGAGGCGGACATTATCATCGCCGCGATCGGGCGGCCTCATTTTCTTGGCTCCGACCATATCCGTGAGGGGGCCGTGGTGATCGATGTGGGAATCAACCGTGTGGACGATCCAGGCAGCCCGAAAGGATACCGCCTCGTCGGAGATGTGGATTATGAGGCCGTTGCCGAGCGCTGCGCTGCGATCACCCCCGTGCCCGGCGGAGTCGGTCCGATGACCATTGCCATGCTCATGGCCAATACCGTCACCGCAGCGGAGAGGTTCTGCGGGTGACGGGAGGGAAAGTCAATCCGCACCTCAACGAACTCTGCCGCGACAAGAGGGAGGTCAGTGGGCTGACACCTTCGAGAAGACGTTCAGGACGACGCTCCCGGCGATGATGAGCGAGATGCCGAGGAACGCGGGCGCGTCGAGCGCTTGCTTGAAGAACAGCCAAGAGACAAGGACGATGAGCGCGGAACCGAGGCCGGACCATATCGCATAGGCGACCCCCAGCGGGATGGCCCGCATCGCAATGGAAAGAAAATAGAATGCGACCCCGTAGCCCGCGACGACGATGAGGGACGGGACAAGGCGCGTGAAGCTCTCGCAGGCCTTGAGGGCAGAAGTTGCGATAACCTCCGAGAGGATGGCGATAATGAGGGCGACGTGCGGATTCATAGGCGTATGCTTGATGCAGTGGGATACCCGGCACGGTTGCAACTTCCGGCCTGAATGTCCAGTGGACAGCCCATGTTTGGGCCAACGCGGCGCCCAGAACCAGAAGAGTTTTCCGACGCGGCGGGTGTCCGGGATTTGAAACAGGTTCACGGGGACCCGTTCGACCGGATCCAGGCTGTCCAAGCCATGCGGCGCAAGCTCTCCGTGATCAGTCGCGACCCGGTTTTAGCCCGCTACGGAATCCGTCGGATTTGGTCGGAAACGGGCTCAGGTGTATTTGACGACTTCCTCGATGGTGGTGAGGCCATCGTAGATCGAGCGCATTCCGTCCTCGCGCAGGGTCGTCATGCCGAGTTCGATGGCTTTCTGGCGAAGGAGGACGCCGGGAGCGCGCTCGTTGATCATCTCCCGGATGGGGTCCGAGATTTTCAGCAGCTCGTAAATTCCCTTTCGGCCTTTGTAGCCGGTGTTGTTGCACGCCTCGCAGCCTTTTCCGTAGTAAAAGTGCTTGTCGCCGATGTCGTGGATCCCGAGCCCGAGCGAGGCGAGGACGTGCTCGTTCGGTTCGTAGGTCGTCCGGCATGAAGTGCAGATTTTCCGGATGAGACGCTGGGCGAGAATACACTCGAGCGAGGCGGAGATCAGGAACGGCTCGACGCCCATGTCTACGAGGCGGGTGATCGCGCCCGTCGAATCGTTCGTGTGCAGGGTCGTGAAGACCAGGTGGCCGGTCAGCGAGGCCTGGATGGATATTTGCGCGGTTTCGACGTCACGGGTCTCTCCGACGAGAATCCGATCCGGATCCTGTCGCAGAAACGCCCTGAGCACGCGGGCGAACGTGAGCCCGATTGTCTCGTTGATCGGCACCTGAATGATTCCGTCGATCTCGTATTCCACAGGGTCCTCGGCTGTCAGCAGCTTGGAGTCAATCGTGTTGATTTTTCTGAGGCAGGAATAAAGGGTTGTGGTTTTTCCCGAACCGGTCGGCCCGGTGACGATGAAAATTCCATTCGGTTTTTGCAGGACCTGAAGGATGTAGTCGTAAACGTCCTGCGGCACGCCGAGCGTCTCGAGGTCGAGGTTTACGCTCGAGCGGTCGAGAACCCGCAGCACCACGCTTTCGCCGAAGACCGTGGGCAGAGTGGAGACGCGAAGATCAACCTGCCTGCCATTGATCGTCCTCTGAATCCGGCCATCCTGTGGCAGTCGTCGCTCGGCGATGTTGAGATTCGACATCACCTTCACGCGGGAGATTACCGGGAGGGCGAGGTGAAGCGGTGGCGGATCCATTTCGTAGAGTGCGCCATCCACCCGGTATCGGATCTTGAACTCGGTCTCGAACGGCTCGAAGTGGATATCGCTCGCCCTGGCAGCAATCGCCTTGTCGAGGATCAGGTCCACGTATTTGATGATCGGGCCGGTATTGGCCTCCGCAGTGACCGCCTGAAGGTTGAAGCTGTCGCCTCCGCTCTCTGTGACAACCAGATCCGAACCGGCCCCGAGTTGGGCAATGATGTCGTCAAAATTGGTGACCTCCGAACCGTAGTGCTGGCGGATGAGGCCGGCGACGCGGGACGGGAACGCGACCATCACCTGAATCTCGCGGCCGAGCGCGAACCTCAAATCCTCAATGGTCTGTGGATTGAGCGGGTCCTTGAGCGCGACAATGATCGTATTTCCCGAGCCCATGACCGGCATGGCACCGTGAAGTCGGGCGAGGCCGGAGGGGATCAGCCCGAGGACGGTTGTATCCGGGGCAAATTCCTGAAGGTTGTAGGCTTCCGCTCCGATCGAGTCGGCGATCACGCGGATAAATCCCTCCTCATCCACGACCTGATATTCGACCAGCAGTTCCTCAATGGGCTTCCCTCCGCTCGCGGCCAATCTGACATACTCCTCCGCCTGCTCCGGCGAGAGGAGAAGCCGCTCCACAAAAATGTCCGTGACTTGTCGTGCGTCCATATTGTCAGTCGAGGTCGGTCATGGTGGTGGTGAGCACTTCCTCGGCGGTTGTCATCCCGGCCAGAACCTTCCGGATGCCGTCCTCGCGCAGGGTCCTCATCCCGAGTTCTCTGGCCCGCTGGCGCAGCCCGATGGTCGAGGCATTATTGTTGATCATGTTGCGGATCTCGTCATCCACCAGGAACAGCTCGAAGATTCCCATTCGCCCTTTGTATCCTTTCCCGCGGCAGAGTTCGCAGCCGACCGGATGCATGATCTGGGCGCCGCCGAGTTGGCCCTGATCAATATGGAGCATGTTCATCTCGTATTCCGTGAGTTCCGCCGGAGCTTTGCATTTCGGGCACAGCCTTCTCACGAGACGCTGCGCGAGAACCGCGCGAACCGACGTGGAAACGAGGAAAGGTTTGATGCCGATATCCACGAGGCGGGCGATGGCGCTCGGGGCGTCATTGGTATGCAGGGTAGACAGCACGAGGTGCCCGGTGAGGGAGGCGTTCGTGGCGATGCTGGCCGTCTCCATGTCCCGGATCTCTCCGATCATGATGATGTTGGGGGCTTGGCGCAGAATCGAGCGGAGAGCTGCTGGAAAGGACATGCCAATGCTCGCATTCACCGGAACCTGGTTGATGCCGGTCATCTGGTATTCCACCGGATCCTCGACTGTAATCAGCTTCCGGTCCGGCTTGTTCATGTAATTCAGACAGCCGTAGAGAGTCGTTGTTTTCCCCGATCCTGTGGGGCCGGTGACGAGGATAATTCCATCAGGCAGGTTGATCTGCTTCTCAAATTTGGCTTGGTCGTCCGAGAGAAACCCGAGGTCCGGCAACCCCAGCATCAGGGAGGTTTTGTCGAGGATACGCATCACCACGCTTTCGCCATGAACAGTGGGAATGGTGGAAACGCGAAGGTCGATCGACTTGTCGCCGAGCTTGATCTGAATACGTCCGTCCTGCGGCAGCCGCTTTTCCGCGATACTCATCGAGCCGCTCATGATCTTGATGCGGCTGATCATCGCCGACTGAAGCTTTTTCGGCGGGCTTGGCATTTCCTGGAGCACGCCATCGATCCGGAAACGCACGCGGAATTTGGATTCCAGCGGTTCGAGATGAATGTCGCTCGCTCGGTTTTGATGGGCTTCCACCAGCAGAAGCGAGACCATTTTAATGATTGGAGCATCATCTGCTCCGGCTTCTTCTGACCCGGCCTCCAACTCCTGACCGAAGGACGTTGTCGCGTCGGCGCCGTAATACTGGATCAGGCTGTTCCGGATGGAGTCCGGTGTCGCGCAGACGAACTCGACTTCCCGATGGAGTTTGAAGGCAAGGTCGTCCATGGTTTGCATGTCCATGGGATCGCCGATGGCGATCAGGAGTGCGCCCTCGCGCTCGCCGATGGGAACCGCCTTCCATCGCTTGGCGTCCTCGGCGGGGAGCAGTTCGATAATGTTTGGCGGGACAACAATCTGCGCCAGATCCATGAACTCCATCCCGCTCTGTGCCGCCAGGGTGCGTCCGACATCCTCCTGGGTGATGAATCCCTCGTGGATGAGCGAATCAATGACGCTGTGTCCGGTCATGTGCCCGCGGGCGTAATCCACCTGAGTGCGGGTCACGAGCCCGACATCCATCAGGATTTCAACAATATAATCTTCGTTCTGGGCCACTAGGAGAAAGGTGTGTGAAGTGATTACGGGAGCCTTGCGACAAAGTCAACGCCGCTCCCGAAATCCATTCTTCCAAATACTCGTTTGCGGACGAACCCGGTTTTTTTGTGGGCACCCTGTTGCGAGCGGATGCAAAAACCCAGTTGACGGGCCGTGCGCTGCGCCGATAGGGTGCTCGACTGCCCAAGACTCGTCGATCCTTGTCGGAGGCACTCCAGAAAATATTCATGGCCGAAGAGCTTTCCTACGTTCTCCTCACTCCTTATTCGCTGCGCAAGTCGCGAACAGGCGGGATTATTTCCCGCCTCCTGGCAAGGACTGGGCTCGAGTTGGTGGGGGGGAGGATATTTTCTCCCGGGACTGATCTTGCAAACGCGTATGCGGACATGGCCGCCGGCGATCCTGACCCCAAGCATGCAGCGATTCAGGAGCTGATCCGGGACTACATCCGCAAAAATTTTGTGACAGCCCCTGACGGCACACCCTCGCGAGTTCTGCTTCTGGTCTTGCGGGGCGAGGATGCGGTTTCCAAAACCCGTGCTGTCACGGGGCACATCGTCGCCGACCGGCCCAGAGGGGAAACGATCCGCGATACTTACGGCGACTATATTGTGGAGGAGGGGAGGGTGGTCTATTTCGAGCCAGCCGTGCTGGCGGCACCGGATTCCGCGAGTGCGCGAGCCCATTTGGCGCTCTGGGCCAAGCACTCCGATCGTGAGGGAGGGGTGCTTGAGGACAGTGTGGTTTTTCCGGCAGGAGAGAACGTTGAAACGACCTTGGTTCTGATCAAACCCGACAATTTCCGCTTTCCCAACGCCCGTCCGGGAGGCGTCATCGACAGCTTTTCGCGGAGCGGACTTTCTATCATCGGGTTCAAGGTCCACCACATGAGCGTGGCCGAGGCCGAAAGTTTTTACGGCCCGGTTCTCGATGTTCTGCTCGACAAAATGCGTGAGCCGAGCGGCAAGCGCGCGAGGCTTGTCGTCGAAGAGGAACTCGGCGTGCCGCTGGATGCCGCGGCAGAGGCTTCGATGGGCGAACTCCTTGGCCCGATCGCCGGCCGGGCCCACTGGGAGTCGATTGTTCAATTCATGGCAGGCACGCGCCCGTCCCAATGCCCACCTGGCCAGCGCGGACTGCCTGGCAAGGAAAAGTGCGTGGCGTTGGTTTACCGCGGGATCGATGCCATCGCAAAAATTCGAGAGGTGCTCGGCCCGACCGATCCCTCGAAAGCCCCCCCTGGATCCATTCGAAAAGAATTTGGACAGACGGTCATGATCAACGCCGCGCACGCGTCGGACTCTCCGGAGAACGCGCGCCGCGAGATGGAGATCATCCGGATGGCCGAAAACAATTTGAAACCGCTGCTTGAAGCGCACGACGTGCCCGTCTAATACCAACCAACTCAAATTATGGAAATCGCCTCACGACTCACTGAACTCACCCCGTCACTCACCCTTGCCATCGACAGCAAAGCCAAAGCCCTGAAGGCCGAAGGCGTTGATGTCTGCGGATTCGGAGCCGGAGAACCCGACATGGACACGCCGGAGCACATCAAGGCAGCCGCCATCGCCGCGCTCCAGAGTGGCCATACAAAATACACCCCGAGCTCGGGCATTCCCGAACTCCGCCAGGCAATCTCGAAGAAGTTCGCAGCGGACAACAGCCTCGAATACAAGCCCGGACAGATCGTCGTCAGCAACGGGGCGAAGCAATCCTGCTTCAACGCGATCGCCGCGGTGGTGAACCCCGGCGACGAGGTCGTCATCCCCGCCCCGTTCTGGCTGAGCTACCCGGAGATGGTCCGCATCGCAGGCGGCGTCCCGGTGATCGTCCAGACGAAGGAGGAGAACGACTGGAAGATGACCGCCGAGGAATTTGAAAATGCGATGACCCCGTGCACGAAGATGGTGATCATCAACTCTCCCGGCAACCCGACCGGTTCCGTTTACACCCGCGATGAGCTCCGGAAGATTTCCGAGGTCGCTGCCGAGGAGGACATTTACATCCTTTCGGACGAGATCTACGAGAAGCTGACCTACGACGGGGCTGAGCACGTGAGCATTGCATCGCTTACGCCTGAAGCCTACGACCTCACGATCACCGTCAACGGTTTCAGCAAAGCCTACGCCATGACCGGCTGGAGGCTTGGTTACCTCGGGGCACCGGAGCCGATCGCAAAAGCCATCGATTCGATGCAGAGCCACATGACCTCGAACCCCTGCTCGTTCGCCCAATACGGCGGTCTGGCCGCACTGACCGGTGATCAGCAATGCGTCACCGACATGCGCGAGGAGTTCGACATCCGCCGCCAGTATATGTTCGAGCGACTGAACGCCATTTCCGGGATCAAGGCCGTGAGGCCGCTCGGCGCATTCTACGTCCTCGCGAATGTCAGCTCGTTCGGCCTGAAGTCGCAAAACTTCGCCGACCGCCTGTTGAGCAAGGCGAACGTCGCGCTCGTCCCGGGCGTCGCATTCGGCGATGATCGCACCGTCCGTCTGAGTTATGCCACGAGCCTTGACATCATCAAGACCGGCCTCGACCGCATCGAGGAGTTCTGCAAGACGATCTAATGTCCGTCCTCATCGTCGGATCCATCGCGCTGGATGACATCAAGACTCCCGTCGAGGAGCACCCGAATCTCCTCGGTGGCTCGGCCTCATACGCCGCAGTCGCGGCGGCATATTTCAGTCCGGTGAATCTCGTCGGCATTGTCGGAGACGATTTTCCCAAGGCGCATATCGACCTTCTCCAGAACCGCCGGATTGACTTGGAGGGACTCCAAATCGTTCCAGGAAAAACCTTCCGCTGGTCGGGCGAATACATGTGGGATATGAACACGCGCGAGACCCGCTCAGTGGACTTGAACGTCTTCGAGCATTTCACTCCAACGCTTCCCGCGAATTATCGGTCCACCCCGTTTGTGCTGCTGGCAAACATCGCACCGGATCTCCAGCATCACGTTCTGGATCAGGTCGTGAAGCCCCGGTTCGTCATCGCGGATACGATGGATCTCTGGATCAATATTGCGAAGGAATCCCTGATCCGCCTCCTCGGCCGCGTGGACATGCTGATCCTCAACGACGGCGAAGCCCGCCAGCTCACCAACCAGACGAATCTCGTCAAGGCAGCCAAATCCATCCTCGCGCTCGGCCCGAAATACGTTGCGATCAAGAAGGGCGAGCACGGCTGTCTCCTCTTCGGAAAAAGCGGTGAGTTTTTCAGTTGTCCGGCCTACCCGCTCGAAGATATTCACGATCCGACCGGCGCGGGAGACACGTTCGCCGGCGGTCTCGCGGGTGTTCTGGCCCGCGAGAACGACTCGGATCCCGTGAATTTCGGATCCCTGCGCCGCGCGGTGGTTTTCGGCACCGTGCTGGCGAGTTTCAACGTCGAGGCCTTCAGCCTGGAGCGCCTCAAGACCGTTGATGCCGCCCAGATCGAGGACCGCTCGCGCCTGCTCCGGCTCATGAGCCAGTTCGAGTCCGACTAGGGAGTGACGTTTTTCAAGCGTCCGCACTTTTCCATCATGCGCGTCGCCCGTTGGTTCATCTACGGTTTGCCGGTCTTCCTGCTGGTGTTGATCGCCGCCAGCTTTCTGAACTCTGCGTTTCTCTCGACCGGCAAGAAGAATGAGATGTCGATGGGCGTTCTCGGCGAACCGTCCTCGCTGAATCCGATCCAGCAAGCCGATTCGGCGGCCTCGCAGGTGTTCTCGACGATCTTCAACGGTCTGCTGAAATATGATGAGAACCTCGAAATCGTCGGCGATCTCGCGAAATCGTGGACTCTCAGCCAGACGACCACGGTGGTCTTCAAGGATTCCGCTTCCTCTGCGGCGGCGCTCAAAATGGTGGAATCCTGGAGGTCGGAATGGGCGGACTGGAAGCTGGAAGCGGCGCATATCGAGGGGAATTTTCTGCTCCTCTCGTTCACCGAACCCGGCATGAGCGCTTCGGAAAAGATTTTTTCCCTTCTGCCCCCAGATGGCATTCAACCGCTCGTAACGATTCGCGTTCAGGTCAAGGAGAACGCCAGAGGCATGTTGAAATCTTTTCGCGAGGCGAGTCCTGCGGCCCGCATTGTCAGGGATTGGGTGGAATCCGGCGGCGCCTTTGAACTGACCGCCGCCCCTGAGGTGAAAAGCGAGATCGAGGCATGGCTATCCAACCATGGAGGGGGAGAGGTCTCGCTGGGCGATCCGGTCCCGTTTCTTGCGGAACCACTCGTCGTGTTCACGCTGCGCGACCGTGTGCGTTGGCACGATGGCAAACCGTTCACCTCGCGCGATGTGGCGTTCACTTACGAAGCCATCATGGAGGATGCCTTTGCCTCACCGCGAAAGCCCGATTTCGATCTCATCCAAAAAATCGAGACTCCCGGGCTGCGCACCGTGCGGGTTACCTACCGCAAACCGTTTTCCCCGGCCCTCACCAGCTGGATGATTTCGATTCTTCCCGCCCACTTGCTGGAGGGGAAATCCCCAGAATGGTGGGCATCAAATTTCAACCGCGCTCCTATTGGCACCGGCCCGTTCAAGTTCGGAGAATGGAAGACGAACGAGTATATCCGGGTGGTGCGGAATCCGGACTATTTTGATTCCCCCGGGCCTTGGCTCGACGGGATTGTCTTTCGTGCGCTTCCCGACCAACTCTCCCTCCGTCTCGCCTTCGAAACCCGCCAAGTGGATTTCTGGTCCGCTGAGCCATGGACGGTTACTACATTTGAAAAGGATCCGCGTTTCAACGTGTTTTCCTCTCCGACAAGTTCCTACACCTACATTGGGTGGAACCTCAACCGCCCGTTGTTCAAGGATGAGCGCGTCCGGCAGGCGATGGCGCATGCGGTGGATATCCCGGCCATGGTGAAATACATCCTCTATGGACACGGCCTCCAGAGCACCGGAATTTTTACGCCGCAGATGTGGTTCTTTAACCCGAACGTGGTGCCCTTCACCTACGATCCCGACAAGGCCCGCGCTCTGCTGGATGAGGCGGGATGGGTGCCGGGCCCGGATGGAATCCGCGTCAAAGACGGCCAGCGGTTCTCGTTCACGCTTATCACCAACAACGGAAACGAAATCCGCCGCGACATCGCCACCCTCACCCAGGATGGATTCCGTAAGATCGGAATCGAGGTCAAAGTAGAACTTTACGAGTGGGCTGTCTTTCTTAAGAACCATGTCAACAAGGGGGACTTTGATGCCATGGTCCTCGGTTGGAGCCTCGGAAACGACTACGACCAGTTCCAGATCTGGCATTCCTCCCAGACCAATCCGGAGCAACTGAACGTCGTGGGTTACAAAAACCCCGAGGTGGACAAACTGCTTCAGTCCATCCGGCAGGAATATAACCGGGACAACATTATTTCCATGGCAGCCCGGCTTCAGAGCATTATTTACCAAGATCAGCCTTACCTGTTCCTCTATGTTCCGCAGGGGACCTCCGTGATGTGGAAAGACTCGTATCGAGTCTGCCGTCCGGACGGAAAAGGTGGGTGGATTAATTCACCCGTTGAGATGACAAAAGCAGGGTGGAGCTATTGGTCGGATTGGTTCTACCGCACGGAATTCAAGGACCGTCTGCCCGCGGCAGCGCGGAAATAGGAAAACCGACAGCCGGTCAGGGTTTTCCAATTTCAGTCAATTGCCCGCTGAGTTCATCGCGCTTTTCTTTCAACCTCTGAATTGTGCGGGAAGCCTTTTTTACCTCGGCCGCAGAATGTTTTTCCCCGCCGGATGTTGACGTGGACATCCTGTCCACCTCCTCCTGCGCGGAACGGATCTGGTCGTTCAAGGTTCGGATCGTGCCGGTCAGGTCAGCGAGTTTTTTTTGTTCAGCCACGAGCGCGGTGTTGTCCCCGGGCACCGTCCCGCCCAGAGGCGGCTCCTCCGCAGGCTGGGGTTGAGCGGGAGCATGGCTGGCAGCGGGGTTCTCTCCCGCAAATGGTGTTGGCTCCGGACGGGGAGGCTCCGCGTAGGTCGTTGCGAAGTAGGAGTTGTTTTTCCGGAATTCGATCCCGCGATACTGGACTACAAAATCGCCGCTTTCCTCGCGGACGAAATTCACCGCCTCACCAGCACGGATTCCTTGGATGCCATTCTCGGTGGTCACTTGGAAATCGGAGGTGGCGAAAAGCACCTTGGGTTTGGCGGGCTGAGGCTTGGGGGTGGCTGCTGGCAACTTGGGCACATCGGCTGGCGGGGGAGACAGAAACTCCTCCGGAATCGAGACCACGCTGGTAGGGACCTGTGGTTGGGCGGATTCCTTCGGGGCAGGAGGCGGGGCGGTATCCGGTGATGGAGAGCACCCCGCCAAAAGCAGGCAGAGCAAAAGCCCGCAGTTCATGCGGAAAAAAGTTGGCGTTTTGCAGGTGCGGATCTCTGCGGGTTTCAGCGGGCTGCCTGTAAGTTTCATTCCTTGGAGTTAATCCTATCACACCGGTCAATCCAAGACCCTGCGGGAAGTGGAAATTTGACTTGGATAATGAGAGCAGAGAACGAAGATGTTGCAGGCCACCGCGTTTTTCCTTTATTACTTTTTCTAATGTCAACATCCAAGGATGGCGCGACCGTTTCCAGCCCTGATTTTATCAAGGCATATCGCGTGATGCTTCGGGCCCGCGTTCTTGAGGAGAAGCTCGCAAGCCTTTACCGCGGGGGAATGATCAAAGGCGGGGTTTTTCTGGGACGCGGCCAGGAGGCTTTGAGTGTTTCGGTAGGGCTGCACCTCCGGAAAGGCGACATCTTCGCTCCGTTGATCCGCGATCAGGCTGGCAGAATGGCATTTGGCGACACAGTTCTTGACACCCTGCGGACGTATCTTGGCTCGCAACTCGGACCGATGCGGGGCCGCGACGG
>Ga0194052_1001742_pt1 | contig 12336 bp, 32 predicted proteins | sample SepL226m_MetaG_FD_160117 | JGI IMG/M metagenome (GOLD analysis project Ga0194052, IMG submission 160117) | Anoxic zone freshwater microbial communities from boreal shield lake in IISD Experimental Lakes Area, Ontario, Canada - Sep2016-L227-6m | ecosystem: Environmental > Aquatic > Freshwater >... | reverse complement strand
TAGTGTTAGTGAGGGCTCTCTCGTTGGCCTTCACCACGTTACAGCGTACTACGGTTACGGAGGACTTACAAAAGCGTTAAGCGTTACCGCCACCCATGCCTCCTGGTCTGTCAAAGTTTAACGATGACGTTCGGTATTCTTAGTAAGGTGCGTCTTCCAAGTCTGCCAACTGCTTGGCTACTTCAGCTTTGGAAACCTTAGCCTTAGTCGCAACTGCCTTAGCCTTTACTGCATCCTTAGCAGGAGTAGACTTAACAGTCTTTGCTACTGCCTTAGCCTTAGGGGCTGCCTTTACTGCGGATGGTTGACGCTTGGACAAGTCTGCTTCCAATGCCTCACGGATGGCCTTATTGCCGTTATCAAAGTTGATGGATAAAAGGAATGCAACTGCGTCTTCCTTAACCATTGGCTCTTTCAATTCAATCATGTCAATGTCTTTGGAACCGGTTTTAGCCAATACCTTAACACGAGTCATGTCGCTAGCAAAACGAGCTTTGATAACACCATTACGGGTTGATACACCTGCGCATTTAAAAGTCTTACTCATAATTCAATACCTCTTTCTGTGTGTGTTTTAAATCTGGGACCTATTTCCCATTATTAATAGTATACTGCATTTCGGTCAATCTGTCAACCGTTTTCTGGTTAACTGTTACAAGTTTCAAACGGGCTAAACTCTTCCTGTGGCTTTTTTACAACGATTGCGCCATCAATCTCTTTGTTTAACCATTCCATGATGTCCTGCTCTGCGTTACTGTCATCCCAGTTCTCGTAGTCCGGGTCCTCTGTAATGTATGCAAACCTACTCATTTGGCTGCCTCCTTAGAGACTTCTTGCACTTTAGCTACACCATTATCAAACATACGAGCGATACCGCTAAATCCTACAGTAACGATCATAACCCCAAATACTGTTCCAATGATAAACATTTTCATTTTCTGTACCACCACCATTGTTTAATTTCGTCCCAAATCTTCGAAACGATGTCTCCGAACGCTGGGCCTAACCACCAACCCAACCCTATGCCTACTACAACTGATAAAAAGCTATTCATCTTCGTCTTCCTCGTCATCGTCCGCGTAATCTTCGTCGGGCGCTAGGTTATAATCCAATACTTCGTCTGTAACAACTTCTACTTCGGTAACACGCATGTCGCCATCGAAGCTACCTTCGCCCAATACCGCTCCTGCGTAATCCAACAAGTCCTGTTGCATGATTGCGGCTAGTGCATCGCCCTTGCCAGCAAACTCCATATCGTGATGTACTTCTGCTCGAATTGTGGTGTAGAATATAGTCTTATACTTCATTTGGTTTCTCTCTGCTATCAAGTTCAGCTTCCAATATGGTACGACGAGCAATATCAAATGCACTGGGACTGTGCTGTTCTGCATATAGATCTGCAAGCGCAATCACCTGGTCAACGGCTAGCTGGCTAACCTCTCGGGCAAAGTCTGTTAGTGTTTGAGATTTCATGCCGCCTCCCAATTCACGTTAGCCAATGCTTCGTCTACTGGGCGGAAGCATCTGTTCTTGTAAGTACAAAATTGCCAGTACCCGTCCATATAGACATAGAAGTACTCACAACCACTGCCGTCGTAATAATCCATAAACGCTGTCAAGTCGTCAAAGCTCTTAAACGGAGCATTCTCGCCTCTGTCGCGTGTGTAAAAAGTACAGTCCTTAGAGCAAGCTACCTTGTTACCAATGTCAGCATACATATCGTCTGTCATGTCGCGCCCAAACTCGTGTGCTTCGCCAATGTCAGCACCTAAGCTACTCATATGGCCCATTGACACCAGCTTGTTCGCTTTGACGTTGTCATTGTAACAGTTCTGCAAGATGTAGCCGTTATGCTCAATGTAGCCGTCCCAGTGGCAGTAAATTGCCTTAACACGTTCACCGTGCATTACTGCTATTGCTGATCTTGTTCCCATTTGTTCGCTCGCTTTCTTAGTGTGTATAACTAGTATAGCATCAATTTACCAAAATGTCAACCATTAAATGAATACGTCTTTGCTCAGTACTTCGTCTTCTACCAGCTTGTGGCAAGCATTCAACGTCAACTGCATTACCAAATACAACTGCGCCTTCTGCTCTGCAGGAAAGCCTTCAATCTGATTGCTAATCTGCTCTAGCGTTGGAGTTGCAAATAAGCCACTGCGTGGAATTGGGTTCTCTACTGTATTGTACATGTTATCTCGCTTTCTTAGTGTATGTGTATATTATAGCACAGGTTTTACCAAAAGTCAACCCCTAACTTACTTAAAGCTAATTTCGCTCCAAGCCTTTAATGCCTCTAATGCCCATTGGATTTTCTGTTCTTCAGTCATTGTGATCTCTTTCTTTAATGTATATTATAGCACAGGTTTTACCAAAAGGTCAACCTTTAATTAATAACCCTGCCGCGTATATGGTCAATAGGGCACCGTTGATAACGATCAAGTTGGCTTCTCGTATACGTACACTCCAAATCAAGTACAGTAAGGCGCCTAGTGCGAACATCTCACGGTTGTATCCAAGTACTTCAAAACTAGTTAACAGAGCCGCCGTTAAGGTTACTGCGCATGCTACCCACTTCAATATCGTATCAATCATGCCCTTGGCAGTAGCCAACCTTTCCGTCTGTATTCTCTTTAACCTTCAACTTGCAACATGCGCATCTGTACATTATGCATACTCCCAACGGCTAGCATAGTTGATGCCTGCTACAATCCGTTGATAGACATCTCGCTTGCTCATATAGTAATCGTAGTTCTGATCCTGTGGGCCAAAGTTGAACCACATGTTTGATCTAGCATTATCCAAAATGTCTTTCTCTAGATCGTGTGCCGAATAGTATGCCTTGAAGCCGTTGATACTGTAATGAGCAATGAACCCTGATGCTAGGTAAAGGAACTTATAACCAGATGAGTTCAATGATTCGATGTCGTTGATTGCCTTTAGAACATTGCTTACAATCAAGTCCTGCTGTCTAGATGTTAACGGCTTAATCATTATGCCACCTCTTTCAAAAACACTACGAAGCCTGTAGTGTCCTTCTTAGCCTTGCCCTTGGCCTTTAAGCCAACTACCACATTGCTTGGGTCCAGGAAGCGCAAGTCACTCTCGTCGCCGTCAAACACTGTACGGCCCTTGTACTCTGCAGGAGTCTTATTGAAAACTACAGTTACATTCAAGCCTTGTTCAATAGCCTTGTTCACGTCTGCATCGTTGCCATCTGCTTTAGAAAATGTCAAATGGTAGTTCTTAATGCTAGCAACCTTACGACCCAGGACCTTAGTATAGTCATAGAACTGTACTGTAGGAAAGCATTGGAAAATGTTACGCTCAGTACCTGGAACTTCGTACTTCTCCCAGCTCAAGTCACTAGTACCGTTCAAACGGAATACAGGAGTCAGTCCCTGCTTGCGAGCATAATTAATAGCCCGAGCAATGTCGCTATGCAAGTCTAACATAAATTGGTCTCTGTCAAAGAAGAACGCCACTGTCTTACGGATGCGAGCCTTCTGAATCATGTTAGTAGTCTCACCGCGCTTGAACATGCCACCGCGCCCTGCTGTATTGAGGCAAGCTGATTTGCAACCTGCTGTAGCCTTTGGGCAAGTATTACCTGCGCCCGATACATCGCTTGGGCTAAGGTGTAGGATATAAGTCATGTAGCCCTGTTTCTCGCCCTTAAGTGTTTTAGGGTTACCAGTTGATAATAGTTTGAATGTCATTGTATGCTCGCTTTCTTAGTGTATATAAGTATTATAGCACAGGTTTTACCAAAAGTCAACCTCTATCGTTAGGAATATCTTGCACGGCATACCACAATAACCCTACAACCGCTAGGGCTATTAGGACAGCTATTATATACTGCACTAGACTCTAGCCCTGTATACTGTACGCAACCACCAGCGATAGGATGTAAAGTAATCCTGTTGGGTATAGGTAGGAGCAAGGCCCGTCCAGGTGCGGACTTCGTCACAATGCTCCATCCACATCTCCTGGCACCAAGCCCTAAAGCTCATGTTCATGCCTCAACACCGCAGGCAGCATAGAAGCGACTACGATCAAATCGATCATTGTGTCGGGCTCCTGCGTTCGCTACAGCCATTGCCGCAATGCGACGGGCTGTGATATCTGTGATGTAGCTGATCTCTAGTGCTAGTGTTTCAAAGTGTTTACGTGACATTGTGTCGCTCCTTTAGTGTATATAAGTATTATAGCATACAATTTACCAAAAGTCAACCGCTAGTTAAAAATGCGGATCCAAATGCTCGTGTACGCCTTTGCTCATCCAGCAGTACCTGTTCCCTGTCATTCTGTAGTAGTCGCCAATTTTAGTAAACTTCATTCCGTTGTCTACAAAAATAAACTTCTTAGTAATGCGCACAATTTTACCTGCATAATAGCTATCACAATTAATGCCATAGCTTACATCATCGCCTACGTTATATTCTACCATTTGTCGCTCTCCTTAGTGTATGTAAGTATTATAACACCAATTTACCAAAAGGTCAACCTATAGCCGTGTAAAAAGGTACAGTACTATTAATGCCATTATAGTAAAGGTATAGTCTATTTCAGTCATTGTCTAGCCCGCGCCCATAGAAGGGGGTCTTGTAGCCCAAGTCCAAGTATACTATCTCTCTGACGACTGTATCGTAGGCCTCAATGGCTGTTCGCTTATGCGCTTGAGATAAGATGAGTAGGCGGCGCTGGACCTCTGGCCACCCCAAGCCCTGTACACGAGCCTCCACTACTATGTTACTGACAAGGGCGTTGCCCTGCTTGCTAAACATGCCAAAGTCTTTACTCACTAGCACACTCCCCGTCATGTTCCATTAACGCTTCAATAGCGTCTGCAACTCTGTCGCTTTCACTGCTATAAAAAGTGTAGTCGCCTAGCGTAGTGCGCCCATCACCCTCTTTAATATATTCAAAGCCGCCGTAGTAGTCAAGCCTGCTTCCAGTGTATGCAACAATAGTGTCTTCGTCAACCCAAAGCATACCACATCGCTCGTCAAGCCCAAGTCTGCTTGCAGTCTCTTTACGCATGCCCTGTACATGTCTCTCAACTACTTCGCTAATCGCGTCTAGCAAGTCTGCGCTATTGTCAAAATCAGTGTCTGTAAAGTAACCCATTTGTTGCTCCTTTTGTTTAAGTGTATGTGTATATTATAGCACAGGTTTTACCAAATAGTCAACCACTTTATGCAAGTAATTGTAACTGTCGTCTAAAGGCAACACGCACTGCATCCCATGCTTCAGTGTATGTCGTGTCATATACTTCCGCCAGCCCGTTTACTTCTGCCGCGTCCATAAAGCCCTCGTACTGTACATCGCCCTCTAGCAACATACGCACCCTGCGCACCGCAATAGTCTCTACCGCTTCGTCAAATGTTTTCATGTTCACTCCATGCTCGCCATGCCGTCGTCTTGCATGCCCTGCTCTGTGTAGTATACATCATCGTCTAGTAGCTCGCTAATAGCATCTGCAAACCCAGTATCTGTGTAAAGTCTCCAGCTTCCCTCTTTAGCGTCCTCACCATCAACTGTATAGTATACATTAATAGTCTTGTAGCTCGCGTAGTCGCCGCCTGCCACTCCCTCTGTAATGCAAATGTCTGTAACTGTTACCTGCGCTAAGTCACAGTCCCAAATGCTGTCGCCAGCAAGTGTTACCTGTTCACTACAAGTGTAATGCCTAGTAGTCATGTCGTCGTCTTTGCTTACTTCTTTTAGTGTTAGTTTATCGCTAATCATATCGCTCCTTTAGTGTAGTGTGTAGTATAACACAGCGTTGCCGCTGTGTCAAGTACTTTAGCAAAACAGCGTAACTTCCATCTCAGCATCCAACCACTTGCTTCCATCTTCAAGTACTAATACCTGTGCTTGTCGTGCATAACAGCGTGTCTCTGCTATTCCACTATGTACAGCAATAATGTCTACAATTTCCACTTCCTCTACTTTGTCTGCTATTTGTTCAACTGTAGCGTAAACGCATTCACCTGTTGTTTCTGTAGCTAGTGTATAAAAGTCCAGCAAGTGTGTATCCTCGCCATCGTATGCTACAATGTCCTCAGCTACGTCGCTGTACCGCGCTTCGCATAAGCACATGTAATTTTTGTTAAGTTCTAGTGTATTAAACATAATTGCTCCTTTAGTGTATAGTGTATAATAGCATACTTTTACCAAAATGTCAACTAGTTAAGTATAAGCTCTTCTACTTCGTATTCAAATGCTTCAAAGCCCTCTGCCGCGTTTTCCGCAATAAAAGCTTCAATTTGTGCTTCAGCCGCTTTAAGTGTAGTAAATGCCGCTAAGTTTTCGTAAGCGTCTTCGTCATCGCCAAGCCCAAGTCCGCGTACAATGTAAATATTTTGTGTCATTTAAAGCTCCTTTTGTTTAGTGTATAGTGTATAATAACACACTTTGGTAAAAAGGTCAAGTTGTTTTTAGAACACACACAAAGCAAAGGGTCTTTGTTCCGGTTGACAATTTATCAAAAGCATGCTATTATTACACAACACTAACGCAATACACTAAGGAGCCCGACATGCAAACTAATTGTCAAGCATACGCAAAAATCATCACTAATAAGCGTCTTAATACTTTGCGCTTACTAGTTACTTTTGACAGTACTAAACGAGATAAAAATGGTAGTATTATTGTTACAGTTAAGAATTGTGCTTATGCCAGCGGTGATTTAATTAGCGTTGATAATACTACTAGTGAGCAACGCAATGCGGCACTAGCCCGCGCTATTATAACAGCGAAACAAGTACTGCGCACTGAGAACTTTAGATTAGTATAATAAGATAATGAGTATATAAGAAAATCCCCCTTTAATATGGATAATATTATCGGGGGATAATCAAAGGGATTATCTGGTTGAGTATGCCTATAATCCCCCACCCGGATGTCCCTGCCTTCCCAGGCGAGCCTCAACCACTTAGAGTTTGTGGTCTCCGGTTAGGTCTGACTGCGGCAAGATTATATCCTGTCCTCATATCGCTGGCAGTAACCCCCAGCCTCTAAGTGCCTGTTACTTGCTACGATCATATATCTCGTGACCTGCGGTTTGTCATTTACCACGAGTTATACTCATAGTAAGTTCTTTAAGTTCATGGTGGGCCGAGAGTGATTCGAACACTCCACCAAAGGATTATGAGTCCTCTGCTCTAACCTAATGAGCTACCGGCCCTAATCGTATTATATATAGTTATACTGTATACACTCTATATAGTATACACTAGATGTCAGTTACAGTCAATGTAGAAGACAGTGAGAGAACCGTAGAACGTGGTAAAAAAGCCACAGGAATCACGGTAGATTGAGTGGAATTACGGTGGGAATCCTGAGGGATTCTGGTGAAAAACGGTAAAACCACGCTAGAAATCATAGTAAAAATTTTCTGAGCACCGTGGGGATGAGAGGCTATAGTTAAATGGTTTTTCAAGTTCTTCTCCAAATTCCCACCTTAGACCACAACCCCCACCGGCCGCTTGCGCTGGCTGTACAGCGGGGTATTTGCTGTACGCTGTGTATAGTGTAGTCACTACCCTTTCGGCCGCCTATCCGTGGCTATAGTATATCTAGTGTGACTCTATGGTGTATATGGTAAGAGTGCTACAGCGGGGTATTGTATATACACTCGGTTCTCGGCTCCCTATCCGTGGCTATAGTAGCTAATAGTAGCTATATAGTAGGTCTACCCTACCGGCTACAGCGGGGCATTCACTATACGCTTATGTTATACACACAGTAGAATATCACAGCTTCTACCAAACCCAGTATGGCTAGTAGTGTGTATACCTTTACTAGTGTATGACCTGATGTACTCGGTGTTTTATTGTTCTTGTTCATTTTGGTAAAATTCATCGTTGACTTAGTTCCTATATGTGTGTATAGTATTACTTATAGCATCGAGCATTGGCTTGTTGAGCAGTCTGGTATAGTGTTATACTGTCGCTTATACAACGGGTCATGTTTGTGGATATACATAATGTATTTGTAGTATATAACCTAGAAAGCAACTATATGGCAGTGAAATCATGGTATCTAAGCGTAGTAGATTCGGCAACACATAAGAATGTTGTACACAAGATGTTCTTTACTGCGCCGGAAATGAACAAGTTTATTCGGGAACAAGAGCTTGTGGAAAAGTATCCAAAGCCCGCTTACTATGTTGTAAAGGAGAATTACTAATGTCACAAGATAAGAATGGAGTGGATTTCCCAGAGCAACAACAATATGGACGAATCTTCTTAATAGGATTAGTGTTCGTGTTGGGTGTGCTTTGGTTTATATCTAACTGATGACTGCTTTTTTGCTTATAGCGGCTTATTTTATAGTTGAGTTATTAATCATTAGAGATCGAGGATTATGGAAATAGCATTTAAACGAAACGGACGACTGTATAATCAGTCTTATGCATGGGTACCTACACGTACTACCAGTGGCACTTGGCTATGGCTAACCCTGTACTATACTAGAGAGTCCAGGGCAAACTGGCTGGTACTAACACCTTTAGAGTTTTTAATTGACAGCTCACATGACCAAGCCTACTAAAATACTAGAGCGTTTAAAGCGGCATGCTGGTGTAGAGGATAACCCTGATCAAGAGGGCTTGGACTTGTTTGCTCTATTGATTGTGCAGGAATGTTTAACCATAGTAGATGATTTGGTAGATAAACAAGCAGATGGTAGTTGGACCAGTAACGAATTATACACAGATTACAATGGTGCGTTACATTTAGCAGATCAACAGATTAAACAACATTTTGGAGTTGAACTATAACTATGAACGAACGGATTAAACAATTCGGTGAACAGGCTATACATTATGCCGCTTCGAGGCCTATGCCTGAACTGAAAGATCGAGACCTATACTTAGATAACTTGTTTGAAAAGTTCGCCGAGTTGATTGTGCGAGCGTGTGCTAATATTGTCTTTGAAGCGGGCTGTACTGAGGACAATTGGGATTGTCCAAACGAAGAATTATACCAGTTATCTAATAAAATTGAACAATATTTCGGAGTAGCGGAATGAAGTGGATTGATCGTACTGCTCTAATGTTTATGACCCTTGTGGTACTATTAACTGTATATATCCTGGCTTCTGAGTGGAATACTCGGGGGTTTACAGTTTGCGCTTCGTGAAAATTTTGCTGACGCTCTGCGCTTCGCGTTTCTCGTTGTTAGGCTAATCGGCAGTCAATTTACCAAAATGTTCGCTATCTTATACACTCTCGTCTTGACCCATATTACCATGATGTTTGTTGTGGTCTATATACATCGGGGTATATCGCATGCGACTATTCAGTTTAGTCCTGTGTTTGATCATTTTATTCGCCTATGGCTATGGCTTACAGATGGAGTTAACATACGTGATTGGGCTATTACACACAGGCTACATCACGCTCACACAGATCAACCCGGGGATCCACATTCACCTTACTTAGAGGGTATAGTCAAGATAGCCTGGACTAACTTGCTCTACACCCTGGTACATCGTTATCGTGCCAATTACTCACAGTGGACTATAAATCATTATGGACAGGGTATCACATGTGATTGGATGGAAACACATGTATATCAACCCTATCAACGGCTAGGTGTATTTGTCATGCTAACCATTAACATCTTGCTATTTGGCTTTGGGGTGGGACTGGGGATTTGGCTGGTACAAATGATATGGACTCCGTTTTGGACCAATAGCATTGTCACAGGTTTTTGTCATTGGCGCATAGGCTACCCGCACCCTGACTCACAGGATCGTAGCAAGAACTTGCCATTTTTGGGCTTGTTTTTAATTGGCGACGAATTGCACTCGAATCATCATGCTAGACCTATGGATCCATGCTTGCGTAAATATTGGTGGGAGTTTGATTTGGGATGGGTATATATTCGACTCTTTGAAAGATTAAGGTTACTTACTATATTATGAATCACGACTACTATCGTCATTTAGACTTACCTCCTTTACCCGACCGTTATATCCAGGAAGGCCTTAATGCCAACTATAAGGTAATTGAAAAGCCCAGACTCATATGGGCTCGTAGCACATTTGATGAAACTGACTTCTTTAAAGAAATTAATGAGCATTTTGGTCGTTGCTATGTAAAATACTACTTTAACCCGCCGGATAGTTTGTATGACTGGCATGTAGACAGTAATAGACATTGTGCCATTAATTGGGTGGTTAAAACTAATCCTGAAGCTAGAACTATCTTCAGAGAGCCTAGTACTGATTTAAATCAGGGTCTAAAGAAACCTATATTTTATGACATACACGAGCTCAAATACCAAGGCTCTAGTCCTACTATATTAAATGCCACTTACGAGCATTGCATTGCTAACAACTACCCGGATACTAGAATTATCTTAACTATGAGTGTGTTCAAACCTGCAACCTATCACGAAGTATTAGATTTTATTCTCAACATGAAATGTAAGGACTACTAGCATGAAATGGATTTTGGTGTTTTATATGTTTAATAACCCAGTTGCCTATCACCCTCATTGGGCGTTTAGTAATCAAGAGGCATGCCAGTCCAAGGCAGACCGGTACGCTAATGTGTACAAGCAAACTGGCAGTGATCTTAAAGCTGAGTGTCGCCCGGTGGCTCAAGTTAACTTACGCAATCCCAACGATATTGTGGTGAAACAGTACACTCTTTATTAAGTAGGGTTAAATATCTGTGCATGCTGATAGTGTACACAGACGTCTTATTGCCGGAACACACAGAGGCTATAACAGCTTTGGATCCTGAAGCTAGCTATTGGCCTAGCAATCATCAACTCGACTTATTCTTTGAAGTTGTACCCATAGAATGGAACATTATCTTTACCAATTCAAACTCTGCTACCCATTGGCTACTGTTGTATTCAGCTAACAGTCATGTTGCAAATTTGCACTAGATCCTGTATACTAGTACTATGACTGCGGATTCTCCTTACCCTCACTTGCTGTATATGGCTTATACTGAGCACCCTTACCCAGAGGTAGAAGCATGGTGTATGGAACATATAGGCCCCCATGAAACAGCATGGTATAAGCTAGGGCAGGATCTGGCCGCTGTGGTTGTGGGTTATCGTAGTCAGGAGTACTGGTTCCGTACCCCCGAGGATAGGCTAATGTTTATACTACGTTGGGGTACCTGATGTTTAAGTTTACCAAGCAATATCCTGTGTTCGGCGGCATAACAACCGATCAGTGGAACTGGTTGTGCGATACTGTGAGTCCACCAAGAAAAGAATGGATTGTGGGCAAAGGTGCTGTCTGGTTTAAACAAGAAAAGCATAAGGTGTTATATTTGCTACGCTGGGGGTCTTAGGTGACTGAGATACACCCCCTTGAAGTTTGGGTGGAAAATGAAGCAGGGTGGATGTTGTCCTGGCAAGGGCATGAGCTATGGTGCTCAGATAACTGTAAGGGCTATTGGTATAGAAGCCACGGTGTATTTTGGTTTGAAGAAACAGACGATGCTGTATACTTTGCGTTAAGGTGGGCATGACAACACCCCTTAACGAAAAGTATGCGGTTCCTATTCGCATGTCTAATGATCAATGGAACTGGCTATGTGATAATATAGGCGTACCAAGAAAGGATTGGTTCTATAATTTTGGTCATGTATGGTTTCTTGAAGAGAAGCATAAAATTATGTATATATTGAGGTGGTTGTGATTAATATTGAAGAATCCATATTAGAAGATCTTGGCAAACAACTGTCAGATGCAGTTGACTTTGAAATTCTCGCAGAGCTATTGTGGAAAGTCGAGGGGTGGATTAAGTTTGAAATCCCACGATTCGTAGACAACCATCACGCTGTAGATATCGGATATTGGTTATTAGATAACTGCCAGGGCGAGTATAAACGCAACGGCCGTACCTTCCTGTTCGAAAGCCCTAAAGATGCTACACTGTTTATCTTACGGTGGGCATGATACTACAAGACTCTCGCTACTATAATGGCCTGCTAGATGAATATGAGCAGTTAGAAAGGCATCGTACTAGAAACCAACTCTATTTGGATCCGGCCTATTATCGCAGGTTTGAAGCATGGCTAGTAGCCGAACACAAGTGTAGGGCTCGTAGCGAACGCATGCTAGAATTTAACAGTGAGCAGGATGCCACAATGTTTTTATTAAAATGGAACGGATGATGTTAGCTCTTATACTGGTTGATCCATGTGTTGAGCAATGATATGGTAAAAATTGCTGTGCCAATATCCTTAAGTGTCCAGAACTGTTCCCAGAATGGAGCATCTAATGATGTACCTGTGAACACAAAGAATGCTTGCCCAACTAGGCCACATGCTATTGTAGCGAACCCTAGCTTCTTAAG
>Ga0194052_1001740_pt1 | contig 12341 bp, 7 predicted proteins | sample SepL226m_MetaG_FD_160117 | JGI IMG/M metagenome (GOLD analysis project Ga0194052, IMG submission 160117) | Anoxic zone freshwater microbial communities from boreal shield lake in IISD Experimental Lakes Area, Ontario, Canada - Sep2016-L227-6m | ecosystem: Environmental > Aquatic > Freshwater >... | reverse complement strand
GCACCGTCCAGCGAGCGCGGCACGTCTGCACCGCGTGCGGCGGCACCGGCCACGCGGCGAAAACCGAAACCCATCAGGTGAAAATTCCGGCGGGTGTTACCGAGGGCCAACGATTGCGCGTCGCGGGGCGGGGCGAGTCCGGAGCGGGCGGCGGAGCAGCCGGAGACCTTTATTTGCGCGTGCGACTGGCCAAACACCCGGACTTTGATGTGCAAGATCACAATCTGATCTACGAAGCCGCGATCGCGCCGTGGGAAGCTGTCCTGGGAGCGAACATTTCCGTTCCAACTCTCAACGGTCAAGTGAACATAAAGATTCCCCCTGGCACACAGAACGGTCAGAAGTTGCGTGTGCGCGGCCGCGGATTGCCTCATCGCGGCGGTGAGGATGGTGATTTGATCGTCGAGACCCGCATCGAGGTTCCGAATCGCGTCACAGATTCCGAACGGAAGCTCTGGGAGCAACTCGCACGCGAGTCGCACTTCACCCCTCGAGAGTAGCGCACTTTCAACAATTCGGAGACCGAAGCTCTGCTTGCAGCACGATCTGCGCGACGATTCTCAGGCCCACAACCTTCTCTGCCGAACCACCGTTCGCAGCGAGCGTGTCCGCCACAAACCAGGGGTTAGCAGCACAATTCAAGTCTCGGTTCCTTACCAATTAGTTGTGCTTCGACAGCACGTATGCCCTGTATATTGTGGTTTTTTGGCTTTACACGGCAGGGCAGGTTTGGTTCCAATGATGAAGAGCATGTATCTGAAGAATTTAACTGTCTTAGGCTTCAAATCCTTTGCGGACAAGACGTCGCTGAATTTTCAGCCCGGGGTCACGGCTATTGTCGGCCCCAATGGGTGTGGCAAGTCGAATGTGTCGGACGCTATACGTTGGGTGCTGGGCGAGCAATCGGCCAAGGCCTTGCGTGGCGGCGAGATGGCTGATGTTATCTTTAACGGTACCGATGGTCGAAAACCCCTCGGAATGGCCGAAGTTTCCCTCACAATCGGCGGAGTTGACCAGGAAAACCTCAGTGCGGCTGGCGTCCAGATGGCTTACAACGAGGTCACGGTGACGCGCCGGGTTTTTCGCGATGGCGGCAGCGAGTATTTTATCAATAAGACCGGCTGTCGGCTCAAGGACATCCAGCAACTGTTCATGGGCACCGGCGTGGGCCGCACCAGCTACAGCATCATGGCTCAGGGCAACATCACCCAAATCCTTTCCAGCAAACCGGAAGACCGCCGGATGATTTTCGAGGAGGCCGCGGGTATCACCAAATACAAAGCCCAGAAGAAAGAGGCCCTGCGCAAGCTGGAATACACGGAGCAGAATCTGCTCCGCGTTGCGGATCTCGTGCGGGAGGTGAAGCGCCAGATCGGCTCGCTCCAACGTCAGGCCGGGAAAGCGAGGCGCTACAAACAGCTTTCCGCCGATCTCCAGCATCTCGATACCCAGCTTGCCCGCCATCAGTTCGACCAGTTGCAAACCGAGATTGCCGAGCGGCATATCACCGCTGAGAATCTACGAAATGAAATTGAATCCAGCTCCGCTGGCATGTTACGTTGCGAGGACGAAATCGCCCAGCTTCGCCAGCGCCTCTCAGACCTGGAACATCAGATCGGCGCGAGGCAGCAGCGCGGGCTCGAGCTGAAGGGCGAGATGGATCGTCACGACAGCCGCATTCACTTTAACGACGAGCGCCTGCGCGAGTTCGCAGCCCAGAACACCAAAGCCATGGCGGACCTTACCCAGGCCGAGGAGCGACGCCGCGCAGCGGAGCAGGAGGTCGGCGCGGTGACCGAGCGGTTGGTGGCGGCCCAGGCTGCCCTCGATCAGCATCGCCAGACACTGGCGGGCAGGCAGGAAGCCCTCCGCAAAGTCGAGGAGGAACTCCGCCAGCAGCAAGATGACCTGCGCCAGGCCCAGACCGAGGCGTTCGCCGCTGCGCAAAACCTCACCCGCGTGCGCAACGAAATCACCGCCCTCGATCTGCAAAAGCAGGGCAACGCCATCCGGCTCGAAAAGCTCTCGGCTGAAAAGATTCAGCTCGAGGAAGAGCGGACCCGTTTGGAAACCCGGCTGCAGGAGTTCGTGGCCAATGTGGCAGCCGAGAAGCTTAATGCCCAGACCCAGCGCGGCACGGTGGAAGAACGGCAAAAACGATTGCGCGAAATCCAGGAGGAATTAGCCCGCACGGGCCACACCCAGGACAAGGCGTTGCAGCAGCAGGCGGAGGCGCGCTCGCGTTTCAACGTGCTCGAGCAGTTGCAGGCCGACCACGAAGGCTTTGGCGCGGGGGCGCTGGCGGCGCTTAAGCAGTCGGCAGACGTGCTCGGGTCGCTGGCCGATAAAATCCGGGTTGCCGACCCCTACGTCACCGCCATCGAAACGGCCCTCGGGCATCACCTCCAACTCGTGTTGACGGAGCAACCCGAGTCCGCCCGCCAAATCCTGACCGACCTGAACACCCAGAAGAAAGGCCGCGCCAGCATTGCCCCGATGGCTTTCATCAGAAACGGTGGCAGCGACGCAATCTCCACCGAGGGCAACGGCATCCCCCCGTCACCCGTTGCCAATCCAGGCGCTCCCATCTCCGCCCCCGAACTGAACGGCGTGCCACTCGACGCGTTGGCCGTCATCCAGAGCGAAACTCCCATCCAGCCGTTGCTCGAGCGCCTGCTGGGCACGACCCGAATCGTGCGCGACCTCACCGCCGCCACCGCTGCCTGGCATGAAAGCAACCGCACGTTCCATTACGTCACCCTGGCGGGCGAGATGCTGAGCTGCCAGGGCATCTACACCGGCGGCTGCGGCAATGGCGACGGCAAAGCGCCTGCTTCGATCCTCGGACGAAAGAACCAGATTGCAGGCCTGCATGACACCCTGCTCAAGTTGCAGGAACAAGTGGCCGAGATCAGCCGCACCAAAGGCGCCCTGCAAAGCGAGCAAACCGAGCTTCAGGCCGGCCTCCAACAGGCGCAAACAGAACTCCGCGCCCAGGAAGTGGCCATCGCCACCCATGAAGGCGAATTCAACGCCTTGCAGAATTCCTCGCGCCTGCTTCACCAGAAAATCGACACCGTCGTCTATGAGGTTCAAAGCCTGGCGGCGCAGGAACAGGAAGGGCTGCAAAAGCGCGCCGAGATGTCGGGTAGAGCGGATGCGTGCGAGGCGCTCGAACGGGCGCGCCAGGCGCAGGTTGGAGAATTGACCGTGCAAATGGAGGGGTCGCGCCAGCAGCGCGACGCCGCAAATGGGGGTCTGACCGAAAGCCGGGTGGCGCTGGCCACCGAGGAGCAGATGCGCGCATCCTTCCAGCAGCAGAAACAATCCCTCGACCAGCGCATCCGCGAGCTGACGCAGATTATTGAGCAGCGGCGCGCGGAGCTGGCGTCCTTCGTTGGCCGCAAGGAACGGGCGGAATCCGAAATCCAGGAGTCTCGCGGCCTGATTGAAAAGCTGCACCACGACCGCGAGCAGGTGAATGCGCAGTCGGCCGAACTGTTGGCCCAGAAACAAACCCAGGACCAGGACATCACCGCCCGGGAAGAGGCGTTGCGCGACCAGCGCCGGGTCTTAACGGAGCTGCAAGGGCGGCGGGGCACCGTCGAAGTCGAGTTGGCGCAGAAAGAAATGACCGTTCAGAACCTGCGCGAACGGGTCCAGCAGAAGTATCATGTCAAGCTGGATGACATTCGCAGCGAGTGCATCACCATCACCTACGCCGATGATGGCCCGGCCAGGGTCCACGTGATGACACCCGACGAAATGGCGGCTGCCGGCGGCGCCACGGATTGGAAGGCCGTCGCGCAGCAGGTCGAGACGTTGCAGGCGCGCATCGACGAGATGGGCCCGGTCAACCTCGTTGCGATTGAGGAGTACGAAGAGACCGAGCAACGCTACCAATTCCTAAGCAAACAGCACGACGACCTGGTCCAGGCCAAAGCGCAACTGCTCGAAGTCATCAACCGCATCAACGTCCAGACCCGCGACATGTTCAAGGAGACCTTCGAGAAGATCCGCGATTGCTTCCGCGAGATGTTCACCGAGGTTTTCGGCGGCGGCAAAGCCGACCTGGTGCTCATGGACGAGAACGATCTCCTGGAGAGCGGCATCGACATCGTCGCCCGTCCGCCGGGCAAGCAATTGCAGACCATCTCGCTCCTGTCCGGCGGCGAACAAACCATGACGGCTGTGGCGCTGCTGTTCTCGATTTACCAGGTCAAGCCCAGTCCCTTCTGTGTGCTGGACGAGTTGGACGCCCCGCTCGATGAATCCAACATCAACCGCTTCATCCGCGTGTTGCAGCGGTTCCTGGTGCGCTCACAGTTCATCATCATCACACACAACAAACGCACCATCGGCATGGCGGACATCCTCTACGGCGTCACCATGCAGGAGCACGGCATCAGCAAGATCGTCAGTGTCAAATTCCACAAGACCAACGAGGCCGTCACCGATCATCAGGCGGCTTCGCTCGAAACGCCCACCTCCGTGACATCCGTCGATTCGGAGGAAGACGCCCCGCACAAGCGCGACGAGACCCTCGAAATCGTGATGGCCAAATAGGCGCGGTTAGCGGCGCATCTGTATGATGCGAGAACCGTGAACGGCATAGAACGGAACAGTTGCCCTGTTCAAAGCCCAGGGTTCCTGTTACCTTCGCTTGCGTCAGAGCCTTAAAAGGGTGTAGATTATGAGCGATGAAACTGAGATTCGACCTGGCGGAGAAGCTGACGCCGGAGATGCTCATGGAGAGCGTGCTGGCCAACAATCACCGTTACAAGGCCGAGCCGCTTTTATCAAAAACTGGGACTGGCAGCTTGTCACCGGCCTCAACCGAGGATCGTGCGAACGAAGAAAAGCTCAGTTTGGAAATAGCTCGGAAGCTCACGACCGAGTCCGCGATTACTGGGAAAGCACCCACGTCCAAACCCTGACGCTTGGGGAAACACTTGATTTTCTGTTTCGGTGTCGCCGCGAAGCCCCCTTCCTTTTCTTCAACGGCAACACCTTTGGTGAAATTGCCCGGCGCATCGTGGATGCGGTGTTCCTCGAATTTCCTCTAGCCCGACGACGCGAAGCCGCGTCATTGGCTGCACATTACGTCGCCGGCTGCGGCTCCTCGTGAAGGTTATCCTGCCCAAGCCGTGCCAAGCTCCGTTGCACCTCGCCGACATCACTGAAACCGAACGCCTGGCTTGCGCGACTGGGCTTTCTTCCGCCATCGGCAACTCTTGTTCGCGGTGTTCTTCCAACTCAAACCCAAACGAGCCTAACGCGGTAATGGTGATCAAGAGCTGGCACTCGGCGCCGACGGCTGGCCCTTTCCCATTCCCCTCGTGAAACAGGACGGACAATGGCTCTTCGATACCGACCCGGGCAAAGAAGAGATTCTCAACCGGCGCATTGGAGCCAACGAGTTGGGCGCCCTCCAGGTCTGCCGCGCTTACGTGCAGGCCCATCGCGAGTATGCCAGCGTGGATCGCAACGCCGATGAAGTGCTCGACTACGCCCAGCACCTGCGCAGCACCCCTGGCACCCACGACGGCCTCTACTGGTCCATGCGAACGGGCGATGAACTCAGCCCTTTAGGCCCGCTAGTCGCGCAGGCTCGGGTCGAAGGCTATCGGCAACAGACCAAGATCCTGACTGACGAGCAATCGCCCTGCCATGGTTACTATTTCAAAATCCTGACCCAACAGGGCAAACACGCGCCCGGCGGCAAGTACAACTACATCATCAACGGGCACATGATCGCGGGCTTCGCGGTGCCGCGTCACTAAACCGTAAGCCCAAACACGAGGTAGTCCTTTGCTTTATCGGCCAGGGCATCCTTGCGCTTCTGCCAATCGGGCATTGCCCGGCCCAAAGCCTGCCAAAAACCAGGCCCATGATGACCCTCAACCAAGTGAACAAGTTCGTGCATGATGATGTAGTCCACGAGCCGAACGGGTAGTTGAAGGACTTTCCAGTTAAAAAAAACAACGCCGCTCTTGCCACACGAGCCCCAGCGGAATCCCAGGTCGCGAACTTCAATCCGTTCCGGCTTGCGGGTGGTATGCTGTGATAACCGTTCAGCACGGCGGCGAAGCCACTCCGTGCCTGCTTCCAGATACCAGCGCCGAAAATGTTGCTCAGCCAGGCGGGCATCGCGTCGAAGGATGAACCGTGTGCCATCGAATTGGAGCGGAAGCTCCTGCTTCGACACAACCTTGAGACCAAAACGACGCCCCAAGTAACAGAATGCCTCGCCAGAAACATATTCCGGGGCTCGCGTCTTGGGTGCGACTTCTTCTTTCAGGGCGAGCTTGCGATGCACCCAGAGCAGTCTCTTGTTGATCCAGCGACTGATTTCTTCAACCGAAGTCTCCGATGGAATATGGGCAACCAGCTCACCGGCACGGTCCACGGTTAGGCCAAGCGTCTTCCGGCGGTCGCTGCGACGCACCTCGAAGCCCAGGCCGCCGAGTTGAAGCGTCTCGGTCATGAGCGAGTCAGGGATTCATGGTTCTCTTTGGCCAGCACGACGAGACGTTGCGCCAGATCGCGTTCACCGCCAGGACGGCAAATCCCGGCGCGGTCGAGGTCACGGACCAGTGTCTTGGTCAGTAGCTCGCGCATATCGTCGTTTTTCCAGAAGCCCACCTTGCGAACTTCCTGGCGGATGCGTTCGACCATGTCCAAGGTTGTCTTTATCGCCTCTTCACGCTGCTTGGCATTGAGTTCCCGTCCTTTGCCGCATTCTTCCAGAACGAGGCGGACGAACGGCACTTGCACCTTGGCATCGAGGCTCGGGAAATCATTCCGATCGCCCCGGCGCAGCTCATCAATGAAGTTCTTCAGCTCCCGCTCCAACGCGTTCCAATCGTCTTTGAACCGCTGGAGAATCTCCTCCAGCCGCTCGCTCATCTTCCGGGCAAAGGCCGGGTTCTGGTTCGAGAAGCCGATGATGTGGTAGCGGGCGGCGTGTTGCATCTGCGCCGCACGGGCCCGGCTGCTGGGCTGGGCTTGCAGCACCTTCTCAAACTCCGCGTCCGTAATGGCCGTGGGCGGAATCTTTGGGTCAACGCCGCGAGCGGAGATGTGCGCATTGATGAGCGCCTTCACCTTCTCCGCCACGCCGAAAAGGTTGAGCGCGGGGTCGCGATACAGGTTGGCGGCCACCTTGTTGATGAAGCCAAGCAGCTTGGCGTCGCGGAACACATCGCCCGGCACTTCCGGCCGGTGCTCCAGCAGGCCCAGGATTTCGTAGAACATCCGAAGCTTGTTGATGAAATCGGCGCGAATCTTCAGGTCTTCAAGTAACTGCACGCACACATCCACCTGGCCTTGCAAATCGGTGACGCCTCGGCCGGTGAACACCGCGACGGCCCGCGCCCGCCGGTCGAGCAACTTCGGCAACTCGGCGGTGATGTCGATCAACGAGCCCTCGGTATCCTCGCCATCGTAATCAGTGAGTGCCTCGTTCAGGTGGCGGGCCACGCCGATGTAGTCCACCACGTAACCGCACTTCTTCGGGCCGCAGGTCCGATTCACCCGGGCGATGGCTTGCAACAAATCATGCGCGACGATCTTGCGGTCGAGGTAAAGCACCTGCTCCACGGGCGCATCAAATCCCGTCAGCAGCATGTTCATCACGATGAGGATCGAGAGCGGATCGGTCTTCTCGGTCTTGGCCGGGGCAAACTTGCGTTTGAACCGTTTGATAAACTCTTCCTGCCTCTCCTTGTCCGCCCACTCCCACCACGACTCGGGGTCGTTGTGGTTGCCGGAAAAAACGGCCGCGATCTCCAGCGCGCGCAGCTTGGGCAATTGCGGGTGGATTTGCACGAGGAAGCGGGTCTTCGCATCGAGCTTTTCCATTTCTCCATCGGGCAACGCCAGCGTGGTGGCGAGCACAGCTTCCAGCTCCGCCACCAGTTCGTTCCGCACCTGCGCCAGCTTGTCGAGATAGGTCATGACCGCTTGACGGCTCGTAGCCACGACCTGCGCTTTGAACCCCTCGGGCAACACGGCGCCGGCGTAATGCCGGATCATGTCCCGGGCCTTTTGCTCGATGAGCATGGGCGCTTCCATCACGTCACCCTCGGTCGCATACTTGGCCTTAATAACTGCGAGCTCGTCGGGCGTGTAATCGCGGAACATGTCCTCGAACACCGCGTCGAGGCTGGGCGCGTCCTTCACGATGCCGTCCGCCGTCCGGCCTTCGTAGAGAATCGGAACGGTGGCGCCGTCCAGCTCCGCGTCCTGGAGAATGTATTTATCGATGAAGTCACCGAAGATGTCGCGGGTCTCGGTCTTCTCGTGGCTGAGGATGGGCGTGCCGGTGAAGCCGATGATGGCCGCGTTGGGCAGCGCCTTGCGCAGGTTGCGGTGAAGCGTGCGCGTGTGCGAACGGTGCGCCTCGTCCACCAGCACGAGGATTTCCTCCGATTCGTTCAGCACCGGGAACTCTTCGAAACGGATGTTCTCCTCGAAGGTAACTTGTTTCTCCACCACGGCCTCGTGCCTGCCAGGCTTCTTTTCCCTGCGGACAATCGTCATCGTCACCTTGTCGGCCGGCTGCCTCCCCGGCTGCGGCAACACTTCCAATCCATTGCCCTCCGCCTTGCCGCCCACGGGCTGATACTTTTGCAGCATCGCCATGATGATGTCCGGCGTGCGCTCGCTCAGGAGCCGCTGGGTCAAGGCCGTCGGCGACTCGCGCGATTTGAGATCTTCGTCTGTCGGGCGTACCGCTTCGCCGCTCAATTGGGCTGTCGCGCCAAGTTGGTCCTGCAAATCCGTGCGGTCAGTCACCACTACCACCTTGAAGCGATTCAGCCGCCGCGTCATTCGCATCTTGCGGACAAGAAAGACCATGGTGAGGCTCTTGCCCGACCCTTGGGTGTTCCAGACGATGCCGCCGCGCTCGTCGCGCGCCGCACCCTGATTCTTCGTGCGGCCCTCGTGGAGCTTGAAGACTGTCTTGTGAACCGCCCGAAATTGCTGATAGCGCGCCACCACCTTGCGCGTCTTGCCGTCCACCTGCTGGAACACCGTGAAATTGCGGATCAGGTCGAGCAGATGCGCCGGGCGCAACATGCCGGCGGCGAGAATCTGCTGGCTTTGGAGCGTCGCGCCCAAGTCGCGCAAGGCGGCGGGCCGCTGCTCTGGTTTGCGGAAGAAGAGGGGGGTGCCGGCACGGTCGCCCTGTTCCGCGCCGAGTGTGGCCAACTCCTGCGCGGCTTCGGTCTCGTCGGCGGAACGAGGCAGCACCCCCAGCTCCTCCGCCACCGTGCTCAAGGGCACGGGACTCGTATCCGCCCATTCCAGGTACGCCTCCGGCGGTGCGCCGACGGTGGCCATCCGCGCCTCGAAGAAGTTGCTGGCGATGAGCAACTGGTTGGTGTGAAAGAGCCGCTCGACGCCCTCGTTCTCGGTGTAGAGCGTGGGGAACAGTTCCTTGCGCTGGTTTGTGTAGCGGAGGAGCTGGTTGATGGCCTCGTGCAATGGGTTTTCGACGCCGGGACTCTTGAACTCCGCCACCGTCACCGGGATGCCATTCACGAACAGCACGGCGTCCGGGATGACATGTCCGCGCCCGCTGGTCAGCTCCACCTTGAACTGGTTGATGACCAGAAAGTCATTGTTCGCCGGGTTCTCGATATCGAAATCAATGTAGCGGATGGGCTGAGGGCGGCCCTGGTCCCAATCCGGCAAACCCTCCGCCACCGTACCCTTGAGCAGCAGATCCGTGGCGGACTGATTCACTTCCATCAACTGATGCCCGGCGGCTTGCTCCAAGTCGCGGATGGCGCGGGCGATGCGCGCCTCATCAAGCCACGGCTGGCCGTCGCGCAGGTTCAGCTTGCGGAGCGCCGCCGCGAGCCGCCCTTTGAGCAACACCTCGTGGAAGTTGGCGCGCTCGGTGAAGTCCGGCACGTCCTTGTCGCCCTCGATCCACTGCCAGCCCATCGCCTTGAGCTGTTCGCAGAACGGCTTTTCGACCAGATCGTATTCCCACTCGATTTTGCTCATAGGCCAGACTGAACAAAGCGACTGCCCCCGCATTCGGGACAACCGGTTCTAAATCGGACAATCCGTTCCGAAATACTCCACAAACACCTTGCGGAGTTTCTCTTTCGGCATGGGTAGGTCTTTTTCGTAGTCCCAGTATTCTATAATCTCCACCACCTTGTCCATATTGATGCGCGCGGCGGTCAGCATCACCCACAAGAGCTTGATGGTGCTCCAACACTCAACGTGGAGTTCATACCGTTTCAACTGCCGATCTTGCCGGTATTCCGTCCCGCCTACCCACTCGAACTTGTGGCGCAGCCGCGTGCTCGTGCGATACTCGTCGTCCAGTTCAGCCAGGACATGAAGTGAGTAGGCGGGCGACGCGCCGAAGCACTGTTGCAGCAGCGGGCGGACGGATTGCGCCAGCCGAAAATACGCGTTGCTGTCGAGAACAACGTCCTGCGGCGGCTCATTCATTGGCCGAGTTCCCCGGCCAGACCTTTCGCGTCGGCCAGGGAAACCCCGAGAACGCGGTGAATGAAAGCCTCCGCCCCTTGCTCGAGCTCGCAGAATTCCGCCAGAGACTCGAAAAACGGGCTGCCGAATGCCGAGCGGGCCACCGCTACATACGCCTTCGGTTCCGGCGGCAGTTGCTTGAACACGACCTGTGAGACGGTCCTGCAACCTTTCACGAAGTTCATCACGGCCCCCATGAACTTGCCCACCTCGCCAAGGTCCGTGGCCGGCAACTGGCGCGCTTCCTCGTATGCTTCCAAGGCCAGGCGAACCGTGTAGGGCGAGATGACATGCTTCTGCGCTTCCTGGCGAATCCGTCCGACTCTGGCCCCGATGCCGTTGGCCGTCTGGAGTTCCTGCCGAAGTTTGGCGGCGTGCGCCTCGGGGAAGAGCAGCGATTGAGCGAAGCTATCGGCGAAATCCTCCCCCTCCTCATTCACAAGTTCGGGGGCCAACGAATGGCCCAACTCATGCGCCATCCAGAACTTGAAGTCCACAATACTGCTATCGAGGTTCAAGAAAACCCACGTTGTCTGCGAGTCGGGCAGGAAGACGTTCAGCGCATTGCCATGATGCTGCCGCTCGCCCCACAGGACGGGAATGATGACCGCATGAAGTTGGTTGAACTTGTGGATGAGGTCTTTGAAATCAATGACCTCTTTCTTCTCCAGCCCCATCTCCTTGCGACTCTGGGCGGCCACCGCCTGCGCGTAGGCATAATCGTCGGTCGGTTCTTTAAGCGTGGGCGGGCGCGTCAACTCCTGCTTCGGCAGGTACTTCACCAACCGCTTGAGCAATTCGCCTGTTTCGCGGGCGTTGTCGAGATGCTCGTCTTTCGTCTTCCGGTGGGACTTCTTGCGGAACGACACCACCGGGACGGCTGCGGCAGGTGGCAGCGTAACCAATTGCTCGAAGGCCAGCCCCAGCAGCATCCCCATGCGTAGCAGTTTGTCCGGCTGCGGGAACGATTCCCCTGCCAGCCACTTGGAGACAGCTTCGCGGGAAACCTTCAACTTTTCGGCCAGTCCTGACTGGTTGAGGCCGGCCTTGATGAGGGCATCCTGGAGGGCGGAACGGTTGAGAATCTTTTGCAAAGAGCCAAACTGCGCCAAAACGGGGAACTTGTCAACTTTTGTCAACCGACCCGGATTGTCTCCGGCACGCGGACGCGGCCGGTGAGCAGGTCGGTCATCAGGCCGGATTTCAGGGCGACGAGCTTGCTGAGGTAGGTTCTTTCCAAACATATCTCCTGCTCCTGCTCTTGAATCTGCTTTGAAACCAGGAGTTGTTCCTCTGGTTTTGGCAGCGGGATGTTTAGCCCGGCAATCTGCCCCAGATACAACCCGGCTTGAGCTGTCGCGTTGGAAGAGTTCTTAACCAGGCTTTGGAAGTATGAGCCGCGAAGGAAGATTTCGAGGTAATCATTCTCCAAAAGGTCCTTTCTGCCGCGCAGAATGGCAACGCTCCGCTGGAGCGTGAACGGCTCGAAGTTGCTTGGGACTCTTGCGACCTTCCCAATGGTCGCACCGACGACCGCGAGCAACACGTCACCCGGTATGATTTGCCAAGTTCTGTGCATCGCCTCGAAGAACTCCCACGGCACTCGAGTGTCGGCGTCAGTCAATTGGAGTTGGTCGTCAATCATGTTCTGCACGCCGAGCAGGAGCGGGCCAGCCTCAACGCGTTTGGGTGGAATGTGAGCGCCGTCTTTGATGAGCGAGCAAGCGACTGCCAACTTCTCGATATCCCACTCGCGCGGGATGCGGCCGAGGGGGGAGTCTTCGAATTGTTCGGGGTGGGCGATGGGGTCGCGGAGTTGGCCG
>Ga0194052_1001739_pt1 | contig 12341 bp, 12 predicted proteins | sample SepL226m_MetaG_FD_160117 | JGI IMG/M metagenome (GOLD analysis project Ga0194052, IMG submission 160117) | Anoxic zone freshwater microbial communities from boreal shield lake in IISD Experimental Lakes Area, Ontario, Canada - Sep2016-L227-6m | ecosystem: Environmental > Aquatic > Freshwater >... | reverse complement strand
CCCCTATTCTGCTCACTTGGAACTGCAAACACATTCACAATGTCGCCATCATCCGTCAGATTGAGCGGCTCTGCGAACGACAGGGTTACACCTGCCCCATCATTTGCACGCCGAACGATTTTATGGATACTTGAGCCATGAAAGAAAACGAAATACTGTCTGATATTCACCGCATTCGGGAAGACATCGCACGCGAATGTGGTTATGACGTGAAAGAGATTTTCCGGCGTATGCGGGTGCAAACTGAACAATTGAAAGCCGAAGGCTGGCAGGTCGTCTCTCCCGCGCCCCGCGAAAAGGAAATCGCCTGCTCGCTGCGCGAAGAACCGCCCAAACAGCAGTAAGGACAACCCCCTGAAAGAATCCCCCCAAGCCAGAATTCGCGCATTGATCCCCGGAACCCACGGTCTTTTCGCAAGTCGCTGCATGGCAATTGTTTGGGCGATGCTCCATGGGGGTTCCTGCGGAAACGCGGGTAGTGCGTCGAGCAGTTACTGAGCGGTTTGATGAGCGGCAAGATCACCGCGGACGACCTTCGCGCGCAAACTAGCGTGCCGCCGATCAATTGCGCGCCCTCAAACGCGATTCCGGCACCTTCATGCGACGATCTCGGCCAGTACGGGCTCCGTGCGTTCATTGCCAACCACCCGCGTCGCATAGAGCAGGCAAGCCTGAATGTCCGCCTGCTCCAACCAGGGGAAGTCCTCCAGAATGTTCTCCGGCGTGTGCCCGGCCGCCAACATGCCCAGCACGTGCTCCACCGCCAGACGCCGGCCTCGAACGATGGCCTTGCCGCCGAAAATATTCGGATTATAGGTGACTCGCCTCAACAGTTCCGCTTCGTTCATACCCTGATTATTTCACCAGCCCGCGCCGCGTAAAACGAGAAGTTGCCCCGCTTCTGACGTTTTCTTCCGGCAAGCTGGGATCGAGGATCGTGAAAGGATCGGTCCGACAATTGACAATACTCATTTCTGCGCGACAAAGAGGAGTTGCTGGGCGCTGATCCAGCGGCGCTCGTGGATCAAGCGCCAGAAGGCGCGAGGCTTTTCCAAATTGAGGTTGGCCCGGCGCAAGGGCGCAGCCTTTTTGACTGGGGATGCATTGATGGCTTCGATGACCAGTTCCAGGCAATCCAGGGCGAGGCGGTCCGCGCTCGCCAAAAGTGAAGCGGTGGCTCTTGGGCAGGGTGGCGGTGCGGTCGAGCGTCCAGCCGGTGAGGTCCACCAGCAGGGCATAAACAGGAGGTCGTGTGGGTGTGTTCATACGCCGGGAGGGCAATAGCGAGGGCTTGCGGCGGGCCTATTGCCGCTGGCCTTTGGCAGCCCGGTTGGAGCGGCGGCAGCGGCAGACCTCCCGCGTGTTGCGCGGTGGGTCGTGGTGAGTGACGCGGACCAGTGCCGCTTCGTCTTCCCGTCTTCCCGCCTTCGCTGTTCACACTTTGGTGGTGCGGCGGACCGAGCTTGTTCAAGGTTCAACAGTTCAACAGTTCAAAGTTCTCAGGCGGACTCCCGACTTTAGACGCCAGACGCTAGACGCCAGACTGTATGGCCACTTAGTGGAATTGGGGGTTCTAGCTTTTTGAGCCGTCAAAAAGTTAAGAGCCTGGTTCAGCGGATTGGGAAATCCGCGCCCCAGCAGGCTTGGAAGTTTGCGCTACGCTCGTATGGCCACCAGCGTGCCGGAACGGCGACGGGCACGGTTTCAGAGTTTGCTCAGCATCGGCTGCACCGCCGGAAGGTTCACGAAGGTTCCCGGGGTGACGACGCGGGAGCGTCCGTAGGCGGGCTCGTCAAAGTGCCCACGGGCAGTGTTGACGGTCACGAGATAGTCGGCACCAATGGCGAGCGCACATTCCGCTTGCGGGATACTTCAATCCTCCGGGCAGCGCTGGGTGAGGCTTCGGTGCCCTCTTGAATCTCTGCGATGACGGGAACCGGCAGGAACCAATCAGAGGAGAAGAACCGGACCCGGACATTCGGGTCGGGTTTTTCCTTCCACAGTTCGGACAAAACGTTGTTGTCGAGCAGGTAAATCACACGCGAGGCAGACACTCAACTGGGCAAATGTCCATTAAAGCGGGTGAACTACCTTGCGGGTGGCCCGGTGAAGCTCGGTCAATGTAGCTTGCATAGCGTTAAAACACACACTCTGCACACACTTGCAAGCCCTCTCTGCCTCTTTTTGACACCCTCCGACCCGACGGCCAATTTGATGCAGCCCTGCGGTTCCGAGACGACCGAAAAGCTGACCAAAAAGCTGGCCTGCACGTCTTTGCTTTCCAAGTATCTTAAACCTCGTTATTTTGCCTCTCACAACTTTGTCAAATGGACTCCGATGTCTGAACCTATGAAACGCCCCAGCCTGCACCTCGTGGTAGTCGTTGGCACCTTGTTTTCAGCCGTCTTGCCGCTTCAGCGGTTTGAGGGCCGGGCCACCCCGGTCGGTTCCCCCGCGATGCCGGCGACGGCCAATGGCGCCACCTTTGCCATCGCCAACATTGTCGATGCCAAGTGTTACTTGGGAGCTTCGTTTAAGTTTGTCCCGCTCCCAACTGGCACACTTACGCTCTCCTTGCCCAAAACGCGGCAGATCGTCCAACGCGACGGTTCCAACCATGCCGACATCCCCCTCGTGCGTGGCATCATCGCGAGTGGCCGCTGGATGGATGGTTCCGTGGGGCATTGCCGAAGTCTCCTTCCATCCCTCGGCTTCCCGCGCCCAGGAGGAACCGGTGGCCGCCGGTCAGCGGTTGTTCACTTACACCACGGCCAACTGTTTCCGCGGAGCACGCACCGACGATTTCAACTTAGAGGGCAAGCTTTCCGACACGGTTCATTTCAACACCACTGGGCTGACTGACCATGCACAGCAATGGGCGAATGCTTTGTGCGGTGTGGAGAATCTTACTCCCAAGAACGGGAACTTCGAGGCGAACACTGCCCTGGCCGATGGTGTCACCGTAACCGCGTTCCGAGTTATCGGCTGGAATCGTCTGAACAGTGCGGGCACGGGGCTGGCCGTCGGCGGCAACGGTTACTTCAATCCGAACAACAGCACTTATCCAGGCAGCGACGACACCGTCAACGGCGGGGTGTTGCCGAACATGAACGGCCGCCACGTCGGCACGCTGGCGGCCAGCGCCATCAGCAATGCCTTTCTCCAGACGCTGACCGCGCGGCTTCAACCAAGCACCGTTTACACCTTCACCGTGGCGTTGGGAGTGCGCACCAATGCCACCGTGTTCGGCGACTACCGCTTGGACATCATGGCCAACGGCCTGCCGCTCGGCCCCGGCACGACGGGTAACTTGGCGACGCTAAACGGGCTGGCCGGCGGCAGCGCCACCGGGGCTTTCACCGCCGTTTCCTGTGTCTATACCAGCGCCGTCGCTGTCCCGACGAACCAGCAACTCGCCCTTCGCATCACCAAGCCAGGCGGTTCGGGCACTTATCTGGACTTCGACAATGTCCAGGTGACCAGGCGGCGTAGGTCTGCTCATGTCGCATAACCGGCTAAGTTGGTTCGCACCCACTAACTCCCCCAACGGCGACATGCTCATTCTGGACAATGCCAGCGAATTCACCGTGCAACTCCGCCGGAGCGCAATACCGGCCGCCTATTTTCGCATCTGGGCGCAGCCCTGAAACTCCGCTTTCGCATCCGATTTTCAATGACTTCGCGCAAACGCGGATTCCCAATCTGCAAGCACCACGGCGCATCCACGGTCAGCCGACTGAAAGTCGGCGATACGGCAGGTTGGAAAACCTGCGCTACGCCAGCGTATTTGTGCCATCTGTGCCAAGCCTTGGTTGTCGAGTCGGGGCAACCCGCGCACGTGGTCGAAGGCTCGGTCGAGATCGACGACTATGGAGGCCATGCCGCGTAGTCCATCATCAACTCCGCACCGCCTCCGTTTAGAAACCGGAGAAACACCGGCGCGGCTTCATACTCCAACCGGAGATGAGTAACCGCACCGCGGGCTTATCGAGCAGAAACGGCTTTGATGTGAGCGCACCCGTGGCAGGCTCACCCTTTCCACCACTCCAGGCCCAATATTTGCCCTCCCAGCCGGAGTAGTAGCCGCACGAATTGTCCACGACAACCCAGGTCGGGTCGGCCGTCCAGCCATCGAAGCCGCCGCTCTCGAAACCACCATTGACAGCCTGGGCGGCAGACGGATGACCGAGACCGGCACATAGCGCCGCGAGCAGGAGAGATAGGACAGCAATGACGCGATCGAAACGGCCCTCATGGTAGGGCAGCGCGTCTCGCCTGCCCTCTCTTTTGCCAACCATAAGCGCCCCGGGGCAGGCGGGACGCGCTGCCCTACTATGATGCTTCAGGTCTCTCATCGTCCGCCTCCCAGTTCTTCCACAAATACGATGCGCTCCGCAGGTATCGTCAACTCGGCGGGGAGCGTCACAACCCGCGCCTTGCGGTTCGGGGTGTGGATGCGGGCCTTGCCGCCCGGCGCGCCCTCGAATGCCGGGAACAACAGCTTGCGCTCCTCGGTGCGGCTATTGGTGAAAATGCAAACCCGGCGCCCGTTTGCACGGTTACGAAACACGTTATACGCTACTCCGTCAGGGGGGCCTGCCTCGAACTTCACCTGGCTCTGGCCCAGCGATTCGCCAAAGAAAACTAAGTTCTGCAAAGCGTCGCGGATCCGTTTGACCTCCTTGATGTAGTTCGCCAGGCCTTGGAATGGAGGCCAATCCAGGCTGCGGCTGAAATTGAGCGGGGCCACCATGACGGCATGGCATGAACATGGTCATGAGAAAGAAGGACTGCCGGCGAGTCCAGTCGTCCGCGGGCTGGACGATGCCAAAAGTCGATTGAAACCACTCGCGATAGATGCGAGATGCAGAAACCCAGTCGCCGTCGGCGAACCGGAGCACCACGGGCGAGCCGTCGAACTGCTGGCCGGGCGGCAGGATGGGCGTATGCTGGATGCACGCCGCCATGTCCGTGGCTCCAGCAGCGCCGGTTTCGACAAACCGGAAGGTCTTGTACCGCGCAACGGAATCCTGCGAGGCGAAGTAGAGTGTCTTTCCAGCCGACTTACTCTGGACGCAGACAAAACTCATGTTCATTTGCCCGGGATACCCAAACGTCGCGCCCCCGGCGGTCGGAACGACCGGACGCTCGGTGGGCGTCGAGGTAGGAACCCATAAGGTCGCGTCCGATTTATCCCCGGTGGAGCCAAAGCCTGTCAAACCGCCGACCAAGGGATACCAGGCTTCCAGGACTTTCAGTTGCGACCCATTGGTGACGTGAATGCCGAACGTGAGTCCTCCAGGGATCGCACTGATGCTCATGCGCACCGAAACGCTGTGCCCTGCTCCGGCGACGTCCTTGAGCGGGCCGTTCCAGGCCAACGTGATAGCGGAGGCACGGCCTGACCTCAAGCCTCTATGCAAGGATGCAAATCTCGGCTAGTTTGCCGGCGTGATTTACGACGCGTCATTGGATGAATTGCTGCAGAAGGTCTGGGGCGGGCATCGCATCAACCCGTCCGAGGCGTTACGGCTTTATCGTCTGCCGCTGGGCGAACTGGGCGCGCTGGCGGATCGGCGGCGGCAACTCGCCCGGGCTGACGCCTACGGCGGGCGCGGCAACGAGATCGTCACCTACATTGTTGACCGGAACATCAACTACACGAACGTCTGCAACGTCTATTGCAAGTTCTGCGCGTTCTATCGCACGGAAAAAGATGACGACGCGTATGTCATCACGTTTGACGAACTCGACCGGAAGATCGAGGAGACCATCGCGCTGGGAGGCACCCAGATTTTGCTGCAAGGCGGGCATCACCCGAAGTTGTCCATGCAGTGGTACTTGGATTTGCTGGCGCATATTAAGGGCAAATTCCCGCAGGTGAACATCCACGGCTTCAGCCCCAGCGAATTCGTCCATTTCCGGGAGGTGTTCAAGTTGCCGATGGAAGAGATCATTTCGCAGTTCAAGCGAGCGGGGCTGGGATCGATTCCGGGCGGGGGTGGAGAGATTCTGGTGGACCGCGTGCGCCAACGCATTTCGCCGCTCAAAGCGATGACCGATGACTGGCTCGCAGTGATGGACGTGGCGCACGGGTTGGGATTGAGATCATCGGCGACGATGATGTTCGGCCACGTCGAGACGGTCGAGGACCGGATCGAGCATCTTGAACGGGTGCGGGCGCAGCAGGACAAGTCCAAAGGGTTCACCGCATTCATCGGCTGGACCTTCCAGGCCGAGCACACGAAACTGCGGGTGCCGACAGCGGGAGCGCATGAGTATTTGCGCACGCAGGCCCTGGCGCGCATCTACCTCGACAATTTTCCGAGCATTCAGAGCTCCTGGGTAACGCAGGGCCAGGAAATTGGGCAGGTGGCCTTGAAGTTTGGCGCGAGCGACCTCGGCAGCATCATGATCGAAGAAAACGTTGTTTCGCAGGCCGGGACGACCTTCCGCATGACCGTGGGCGACATGCAGCGGCTCATCAAGGACCTCGGCTATGAGCCGCATCAGCGCGACAACTGGTATCGGCTGCTGAATTAAGGATTCTGGATCACCGGCTGGCGCCGAACACGTTGTCGAGGATCACTTCCTTGGTCTTCCAGAGCAGTGCCATCGTCATGGCCAGTGGCAGCAGCACCAGCAGGATCAGAAACCAGAAGCTACCCCGGTCGAGCACGGCTGCGATTATGTTCATCCAGAACGGCAGCGCGTGAAACTGGCTCAACCCCAGGTAGATCAATGAGATAAGCAACGTTGCGAACAGGAGGTTGAGGTTCAGGGCGGTGAATTGTCGGGTTTCCAGCCGCAGCGCCTCATCCGGCAGCATGGCGCCCAGGCGGCGCAACACCAGGTTCAGGCTGCCGAGGAACAGCAAGCCCGAAAAGGTCAGCAGCAAGACCATAGCCAGGAAAAAGGTGTTCGATGGGATTTTGTTCCACCAGTAGAGAAAGGGGCTAAGGCCGAAGTTGATGAGGCTGAAAACTCTGGCCCGGTCCAGTGCGAGGCGCCACACACGCTCCTGCTTTTGGAAATCGCCTAATTGCCAGAGGCCGAAGACGAGCAAGCCCGTGGTCAGCAGGGGCGGCACGATCCCGAACGATTTCAGCGCGTCGGCTTTGGCGGTGTGGAAGCACACGATGAGCGAGATGGGCAACCCCCAGAACAAGGCCGAGAGCCCGCGCACGAGCCGGCCGAGCGAGCGCAAAAGTTCCGCGTTGGGAGCAGGGTCAGACATGCCGGTAGCCCCGCCTCAAAAACTGAGGTAGGTGTATTCTTTCAGTCCGCGCTCGTAATCGTCGAGGTGCCGCATGGCTTCGGAGGGTTTCATGCGGTCGGTTTTGATGGCCTCGTCAATTTGGGCCTTCATCTGCCGTTTCAATTCATTCTCATCGTATTGAACGGAGGCCAGGCACTGGACGATGGTGCTGCCCTCGATAATCTCTTCGACGTAATAACCCGCGGGCTCATCCGGATCGAGGAAGACATGGACTTCGTTGACGCGCCCGAAAAGGTTGTGAAGGTCTCCCATGATGTCCTGATAGGCTCCCATCAGGAAGAAGCCGAGATAGTAAGGCTCGATCTGCCCGTTGCCGTTGGTGTTGAGCGGGTGCAGCGGCAAGGTGTCGCGCACGTCACGCAGGTCGATGAATTTGTTGACCTGCCCGTCGGAATCGCACGTGATATCGACCAGCGTCGCTTCGCGCGTAGGGCGCTCGTTGAGGCGGCTGACCGGCATAATGGGGAACAACTGGCCGAGCGCCCAATGATCGAGCAGCGATTGGAACACGGAGAAGTTGCAGAGGTACTGGTCGCCCAGGCTGTCTTCGAGCTTGCGGATCTCTTCGGGCACGTAAGCCTGGTCTTTGAAGCTCTCGACGACCGCCCGGCCGATTTCCCAATAGAGGTTCTCGATCTTGGCCTTTTCCGGCAAATCCATCATGCCGAGCGTGAACATGTGCTGGGCGTCTTCCTTCCGCTCCAACGCGTCGTGATAGGCCTCGAGCTTGTTGAGTTTCGGCAGGTTCTTCCGGATATCCAGCAACTCCTTCACCAGCGGAGATTCGCTCTCGCCGTATTGAAAGAACTCCGCCGGGCGGATTTTCTCAATCGCGCCGAACACCTCGACAATCAACACGCTGTGGTGGGCGACGATGGCCCGGCCGCTTTCGCTGATGATGTCCGGATGCGGAACCTTCTCCGCGTTGCAGACATCAGCGATGTAATAGACGATGTCGTTGGTGTATTCCTGCAGCGAGTAGTTGGTGGAGCTGTCAAAGGCGGACCGGCTGCCGTCGTAATCCACGCCCAAACCGCCGCCGACATCGAGGAATTCGATTTGGAACCCCATCTTGGTGAGCTTCGCGTAGAAGCGTGCCGCTTCCTGGACCGCTTTCTTTACGATGAGAATGTCCGGCACCTGCGAGCCAATGTGAAAATGGAGGAGCTTGAAGCGATGGGCGAGGTTTTCGGCCTTGAGCAGTTCTACGGCGGCAAGTAACTCGGCGGTGCTGAGGCCAAACTTGGCGTTTTCGCCACCGCTTTCGGCCCATTTGCCCGCACCCCGACTCAACAGCCGCGCCCGGAAACCGATGAGCGGCTCCACGCCAAATTGTTTGGAGATGGCAATGATTTGGCGCAGTTCCTCGAGCTTCTCGACGACCATGATGACCTTCTTGTTCAGCTTGGTGCCGAGCAGCGCCATGCGAATGAAATTGGCATCCTTGTAGCCGTTGCAGACAATCAGGCTGCCGATCTGGCTTTGCATCGCCAAACCCGCAAACAACTCCGGTTTGCTGCCCACCTCGAGCCCGAAATCAAACGGCTTGCCGGCGTCCAGGATTTCTTCAACCACCTCCCGCAGTTGGTTCACTTTGATCGGAAAGACGCCGCGATACTTGCCTTGATAATTGAACTCGGCAATTGAGTTGCGGAAGGCCAGGTTAATCGACTCGACGCGGTGCCGCAGAATGTCCTGAAACCGAATCAGCAAAGGGAACTTCAGCCCGCGGGCTTTGGCCTCTTCGATGACATCGGTCAGATCTACCGACGCCCCGGCATCGCGCAGCGGCTTGGCCACAACGTGCCCCGCTTCGTTGATGTCAAAGTATTCCGCGCCCCAACGCTGAATGTTGTACAAGTTGCGAGCCCCTTGGATATCCCAGGGCTCATGGCCATCGGTCGAATTGCTCATTTCCAGTACTTCAGAACGATGCGCACTATAAAACTCTGCGGGGAGAATTCAATAGGCGTGTTGAAAAATCTTTCTGGCGACGTGAAACCTGATGCGTGATGCGTGAAACGTGATGCGTGAAACGTGATGCGTGATGCGTGATGCGTGAAACCTGATGCGTGATGCGTGAAACGGGACGATCAAGACAAGCGACGAGCGCCCATTCACGTCTCACGCATCACGTCTCACGCATCACGTCTCACGCATCACGTCTCACGCATCACGTCTCACGCATCACGTCTCACGTTTCACTCACCACTTTCTCCCTTTGCAGCCGGGCGGGATTTTGTTTTCATCGGTCCATGTCGAGAGTCTCCCTTGCGGCGATTGTCCGCTACTGCGACCAGTTGCTGCGGACAGCGGAAGTGCAGGATTATGACGGGGCCGCCAACGGCCTTCAGGTCGAGAATGCCGGCGCGGTGACATGCATCGCCGCCGCGGTGGACGCGAGCCTGGCAACTGTCCGGTTGGCGGCCGCGGCCAAAGCGGACTTGCTCCTCGTTCATCACGGGCTGTTTTGGGGGCCAACCCATCCGTGGACGGGAAAACGCTACGAGTTGATGCGGTCTCTGCTGGAGCACAACCTGGCGGTTTATAGCTCGCATCTGCCTTTGGATGCTCATCGTCCGCTGGGCAACAACGCGCAACTCTGCGGCGCGCTCGGGTTAAAGAACTTGCGCCCGTTCTTCTTCAGCCACGGCCTGTTTCTCGGGTTCCAGGCGAAAACGGAATTCTCGCGCGCGGAACTGGCCCAACGGTTGCGGTGTGCGACGGGCGAGGAACCGTTGGTGATCCCGAGTGGCCCGGAAATCTGCCGGCGCATCGGCGTGGTCAGCGGAGGCGCGGGCGGCGATCTAAAGAAAGCGGCCGCCGAAGGGATCGATACGTTTGTCACCGGCGAAGGGCCGCATTGGACTTACGCTCTGGCTGAGGAACTGGGGATCAACGTCCTCTACGGCGGGCATTACGGGACTGAGACGTTCGGCGTAAAGGCGCTGGCAGCCCGGCTTTCCGTGAAATTCAAGCTGCCCTGGAACTTTGTGGATCATCCCACCGGCTTGTAACTGACTGACGGGAATTTGTTTTTTGAGGCTCGCCGGCATGCATTGCATTGCGTTTTTATATCAATTTTGAGCGTGACATTGTGGGACTTGTCCAATATTTTTTAAGAAAATATAGTTGTGCTTTAGGATTAGGTCACAATCATAGTGAGATATATGCTAATGCTGAATTTGAATAACCCCAAAGAGCCTGCCGCGATGCGTCGCGGGGGATTTACGCTGATTGAATTGCTCGTGGTCATCGCCATCATCGCCATTTTGGCCGCCTTGCTCCTTCCGGCCTTGTCCAAGGCCAAGCTCAAAGCCCACAGCATTAGCTGCGTCAACAATCTGCACCAGCTTAGCACCGGCTGGATCCTGTATGCCGACGACCACAACAGCGTGATGGTGCCAAATTGGCTCACGACCCCCTTGGCGTGGATTAACGGCTACTTGGGAGACGTGAGCAGCCTTCCCGGTGCGACCAATGTCAATACGCTAAAGGCAGGTCTCTTGTATCGCTACAATCCCAGTGCCGGAATTTACCAATGCCCGAGCGCGCTCTCGATGACACCCAAGACCATTCCCAACAAGGGGGTGCATCTCGTGCGCAACTACTCTCTGGAAGGCCGCATGGGCGGTGCCGGAGCCCTTGAAGCCTCAAAATATGGCGTTCCCGACACCACGTGGGTGCTCGGCCCGACTTATCCCCAATACAAAAAAGTGACTGAGATACTGCGGCCTTCTCCTTCCGAGGCGATAACCTTCCTGGACGAAAGCATCGAAACGCTGGATGACGGTTACTTCGCCGTAAACTTCGCTAATGCGCCAACCGTATGGCAGAATTCCCCGACCACTCGGCATGGGAAATCCGGCGTATTCGCCTTCGCTGACGGTCATGCTGAGCGATGGCGTTGGCTCGTTCTAAGCAAAGACCAGTTCCTCGATACACCTTACGCCGGCCCGCCGAATACCTTGGTGGACATACAGCGGCTTCGGAATGCCGTTTTTCGGTAAGGATGGGGACGGCGCCCGGCAGCAGGGCGTGCGTCTAGCCTGCTCAACTGGTCTGAATTTGCTTTTAGGCGTCCAACACGCCAATCGCGCTGCTGTTCTCGCTCCTTTTTCAGCCGTTTGCCCCCGAGGCTGTGCTTCCCTTCCAAGTGACGGTCGCGATCGGCTTCGGCCTGCCAGCCAAGGGCGCGCAAGCATCGGACGGTTGTATCGGCTTGCCGTGCCAGCCAATGTCGATTCAAGGGGCCATGCCAGTTCTGGACTGAAAAAGGACTGTGCGACTCTTCCCCATTCGAGGAGGAGCGCAACAACGACCACTGGGACAAACTAGGGTTGACCTCGCGATCGGTTGGATTGCCCAGATGAGCCCCCTTGGAACAACCCGACGAGCATACGTTTGCCGTCATTAGCGACCATGCCAAGGAAGCGGAAACATCTGCGGAGTGCGGTCATCTGCGGCCAGGCGGCGAGACTTTCCTTCAATACCTGGTCGGCCTCAGCATTTTTCCCCAAGTTGCGCAAACAATCGGATTTCAAAACTTGCGCCTGTTTCACACGGAGGTCGGAAAGTTGGGTGGCGTCGAGGTATTCCATGGCCTCGGGGAATTTCTTCTGCTCGATGAGTTCGCGAGCCATTTCGATGAGCCGGGCGACGGCTGCAGCCTCATGCTTGAAATATTTCGAATTGAACTGCGCACGCTCCTCAATGTCCAACTCGGCGTGACGTTCCTCTTGAAACGCACAATAGACATCCGAGAAGCGGTCGCCATCCTTGCGGAGTTGGTCGGCTACCCGGCGGAGCGTGGCGAGTGCGGCGGCATTGTCGGCAGGGTTGATGGTGGCGATGAGTTTACGTGCGGCTTCCTCGCGCTCGGGAAGCGTGAGTTGGAAGAAGCGGGTCCAGAATGGAAGGTTGCGCATAAGTTTGGTGCGGCCTTTGCCGCGAATGGGATACATGACGATGGGCAGCTTGGCGTGGCGTCCGGCCATGCGCGCCACGTGGTCCACCCATGTGTCCGGAAACCAGTGCGGAAAATACAAAGGGAACACACCAC
>Ga0194052_1001737_pt1 | contig 12348 bp, 19 predicted proteins | sample SepL226m_MetaG_FD_160117 | JGI IMG/M metagenome (GOLD analysis project Ga0194052, IMG submission 160117) | Anoxic zone freshwater microbial communities from boreal shield lake in IISD Experimental Lakes Area, Ontario, Canada - Sep2016-L227-6m | ecosystem: Environmental > Aquatic > Freshwater >... | reverse complement strand
CTGTCGATGGAACTTCTTCTCCTGAATGTACCAAAAATGTAATCTTAGATCAAGGAACATTTGGAAGATGTGGCGATGGTGTTCGTCAAGGACGAGAAAAATGTGATGAATGAAATAATAATGGAAAGCCTGGCTATGAATGTACCAAATGATGTGATATCGTTGATCAAAATGGAGCTAATGTAGCATGTTTCAATGTTGGACAAACGAACATCTCCGTCCAAGAGAATGAAATTCTTCCTTTCTGGCGAACCATTGATCAAAAGAGTGTCCTTACTAATGATAGTTGTAATAAAAACAATCCAGATGCTGTAAATAAAGTAAGAAAAGAAAGTATGAAATGTACCTTCAAAATATATAATGGCGAACATCTTCAATCTTCAGATAATGGAAATCAGCCCATAGATGAATTCACTGAAAACTGTGACACCAATACACGAGATGGACATGCTATCTTTGATTATGTAACGAATCTTGGGAATACTCAGAATCGATGGTCGCTCAAAAATGCCTTCGGAAAATATTATCGTATTCTTGGTTCCAACCTTTTGGATGGAGTCTATGGAGAATACAAAATCGTGCTTAACCAAGTAGACTATCAATACTGTGATGGTTCGAATTGGGTAGATGGGCTCCCTGTCAAAAGAGTCTGTGAAGTAAACTTTGCAGTGACTAAACCCTACCTTGCTCAGAAGAGCTCGTTTGGACTTACTCCAAAATCCTCAACTATCAATCTCGATGGGTTTAAAGATATTCAAGGAAATGATTTAGTAAAGAAAACTGACTTGGATAAAATCATGGTTTTGGATGGACAAACCTACAATGGAGGAAATACGGTCAAAACGATGATGTCTAGCTTCATTACTAAGTATAAAAAATTAGCACTTACTGCTAAGACGCTTACTGATGGCACAAAAGTATCCAAGATTCCTGGTCAAAATATATTCATTCTCAATAAAACCAATGGAGACATTACCATCTCTGAGAAGAACGATCTTGGTTCATACGATAAACCATTTACCATGATCATCGAAGGAGGAGCAAACCTTATCATCGAAGGATCACTTACCAAAACTAATGGTATGTTCTTGGTAAAATGAGGTATGATCAAATTCAATCCCGATGAGACGAATAAATGTGCAACGAAACAAACCGTACAAGGAATCTTTGTTACTGATTTATCGTTTGGTTCTTCAGAAACATTACTCAATAACAATTTGAATAAAGCACGATGTGCTCAATGAGGACTATATGTCAAATGAGTACTCATTGGCGATGGCATCAATACACTAGTCAAAACCAAAAGGTCTCAACTCAATCATTGGTTTATGGTAGGAGGATCTAGTGAGTCATATGTACAATCAGAAAGAAGAAATGAAATATTTAATGGAGCTTCTGTACTGATCGAGTACGGTCCAAGCCTCTGGTCTGCTCTTCCTCCTGGTGCAAGTGAATTTACCAAAGCATTGGATGTATATAAACAATAGTCGTAAGTCGTAAGACACCTGTCTGCCGACAGGCAGGTAAGTATTGAGTAGTGGGTGGTAAAAATTACACTTACTACTTTATACTTACTACTTTATACTCATACTTCAGCAATGGGGAGTCTGTTTTTTTCTAACTAATAATGAAAAACTAATAACTAAGAGTCGGAAAAGACTCACTGTTAGTTTTTAGTTGTTCATTCCCTCTTGACTTTTTCTATTAAATACATATACTCCCCTTAAGTATCATTGAGGTACTTCTGCCCAAGCAGTTTTCTTGGAAAAAATAAAAAAGAAATTTTTAAACAAAAAAATTATAAACAAAAAACGAAAATGCTATGAAAAAGTTTTTATTTTTTATCTTTGCTCTCCTTTTCTGTGGAATTGGATTGAGCAGCAGAGCAACCGTTATTACAGACTCTGTCTGCAATGGAAGCTCAAGGGTTATAGGTGGTACTATTCCAAATGGGTACTTGTACTCATGGAATACAGGAGCGACTACCCCACAAATCACGGTTAGTCCCCTTGTCAATACCGTGTACACTAGGACGGTCCTAAATGCCACATTTGGAATTATTTTACAAGATACTTTTAGTATCCTCGTGAAACAAAAACCAAATGTATGGATTGCTGGACAAAGCCTTATTTGCTCTGGAAGCAATGATACCCTGATTGCATCTGCGGACATGAGTTCAATGATGTATGCCTGGAATACTGGCGCAATTAATTCACAGATTATTATTGCTCCTGCTACGTCAATGACCTATTCAGTCATCGGTACCAATCAATTTGGCTGTAGTGATACAGCCAGCTTTGCAGTGTTGATTCAACAGTTTCCTGTTGTTTATAGTACAACAGGAAACAGTACGTACTGTGCCAATACTACCGGATCAGTACTTGGTTTGAGTGGTAGTGAATCTGATTGCCATTATACGCTTTACAATGGCAACACTCCTATCACTACTGTCAACGGGACGGGGTCTCCTATCTCATTTGGTCCTCAAACAATTGGCACGTATACCGTCAAAGGATATAAGAACAACCTCGGTTGTATGAGTATCATGACGGGAACTATTACCGTTAGTGTTGCACCACTCCCGGGAGCAATTTCTGGAGTAATAGGTAGTGATACGCTTTGTGAGGGAATCACAGCTACTTATCTTGCTAGTTCCTCTAGCAATACTACAAGTTATCTGTGGTCAGCACCTAATGGAGCTACGATCACAAGTGGTCAAGGAACTTCTTCAGCCATAATAAACTGGGGAAACGCGACAGGAGGTAACCTATTAGTAAGTGGAGTCAATTCCTGTGGTGCAGGTCAGGCTTTTACCCTGCCTATCACGATTGAAGCCCATCCAACACTGCTTGTATCTGCCAGCCCGGCAAGTATATGTAGTGGGGGAACAAGTACCCTTACCGCTACAAGCAATGCAATTGGCTATTCCTGGAGTACGGGAAGCTCCTCCAACAGCACAAGTGTTACTGCGACCAATACCAGTAACTTTCCTCTTAACACTACCTATTTCGTTACCGTTACAGGAACGAATGGCTGTGTGGATATAGGATTTATTGCAGTAACGGTAAACCCAAAACCTTTGGCAAGTCTAAATCTTGCTCCGTCTCACGCATGCACAGATCAAAACATTGTGCACTTGTCTGGAGGATATCCGAGCGGTGGGCAATATTGGAGTTTAAACACTCCTTTATGGGGCGACAGCTTATATCCCTCCATCTCTGGTCAGGGGACGTATACCATTTATTACACTGTAAGTAACCAATACGGTTGTAGTGATACAGCAAATGGATTATTTACAGTATACCCAGTACCTACCCTGTATTTTGGTCAGATCAATGGTCCAATATACACTAACACACAACCCTTTGTACTGATTACGCAACCAAGTGGGGCTGTATTTACAGGGCCTGGGGTAATACCAGGTGCTGGTGGAACCTACTATTTCGATCCAGCGTTAGCAGGTGTTGGAATGCATGTAGTGACTGCCACTTATACACATCCTATTTCAGGATGTACTGCGGTAGAAATCCAGTACGTACATGTAATCCCTGCCATCACTGGCATCGAAGAAACAGATAGAAACCAAGTAAGTATTTATCCCAATCCTGCAAAGGATATCTTATATATCAATGGCGCTGAAAAATTTCAATATATTGAGATATACAGCATCATTGGTGAATCAGTACTAAAAATCAAAGAGTCTAATGAAGTAAATATTACTTCATTGGCTCCGGGAACCTACATCATAACTTTGATAGATACTAATGGCAATACCATTAGAAAGAAGTTTATCAAAGAATAATCTCAGAGGCATTTCCTCGAAAATTTCCGTTCACTTTTGTGGGGACGGATTTTTTCTTTATGGAAAGGAAGTTTTCTGTTTTTTGTGTGTGGTCTGGCTTGCATTTGAAGGAGAGATTTGTAGTATCACGTGACTCTCTATGGTCACATAAAATCATTTTATATAAATTTTACTTGATTTTGGTGAGCATTTTTGTATAGTGGGTCATGCGCAAATTTTTTGTGTATATAAGATTGCAGGTATGAAACGGTATATATACGTTTTTGTCTGTTTCATTTTCATTCAGTTTTTAATTTTTTTAATTGTGCCTTAATGCCAACTATCAATCAACTCATCAAGAAAGGAAGAGATACAAAAACCTATAAATCCAAAGCTCCTGCTTTGCAATTTGGTGTAAATAAATTATCTAATAATAAAAAGGTTGGTATTGCTGCTCCATTCAAAAGAGGAGTTTGTCTCAAAGTGTCTGTAATGGGTCCTAAGAAACCTAATTCTGCTCAGAGAAAATTTGCAAAAGTAAGACTTTCCAATGGTGCTGAAGTGTTGGCATATATTCCTGGTGAACAACATACCTTGCAAGAACACAGTGTGGTCTTGGTAAGAGGAGGTAGAGTAAAGGATCTTCCATGAGTAAGATATCATATTATGAGAGGAAAATATGACGCAAACGCAGTAGACAAAAGAAGACAGTCAAGATCACTCTACGGAGCAAAAAGACCTAAGAAATAGTATATTAAGAATCAGCCACAGATGGTTACAGATAGTCACAGGTTGTTCAATGAAACAATCTGGAACAATATGAAACAACCTGAGGCAACCTGAAACAATACCTACATTCCTTTATTCTTTATATCTAGAAACCAATGTCATTAAAAGTTGCAAGCTGACTTTCTACCCCAAAGATAGAAAAAATTATCAATTTTATCATGAAAGATGGGAAAAAAAGTGTTGCCAAAAGAATCTATGCTGATATGCTCAAGGAAATTAAATTGAGTGGACATATGAATCCAGATATCGTTGTAGAAACAGCTATAGACAATGCTTCTCCTACCTTGATGATCAAGTCCAAAAGAATGTGAGGATCTGTGTATCAAGTCCCTGTAGAAGTCAAACAAAATAAGAAGCTTTTCTTTGCTTTCAAATGGATTTTGGATGCTGCTAATGCAAAAAAAGGGAAACCTATGTACAAGAAATTAGCTGAAGAAATGTTGGCGGCATATTCGTCTCAAGGATCTGCAGTCAAAAAAAAGGAAGAAACACACAAGATGGCTGAAGCAAATAAGGCATTTGCTTATATGGCTAAGTATATGAACTAATCGAATAAACGATTAATCCAACAATTATTCTTTTCAATATTTTAATCTTTATACACTATTACAATGGGAGATACAAGTGGAGCTAAACATAAGCACATATTTTACAACCCAAGTCGACATGGCATCAAGTCTGGGAAAAAACCGCAAAAAGCTCTTGAACGATATGCAGACCTTATGAAAAAACAAGCGAAGCAAGGTGAAACGAAATGGATCAAGAAAACTATGGTAAAATGCCAGGCAAGAATCAAGAAAATGGGAATTACACAAACTAAGCTTGATGATGTACTTGCAAAAAAGTGAATTGCTAAATAATACTATTATTTTTACCTGTTAATATCTCCTTGGAAATGGTCAGATTAAAGACTAATGCAAAAAAGAAACTAAATAAAGCCCTCACAAGAGTAGAAAAAGTTGTGATTATGGACGTTAGAAAAAATCTTGAGCAACAGAAAAAATGGAAAGCTAAAGTAATGAACAAAAAAGCGAAATAGGTATATCAGTGTATTGGTGTACCTGCCTGCCGGTAGGCAGGTTCGTGTATTGAGAAATAACCAATAACGGTTTCCTATTCAACAATATGATTTTACCCTATTAGTCAGTCTAATGCATTTTGAAAGATTACAAGCAGTGTATGATAAAAATGGAGCATCAATTCTTCCTATCAAATCAGGAATGTATTTGGAATTACATGAGAAGATTGGTGATGAAAACAATAGAACATGGAAGTTTAAATGTCTTGTTATCAAGACCAAAAAACCTCAACATCCAGATGGATCATTTACAGTAAGAGGTATGGTTGCTGGTGTGGAAGTAGAAAAAATCTACCCACTTTCTTTCAATAAATTTGATAAAGTGCTTTTGCTTGATGAATACAAAATCAGAAGAGCAAAGCTCTACTATATTAGAGATAAGGTAGGTAAGGATGCTAGATTTAAGAGTAAAATTACTGCTGAAAAAAGAGATACTAATTTGATAGTAAAGAAATAATCGCTAACGATTTTCTATATTTTTAATTTTTGTGTACCATCGAATGAAACTTACTATATCACTTCGTACAGATGAAAAAGTAAAACATATAAGGGCTGAAGGTAATGTTCCTGCAATTGTTTATGGAAAGCATCTCGACAAGCCATTGAATATTACTTGCAAGAAGAACGACTTTATAAAATTATATAAAGAAGCTGGATATTCTACAGCTATTACTTTAACAGGAGAGGGTGTTGATCAATTGGTATTGATCCAAGATATCCAACTTGATCCTGTAAGTGATGTCCTCATGCATATAGATTTCTTAGCAGTTAATAAAAATGAAAAAGTAACTACTGAGATACCTTTAAAAGTTATTGGAGAGTCATCTGTAGAAAAACTTGGTCTAGGAAAAATCCAAGTATTGAAAGACTTTGTCGAAGTAGAAGCATTCCCTCAAGATCTTCCTCATGACTTCGTTATAGATATAACAGAAATTCAAGATATCAATGATACTATCTTTGTAAAGGATATCAAAGTATCTAGTAAAGTGACTGTTTTGGATGATCCAGAACAAGCTTTAGTGACTGTTTTGATCCTTACTGAAGAGACTGAAGAAGCCGCTACTGTTGCTCCTGAAGCTGCTGCTGCAACACCTGCAAAAGAAGAAGCAAAGAAATAGTTTGAAAATAATTTCAATATCGTTTATTACTAAGTACATCTTTATTCGTTTAACATCAATAAAACAATGGCAAGAGTTTGTGATTTTACAGGAAGAGGAACTCAAAGTGGGAATACTAGATCTCACTCTATGAGAGCACATAAAAGAACATTTAAGGTAAATCTTATCTCCAAAATGGTTACTATGGAAGATGGAAGCAAAGTAAGATTAAAGATTAGTTCTAAGATTTACAAGAAACTTAGAGGATTTATCTAGTCTTTCAAATCATAAATATAAAAAAACATCATAATTGGGGGGTAGTAGCTCAGGTGGTAGAGCAATAGCCTTTTAAGCTAGTGGTCCCGGGTTCGAGTCCCGGCTACCCTAATTTGATGTTTTTTTTTGTTGTTTTTTTTATTCCCGATATACTCGTCTGCTCATATAGCCTTTTAAGCTAGTGGTCCCCCGGCCCGCCGGGGCTTACCCTAATTTGATGTTTTTTATAACATAAAATTGAGAACAGAAATCCTGCTCTCAATCCTATAAAATGATGGTTTTTTACTTTGTATTGGTATCGACTCTTATACCAAGCGATAACTTAAGGAAGATATATCCTGGTGTGGATATATTCATATCCTGTGCCCAGGCAGAGCGATTGGAGGCAGAGGTGATTCCATAGCCCATGACTATCTTTATATAGCCATTAGTTTCATATCGGATTTCTGGTCCAATAGAGAACTCATCAGTCGCAAATGTACCTAAGGAATATTTATTGTATTCCTCAAGCTGGTCGAAGCGATCCCATCCTGTTCGGATGGACATATTTTGTAAAGTTTTTTGGTAGAGAATACAGAGATATATCCCTGCATTGCTTTCATCTACTTTGATCTTTAGCCCTCCAGAATAGCCATAGAGCCAACGGAGGTCGTTTAACTTAATGTAAGTAAGGGCTGCTCCAGTACTCCGGTTTGAAGTCCCGGGACTATTGGTATAATTTCTCTCCGTACTTGACTGTGAAGTTAAGTTTAAAGAGCCAAATCCTCCAATTACGATCTCCACCTTCTTGGTTCGTATACCACCGCTAAGTGAAATACTTGGGGTTGTTCCCCATAACTTCGACTCATCGAGGCGAGAGACCTCGATTGGTGCCATGTTGGTAGAAGAGACATAGTTGTCGCTTGGATGTTTGGGAACATCCCGTATCGCCAGAGGAATCTCTTTGAATCCCAATGATGAACTATTGGCCTGTCCAGCCACTTCAAAGTTAAAAGTTCCGAAAAGTCTCCACCCTTCTTTTTTTGGCGTTGTTGGGGTTTGAGCAAATGTGGTGTTTACCATGATCGCTATCGCAACCAATAGTAAGTGTTTTGTTGTTTTCATTTTCTTTTTGAGATTTGGTTTATCTTTTATTTATAAACATTCTCTGTAAAAAGTCAATCCCCTGCTTTTATTCAGCTTTTTCTTCTTCCAAAAACACTTTTTTTGTATATATAGGGGAGAGTATTTTATCTTTCTTTTGGAAGCATGGAACAATCTTTTTATAGACTCAGTTGTAAAGCACTGATTTATGATGATACTATGAGCAAGATTTTGCTTTTTAAGGAAAGTAATGGAAGATATGATTTTCCTGGTTGAGGATTGGATTTTGGAGAGAAACCTCAGGATAATATTCGTAGAGAATTAGCTGAAGAGGCTGGATTGCATGTAGATCGAGTTGCTGATAATCCCTCCTACTTGGTGACGAGTCTCAAAGATAATAATGCGTGTCGAGTTGCTTATATCTTCTTCGAAACCATGATACAAGATACAAACTTCACTCCATCGGATGAATGCCAGGCATTGGAATTTTTCACCAAAGAAGAAGCCCTAAAACTCGACCTGTATTCGACTGTAAGAATGTTTTTTGAACAATTACCGTAAATATCTTGTATTTTTTGTGATAATGAATATACTCATCTTAGTTTATCTTATGATTACTCCTAGATAATGATCCAAACACAACACTCATTTACCTTTGATTTTGGGTTCTTCTTCCAGAGAAGAGAGTGTTTTGTGTAGCAGTAATAATCATCTACATCTCAGAACTCCTCTCTTTCTCACTCAGATAGGAGTTTTTTTATTTTCTTATCCACTACTATGAGACACATCATCACCATCGCGAGAGATGAAGAAGTCGCCCTGATTCAATCCTTAAGAACTTAAGACACGATTGATGCGCAGAGGGTCTTACGTTTCTACGATATGCCAGACCTTTCGAGAACCCCAGGAAACCCCGTAGCCATGATTACCGAGAAGTTTAAACAGATTCCTATCTTTTCTGAGTTTGATGTCATAGATGCTCCTGAAGTGGTGGGAACATACGAAACCTTTGATGTGTTTAATTTTGCGCCTGATCATCCTGCAAGGTCCAAATCAGATACCTATTTTGTGAATGAAGAAAAAATATTGAGGACGCACACGACGATCATGCGATGGTATTATCTCTGATATCCAGGGATCAAAGAAAAGCTGGCTCAGGAGGGTGAGGTCGGTGCGCTTTGTCACGGAAAGGTCTACAGGAAGGACGAAATAGACCGCAGTCACTCGCCTATTTTCCATCAGATAGATGGACTGTATATTTGCAAAAAAGAGAAAAAAATATTAGGAAGACAAGATTTGGTCGATGTCTTGATCACGATGGCCAAGGCCGTCTATGGAGAAAAGATCGAGCGAAGAGTCAATGACGATAGCTTTCCTTACACGGATCCTAGTGTGGAGATGGAGATCAAATTTGGTGATGCTCGGCTAGAAGTCTTGTGAGCTGGCGTGGTCCATCCCAAGGTATTGGATAATTTATGAGTAGATTCTACAGTATATAATGGACGAGCTTTTGGTCCGGGAATCGAGAGATTAGCAATGATCAAAATGAGCATCCCTGATATTAGAATCTTACGATCTACTGATCCGAGAATTACGAAGCAACGAGGAAATCTGGATGCCACCTATCAAGAGGTCAGTAAATATCCCAGCACCTATAGAGATATTTCTTTCCTTGTGTCTAAGCAAGTTAGTCTCAATAGTTATTATGAAATCATTAGAGATGAAGCAGGAGATCTCGTGGAAGAAGTCCAGCTCTTAGATACCTATGAGAACGATGTAAAGTTCTGAGTAGATATCATTAGTTATACCTTTAGGATCATCTATAGATCTCATGAAAGGACTCTTGTAAATGATGAGATCAATGAGATCCAATTAAAAATCAGGCAAAAGACTGAAGAGCTTCTCTGAGCACAACTCAGGTAGGATATGATAATTTTGTTGCATTTTCTTTTTCTATATGTATAGGTAAGAGATATTTTACTCTTCTCCCTCATTATGTGAGTAGTTCTTGCCTATCTCTTCTATTTCATCGCTGCAAGTGCGTCTCCTCTGCAGAGGCGTTGGTTGGCGAAATATAAAAATCAAGAGAATACAGGACAGATTCTTTTTGCTTTTCAAGTGTCCACTCTTGTTGCTCTACTCAGCATATTTTTACCTTTGTTTCAACCGCTCTCTTTCAAGGGAAATCTTTGGATACTTACTGGGCTTGCAGTACTATGCGGGGCGTTTTGAGCTGCTTATTTTGTCCTTTCTTATACTGCACAAAAGCACGTAGAAGCTGGCGTTTCAAGTCTTGTAAATAATATCTATACACCAATAACTATCGTTCTCGCTACGATTTTTTTGCATGAGGGACTCAATCGAATGCAAATTTTAGGAACGGCACTTTTATTGGTCGGAATGGTGATTGTTTCTAAAAAACATAGAATAGGAAAATTTTCCTTCGATAAATATTTTGTCTTGATGGCGTTGAGTGGTATCTTCTTAGGCGTTTGTCTCATTGCAGAAAGAGCTCTCATGAAAATCACGTGATTTACTGCAGGGACTATGATCTCTTGGTGGAGTCAGTGTATTTTTTTGGGGATTGCGACGATCCTCTTTCACCAAAAACGTATATATACTCATAAAGATATCATCATCACAGGAAGCTTAAGATTTTTACAGTCTTTATCATGGGTTATCTTGCTTTTCGTCGTAGGGAATCTAAGTCTAGTCTCATCGATTACTACGTTTAAAGTTGTTATTGTCTTCATTGCGGCAGCGCTGTTTTTATGAGAACGTGAAGATATGCCAAGAAAAATTTTGGGAAGTTTGATTGCTGTAGTAGGACTTCTGTGTATGAAATAATACTCTCCCTGTTTTATGTAGTAATGATCTCTCATGCCTACACTGGACAATTGCTTTATTCTTTCATCTGAATTCCCGTGAGGGAAAAGAGAAGAATACTTCGTCAAGGAGTATGCAATTAGTGATCTAGAAGAAAAAACTCCTGCTCGATTACGTGAAAGGACTCAAGAATTGGCTGTCTTTATCCCGTGAATCATCAATACCCGCGAAATGCTTTTCTTTCTTTTGCAACAAGAAAAAACTCCTGTATATAAACAAGCTTTTGGAGATTCGCTCTATCATCAAGCACAGGTACTCGGACTTTCCATCCCTACGCACCCGAAGGCTCAGCAATACCTCTATTATACAGCACTGTATGAAGTCTTGAGTACGAGTAATCTTCACAGCAAACACGATCCTCTCCTCGAGGCAGAAAAAAAAGTGTATTACCAAGCGAAACGCAATGGCGAAGATATGAAAAAATTTCTCCTTGCGAGAATATGATTTTTCGAGAGCATATTAGCGCATAAGGGGCCACATACCGAGCAGATCAGAAAAATACTTATGTTCTTGGGGACGAATGGATAGTTAAGAAACAACGAAAATTTTGTCGATTAAAATCCCTGTAGAATAGGTCACAATGATCACAAGTATAGCGATCATTATATGTTCTCTAATCACTTTGATTGGTTCTTCTCTACTAGATTTTGCAATCGTATAACTGAGATATCCAAGAGCAAGTAATCACCAAATAGCACTCACAACTACTGCTGAGAAGAGATTTGGAATTAATAATACTGGCACCATAAACGTCAATGCAAAAAGAAATTTTGCGAGGAAGGTTGCGATAGTTGCTTTCCGGACTTCTTTTTGAGTTTTTCCACTTCACTCTTGTGAGATGTGAATACCGAGGGAATCTGACATCGCATCTGCGATCGCGATCGTAAGCACTCCGCCGATGACGGCTAGCTTGGAATGTGTTCCGGACAAAAGTCCTACCATTAAACCCAGAGTAGTAATAATACCAGACGTGATTCAGAAATTGATACCGACTTTGATAGATTTATCCAGAAGCATGGAGAGAAAGAAGAAGATAAAATAATAAAATGATTATGTATTGGTGATTTTTTTGCAAGGGGATATTTATAGGGGCTCCCGGATTTCCTAGGCAGGCGCGAACGTCCCTTACGAAGCTAGATGATAATTTGCTCCCGGGAGCAGAATTTCCACCCGGGTGGAAATTACCAAAAATAAGCTCCATGAGGGCAATTGCTCCCATTTCCACCCGGGTGGCCATCGGAACCTATCGCCCCCATCTTTTTCCATTGAAAAAACATTGAGATTGGATACAATGCTCTCAAATAGCAGTTTTTTTGTGTATGAAAAAAGTCGCAGGTGGTTACAGGTTGCCACAGACC
>Ga0194052_1001736_pt1 | contig 12351 bp, 11 predicted proteins | sample SepL226m_MetaG_FD_160117 | JGI IMG/M metagenome (GOLD analysis project Ga0194052, IMG submission 160117) | Anoxic zone freshwater microbial communities from boreal shield lake in IISD Experimental Lakes Area, Ontario, Canada - Sep2016-L227-6m | ecosystem: Environmental > Aquatic > Freshwater >... | reverse complement strand
CACTCTGCCCGTGACTTCCTCGGGGGCTTGCCGCGCCCGCACGCGGGCAACCACATCGCGCCGCACCAACACGTGATCGCCGTGCATGGCGGTGGCAGTGGCATCCGGCGGAACCCGTATGGCCGGAATTTTAGGATCATCCGGCTGCAGAAACCCGACTCCCGCCCGGTTCATGCGGATGCGGCCCGGCACCAAATCCGCTTCGATCGGCAGGGCGTAGCGCGTGCCCTCTTTGATCCGAGCCACCTGGCCGCGGCGCTCCATCTGCGCAAGTACCTGCTCAAATTGCTTTTGCTGGGGCTTCGTCAGCCCCAGCTTGGTCCGCATCTCCGCGGCGTTGAGCGGCGTATAATTCCTGCGCCGCAGCAGGTTTAGAATTTTATCTTCCATAATCTTGAAATTGGGAGTTCGGTAGTTAAACCAGCCAAGGCAGCATGTTGATAAACTTATCCGCCTGCGCGATCTCGGCATTCATGTCATTCAGGAGTTTGCCGTTGTCCCTCTGGATGTGAGCGCGTCCTTGAATTGCTCGATCGCCGCCTTTTGATCGTCGCGCGCGGCCATAACGGCTTTCTTCAGCAAGTCGCGCTTATAGACGCCGACTTTTTCCCACGCCCAACAGAACGCTGTGCGACAACCGGCGATGAGAAGGACGAAAAGCAAAAGCCCGAGCCAAACCCGTGATTTCATGAAAGCTAGTGTACACCAGCCATTGATTCGTGCAACTCCAAACGCAGACTCCCAAACGGACCACCGCCAGCACGCATTCAACAATCCGTAGCCGCCGACGGGAGTCGGCGCACTTTGCCTCCGCTAAGAACCCGAAGCGCCCAGCAAAGACGTTTTGAGATAACTCATACTGAAGATCAGTTTCCTATCGACATTGCCGCTGCGCTACGGTAGTATCCAGTGATAGCCGAAAGTCGCAGCAATGGCCAGATTACTCATCATATCCGACGGCTTTGAAAACGGGGTGATCGAACTCAACCTTGGTGTGAACCATTTGGGGCGCAGCGCCAAGAACGATTTCCAGCTCGATCATTCCACAGTTTCCGCGACGCATTGTCAGATCGTGCTTACCGAGGACGGGGTGACGGTGCGGGATTGCGATTCGACCAATGGAATTTTCGTGGACGGTGGACAGGTTCAAGAAGCCAAGCTGTCGGCCGGTCAGACTTTGCGCGTGGGAGACGTCGAACTGCGGGTCGAGAACACAGAAGTCACGATTGCCATTCCAAAATTCGATGTTCCACGCCCTGCCCCGCCGGTGGTCTTGTCCGATGGCTCGCTGATTTGCCCGCGTCATCCCCAGGCCGCCGCCACCCACCAATGCACCCACTGCCGCGAGGTCCTGTGTGACGACTGTGTCCACCGACTCCGACGCCGGGGCGGCAAGGTCTTGAAGCTGTGCCCGATCTGCAGTCATTCCTGCGCGCCCATCGGTGGGGAGCAAAAGAAGAAGAAATCGCTGCTCCAGTTCCTGCAAAAGACGGTGAAATTGCCGTTCCTCCGCCATTCCGGAAGAGCTGAATAGAACAGGTTTCCCTCGACACGCTTCGTTCACTTGAAGTGCATCGGTGCTGCCTGTGCCATTTCTAACATTCACCAGGATTTTTCGGTTGACGGCTGTGACCGGAAGACTTATTCGGGAGGCATGGCTCTCATGAACTGTCCCGAATGTGCGAAGCAGGTTTCGACCGAAGCGCACGCCTGCCCCGCCTGCGGTTATCCGATTGCGGAAAAGGCGGCGCAAGCTCAGACCCCGACCTCCGTAGGGGGTCCACTCCCCGAGGCCCAGACTCAGGTGTTGGCGGAGATTCACCCCTCCTGGTGGGGATTCTTCTGGCACCTCTTCTTCTTCTGGCTCATCATCCCGCCCATCGTCGCGTATTTCCGCCGGGCCTCGACGGTGCTAAGGATTCATCCCGAGCGAATCACAGTGGAGCGCGGCCTTCTGTCCAAGTGCTACCAGGATTTCAATTCGCGGGACATTCTGTCGATCGACATCGACCAGAGCGTTTTCCAGCGGCTCGTAGGGATCGGCGACATGACGATCTCCACCTCGGCCACCGTTGAGGCATCGGAGAAGCTCATGTCGATCCCCGACCCGAGAGGTGTGCGAGACTTGATAGTGGCGCAGCGCGGCGCGCGGTAATGGCATTGGAGCATATCCTGAGTCGTATCAATCGTGCTTCCGATGGGGCACCAGTGAGGCCTGACTCAAGGCCCATCTGGTGCTGTCGGAGGGAACGCGCGTGGTTAGAGAAGAGGGCACTCCGCAAGGAGGCCCGCTTTCAGGAGAACAATAAACTCGTTAGCCGGTTTCAATACCGACTTTATTCTCGACGAACCGACGGCTGACCTTCAGACCTCATATATAATCGTTTGCACTCCCCTGCCCTTCTGATGTAATGTTAATCATATTGAGGATGCAATGAAGCATTGGGCGCTAATTCTGTTGGTGGGATTGACCTGCGGGCTTGCGGCCAGCCTGCCGGCTGCGGATGCCGGCTTGATCAAGATCAACGGCGCAATTGGCCCCGCCACTGCCAGCTATATTGCTCGCGCCATCGACCTGGCCGGCACGCGAAATAACGTCTGCCTCGTCATTCAGCTCGACACCCCGGGCGGCCTGCTCGATTCCACCAAGGACATCGTCGAGAAGCTGTATGCCGCGAAAGTTCCTATCGTTGTGTATGTGGCCCCGGCTCCGGCTCGCGCGGGCAGTGCGGGCGTCTTTATCACCATGGCTGCCGACATTGCGGCCATGGCGCCACACACCCGGATCGGCGCGGCCCACCCGGTAAACCTTGGCATGAGTGGTGAGGTGGAGAAGATCGATGACGTGATGAAAAAGAAGCAGGAGAACGACACGTTGACTTTTGCCGAGTCCATCGCGGACAAACGACATCGCAACGTTGAGTGGGCCAAGTCCGCCGTCCTCGACAGCGCCTCCATCACCGCGGAAAAAGCGCTCGAGATCAAGGTGATCGACCTGATTGCCAAGGACATCCCCGATTTGCTGGAGCAAATCAACGGTCGCGAAGTCAACGGGCAAGAGCTGCAAACTGACAAAGCAACGGTCGTGCCGATCCCGATGACCTTCAGCGAGAGTTTTCTGCAAATGGTTTTGCGACCGGAGGTGATGTTTGTCCTCATGCTGGTCGTGATTTACGGGATTATTGGCGAGTTGAGCAGCCCCGGCGCGATTCTGCCGGGCGTGGCGGGCTCGATTGCCCTCATCTTGGTTCTCTGCATGTCCGCCATTCTCCCCATCAACATCGCCGGCCTGGCCCTTATCGGCTTGGCGTTGGCCTTGTTCATCGTGGACATTTTTGCGCCGACGCACGGAGTTCTGACTTTCGGCGGCATCGCGGCGTTTTTCCTGGGCGCCTTGATGCTCTTCAACCGCTCCGACCCGGCATTTCATCTCTCACTCGCCTACATCATTCCAGCGACCTTGGTTACCGCGGCGTTTTTCATGTTTATCGTGGGCAAGGGCGTGCGTGCCCAATTTCAGCCGGTGCGCGTCGGCAAAGAAACCATGCTGGGAAAAACCATCCCCGCCTTGGCGCGCATCGATGGCGCCAGCGGCAAAGTCTTTGTCGAGGGCGAATACTGGAACGCGACCAGCGAAGTCCCAATTGAGCCGGGTCAGTCGGTGGAAATTACCGCCATCAATGGCCTGACTTTGACAGTGAAACAAAAACAAACGTAACCGGAGAATTATGGAAGAACTGATAAAGAAATTGCTTGGTCTGGCTGCCGGCTTCGTGCCGCTGGTTATCCTCGCCGCGATCATCCTGCCTCAAGCCGTCCGCATCCTGCGCGAATACGAGCGTGGCGTCGTTTTCCGGCTTGGCAAACTGCTCAGCGCCAAAGGACCGGGCTTGATCCTCCTGATCCCCGTCGTGGACCGCATGGTCAAGATGGACCTGCGCGTCGTCACCATCGACGTCGCCAAACAGGAGATCATGACCCGTGACAACGTGCCCGCCACGGTTGATGCAGTGGTCTATTTTCGCGTCGTGGACCCGATTGCCGCGGTGGTTAAGGTCGAGAACTTCTGGAAAGCGACCTCGCTCATTGCGCAAACGACCCTCCGCAGTGTCCTCGGCCAGGCTCCGTTGGATGACCTGCTGTCGCAACGCGATGTGATCAACCAGAAGCTGCAGGAGATCATCGACCGCCAAACCGAGCCGTGGGGCATCAAAGTCACCGCCGTCGAGGTGAAGGACGTTGCGCTGCCGGACAGCATGAAGCGCGCGATGGCCAAACAAGCCGAGGCCGAACGTGAGCGACGCGCCAAGATCGTGAACGCCGAAGGCGAATTCCAGGCCGCCGAAAAGATGGTCCAAGCCGCCACGATGATCAGCAAAGAGCCGATCGCCCTCCAACTGCGCTACCTGCAGACCATGTGCGAAATCGCCAGCGAGCACAACACGACGACCTTCCTGCCGATCCCGATTGATCTGTTTTCGCCGTTCCTCAAAGGCCCGCCCAAGGCCTGACCACTGAGCTGCGTTCCTGTGCCGACAGGCTCTCCGCCTAACCGACTATGAGGACACAGGGCACAGCACCAATCGCCCCTCCCGCGCTGGCCACCAACGGGTGGCCAGCCCACGCGTGACCATGCCCACAGAAGTCGACACGTGCCGGAGATTTGTCGTGCCCAAACTCCAAGCCGCCGGTTGGGACAACGACTCGCATTCCATCACCGAGCAGCGCTATTTCACCAAGGGCTGCATCGTCGTCCGTGGCAGCCGGGCTGAAAGGCGTAAGGGCAAACGCGCCGATTATCGGCTCACCGATCACACCGCCGAGAAAGTGCGGACGCTCTGCGCCAGCCCGGACGAGCTGCGTGCTCACTGCGCCAACGCCGGCCAGTGCGCCGAGATCATCGGCAAATTCGGCGGGGCAGACCAGCTCCGCAACGCGTTGAAGCAGCTCCAAACGCTGCTATATGCGGCGTGAATGCACTTGCGTCACTGCTGAACTTAATCTGCTATGCCATACAACCCGACACGCGCTCTCGAACTGCTTCGCCTCGGCACGCAAAGCCCAACGGCAGCCTTTCGTGGCGGACAGGAGGACGCAATCCGCCACGTAGTGGACGGACGTGGCCGCCTGCTAGTGGTGCAGAAGACAGGTTGGGGCAAGAGTTCGGTCTATTTCATCGCCACGAAGCTGCTGCGCGAGCAAGGAGCAGGGCCGGCGTTGCTCATCTCGCCTTTGCTGGCACTCATGCGGAACCAGATCCCCGCCGCAGAGCGCATGGGCGTGCGTGCTTTCACCATCAACTCCGAAAACACGGATGAATGGCAGGGGGTCGAGGCAAGCTTGGAGCGGAACGAGGTGGACATCCTGCTCATTTCGCCGGAACGTTTGGCGAACGAACATTTTCGCACGGAAGTGCTGGCCCCCGCCGCCGCGCGCATTTCGCTATTGGTGGTGGACGAGGCACATTGTATTTCTGACTGGGGCCACGATTTCCGCCCGCACTATCGATTCATTGAGCGAACCGCGCGCACCATGCCAGCAAACCTCCGCCTGCTCGGGACTACCGCCACGGCAAACAACCGGGTGTTGGAAGATTTGCAGAACGTTCTGGGGCCGAATCTTACCGTCTCGCGCGGCGACTTGAACCGGCCATCGCTCCTGCTCCAGACTATGCGGATGCCAAGCCAGGCGGAGCGAATGGCGTGGCTGGCAACCCACCTGCCGAATATCATCGGCAGCGGGATCATCTACACGCTCACTGTCCGTGATGCACTGCAGGTCGCCGAATGGCTGCGCTCACGTGGCATCAACGCGGAGGCTTACAGCGGCGAGACTGGACTGCGCCGCGTGGAACTTGAAAACGCGTTGCTCAACAACCGCGTTAAAGCGTTGGTGGCTACTACCGCGCTCGGCATGGGCTTCGACAAGCCAGACATTGCGTTTGTGATTCACTACCAGACTCCCGGGTCGGTGGTAGCCTACTACCAGCAAGTCGGGCGCGCAGGCCGGCAGATAGCGGTCGCTCGCGGGGTGTTGCTCAGCGGTCAAGAAGATACGGACATTGTCGATTACTTTATTGAGAGCGCCTTCCCGTCACGAGAGGAAGTTCAAGCGGTGTTGGACGCTCTGCACGCCGCTCCCGCCGGTCTGTCCGTCAACGAGTTGATGAATCGTGTGAACGCCACAAAAGGCCGAATCGAAAAGGCACTCTTGCTTATGGCGCTCGAATCGCCCGCACCAATCGCAAAGCAGGACACCAAGTGGAGGCTGACCCCGGTAAACCTGAGCGAAGGTTTCTGGGAGAGGGCTGAACGTCTGACGAACCTGCGACGTGCCGAACATCAGCAAATGCAGGAGTATGTTGGCCTGAAGAATGGGCACATGGAGTTCCTTGTTCGCGCGCTCGACGGTGACCCCGGTGCAATCCAATTGCCAAACCTCGCACCGCTGCCGGAAACGACTGACCAGGCTCTTGTGCGCGAAGCGGTGGCCTTCCTGCGCCGGACCAGTTTGCCAATTGAACCTCGCAAGCAATGGCCAACCGGCGGTTTGCCGCACATGGCAGTTTCGGGGAGAATACCAGCCGCAAATCAGGTGCAACCCGGCAGAGTGCTCTGCGTGTGGGATGACGCCGGCTGGGGTGATCTCGTTCGCCGGGGCAAATATCAGGACAGACGTTTCGCGGATGAATTGGTGGCCGCGTGCGCAATTCTGGTGCGGCACTGGTCTCCCCAGCCACCGCCGTCTTGGGTGACGTGCATCCCGTCGCGCCGTCATCCTGGTCTCGTGCCGGACTTCGCCCGCAGGCTTGCGGCTGAGTTGAATTTGCCGTTCCATACAGCCCTCGAAAAGACCGACGATCGACCAGAACAGAAGACAATGGCGAATAGCAGTCAGCAGGCACGGAACATTGATGGCTCATTAGCTGTCCACGGGACCGCTTTGCCTGCGGGTCCCGTTCTGTTGGTGGATGACATGATGGATTCAAAATGGACACTGACCGTTGCTGCGCACTTGCTGACCTCGCATGGCGGTGGGCCAGTGTATCCTTTGGCATTGGCTTCAACCGCGCACGGTGAATGAACTTACCCCTGACACCGAACACGCAGGCAATTCTGCTGCTGACGGCTCCGCTCATTGTTGGACGCAACGAGGGCTCTGCTGATCTACTCACCTTGACCAATTACAATCGGCTCGCCCGTATTTTGCGTGAGAAGCAAAAGCAACCCGCAGACTTGATCGGGCCAGATGCCGAGGAAACGGTCGGTGTTTGTGTTGGTGTGTTTGGCCGGGAACGCCTGGAGAGCCTGCTGGGCCGCGGGTTTCTGCTGAGTCAGGCGGTGGATCACTGGAATGCCCGCGCCATCTGGGTCATAAGTCGTGCAGATGCAGCCTACCCTCGCCGCCTCAAGGCTCGGCTCAAAGAGAACGCCCCACCGGTTCTCTACGGTTGCGGGGATGCGGCGTTGTTGGTTACAGGCGGCCTGGCGGTCGTCGGCTCACGACATGTCGATGACGAGCTGATTTCCTACACCCAAAATGTTGGGATGCTTGCCGCCGAGACCGGTCGCACGCTCGTCTCCGGGGGGGCGAAAGGCATAGACCGCGCTGCCATGCACGGAGCGTTGCAAGTCGGCGGCACAGTCGCCGGTGTAATGTCCGACAGTCTGGAGCGAGGCGCACTGGCAAGAGACAATCGCCGACCGCTGATGGATCATAAATTGGTGTTGATATCTCCCTACGATCCGGCGGCGGGCTTCAACGTGGGACATGCCATGCATCGCAACAAGCTGATCTACGCTTTGGCTGATGCAGCGCTGGTCGTAACCTCAGATTTCGAAAAGGGTGGAACTTGGGCTGGTGCAATCGAGCAGTTGGAGAAACTGCATTTCGTTCCAGTTTTTGTTCGCAATGGTGCCAACGCCGGAAACGGAAACGCCGCCCTTTTGCAGCGCGGCGCTGTCCCCTGGCCGAATCCCTGCGATGGCGACGAACTCTCCCGGGCTCTTGCAAGGGCGGCAGAAACCGCCGCTGCCGAACCAAAGCAAGAAACGCTTTCATTCGCACTCCGCGATCAGTCTCCCGCTTCTGAAACCATGAAGGCGAGGCAGCCTTCAACTGCTCTCCCGCCGAATGTCGAACGAGACCCGCACGAAGCAAGCGTGACACCGGCACAGGCGCTGTGATTAACGCCTTAACGCACATGCCTCTCTTGCGCACACTATTGCTGCTGGTGCCCCTCGTTGCCTCGGCTGTCGGGGGAGACCCATCCCATCCCAACATCATCTTCATCCTGAGCGACGACCAGGGCTACGGGGACCTGTCCTGCCATGGCAATCCCATCTTGAAGACACCCAACCTCGACCGCTTCCGCGATGAAGCGGTGCGCTTCACTGATTTTCACGTCAGTCCAACCTGTTCGCCGACGCGCGCCGCCTTGAACACCGGCCGGCACGAGTTTCGCAACGGCGTTACCCATACCATTTACGAGCGCGAACGGCTCACCCTAAAAGCCAGCACCATCGCGCACGTCCTCCGGGGCGCCGGCTACGCCACGGGCATCTTCGGTAAATGGCATTTGGGCGATGAAGCGGAATACCAGCCCAACCGGCGCGGTTTCGACGAGGTGTTCATTCACGGCGGCGGCGGCATCGGGCAAACCTTCCCGGGCAGTTGCGGGGATGCGCCGGGCAACACCTACTTCAGCCCGGCCATTCTGCACAACGGCAAGTTCGAGAAGACACAAGGTTATTGCACAGACGTGTTTTTCGAGCAGGCCCTCAAGTGGATCGACTCGGTGAAGGGCAAGCAACTTTTCTACGCCTGCATCGCCTGCAACGCTCCGCACACCCCGCTCCAGGTGCCAAAGGAGTACGAGCAGCAATACGCCGGCAAGGTGGACACCAACACCGCGAAGTTCTTCGGCATGATCGCCAACATTGACGACAACGTGGGCCGGCTGCTCACGAAGTTGAAGGTGTGGGGCATTGAGCGTGATACCCTGGTGGTGTTCATGAACGACAATGGCGGCACGGCTGGCACACAGGTGTTTAACGCCGGCATGCGCGGGACGAAAAACAGTCCGTGGTTGGGCGGCACGCGGGCCGCCTCATTCTGGCGCTGGCCAGGCACCTTCAAGCCCGCCGATGTCGGTGCGCTGTCGGCCCATATCGATTTCTTCCCGACTATTGCCGAGCTTGCCGGCGCAAAATTGAGCGGCCCGGTGCGGGCGCAAGTTGAAGGCCGCAGCCTGGTCCCACTGCTCAAAAACCCCAACGCGCCTTGGCCCGACCGCGTTCTTTTCACACACATTGGCCGCTGGGAGCGCGGCCAGGCCGCGCAGTCCAAATACCGGAATTGCAGCGTGCGCAACAGCCGCTGGCACCTGGTGTGCGTCTCGAAATCCGGGGACAAGCAGTGGCAGCTTTTCGAGGTCAAGGCCGACCCGGGCGAGAAGAACGATGTCGCGGCAGAGCATCCCGACGTCGTCAAGGAACTCGACACCGCTTACGACAAGTGGTGGAACTCCGTGCAGCCGCAACTTGTCAACGAGAACGCCGCCGGGCCGAGGGTCAACCCCTTCAAGGAGCTTTACTGGAAGCAGTTCGGCGGCGGACCGGATAGATGAGTTGACCAGTCCGACATACGAAGTCGCGATACGACCCATTCCGCCGGTAAGCCCTGCTATTGTGGCGAGCCAGCGGAGGCTGGGACGGGCGCACGCAGATACTCATTCATGGCACGAGCGGCGCATTTCCCGTCGCCCATCGCCAGGATTACCGTCGCGGCGCCTCGCACGATGTCGCCGCCGGCGAACACTCCGGGCAGGCTGGTCATGCCTTTATCATCCACCACAATGTTGCCCCACTTGTTGAGCTTGAGGTCCGGGCAGGTGGCGGTCAACAGCGGGTTCGCACGCGTGCCAATCGCAACGACGACGACGTCGCAGGGAACTACAAACTCTGATCCTGGGATAACAATCGGCCGGGCGCGGCCAGAGGCGTCCGGCTCACCCAGTTTCATGCGGACGCATTTGAGGCCCGTCACCCATCGTTTTTCGTTGCCGAGCACCTCGATTGGCGCGACGAGGAATTCGAACTGCAGGCATTCCTCTTCGGCGTGGTGGATTTCCTCAGCCCGCGCGGGCATTTCCTTGCGCGTGCGGCGATAGACAATCATCGAGGATTCCGCGCCGAGACGCTTGGCGGTGCGGGCGGAATCCATTGCGACGTTGCCGCCGCCGACGGTGGCGACGCGCTGGCCCTTGAGCACCGGTGTATCCGCCCGGGGGAATTGATAGGCCGCCATAAGGTTCACGCGGGTGAGATATTCGTTGGCGGAATAGACGCCTTTGAAGTTTTCTCCCGGCACATTCATGAACACGGGCAGGCCGGCGCCGTTGGCGATGAACACCGCATCGAACTGCTGGCGCAGTTCCTGCACCGTGTAGGTCCGGCCAATGACCGTGTTGCAGACAATCTTTACACCCGCTTTCTCGAGCCGGGCGACTTCCGCTCCGACGATTTTCTTGGGCAATCGAAATTCCGGGATGCCATATACCAGCACGCCGCCGGGCTTATGAAGGGCCTCGAAGACGGTGACATCGTGACCGTACTTGACCAATTCGCCTGCGGCTGTGAGACCGCCGGGGCCTGAGCCGACGACCGCGACCTTCTTGCCGGTGGGGGAGGCGACTTTCAAGGATTGCTGCTCGCTCTGGCCTCGAGCCCAGTCGCCGACGAACCTTTCAAGGTGGCCAATGGCCACCGGCAGGCCCTTGTGACCACGAATGCATTCGACTTCGCATTGGGTTTCCTGCGGGCAGACCCGGCCAGTAATCGAAGGCAGCGCATTGTCGTCGAGCAGGCAGTGCGCGGCTTCGGGAAGGTTGCCCTGCGAAAGAAATTCGATAAAGCGCGGGATGTTGACCATCACCGGGCAACCCGAAACACACTTCGGATCCCGGCACAGAAGACACCGTTCGGCCTCGATTAAGGCCACTTTTTCAGGCAGACCCAGGTTGACTTCGCTGAAATTGGCGTTACGGACGAGCGGGTTCTGCTCGATCATCTTCTGCCGGTCGATTTGCAGGCGTTGCTTAGTGGTAGGCTTGGGGATCACGTTAAACCAAGGGGAGGTAAGACAGGGGTTGACTAAGTTAAATAGGCAGACGAGTTAGGTCGGGGGGATATGGGGACAGCAAAGATATGAGCCAGGGGAGACGGCCATCACAGATCGCGGAGCACGGGTTCAAGTCAAACCAATCTTGCACGACCCCTCCTGGCACGCAGTGGTGGCCTGCTGTTCAAACTCGCGGTAGGTGCCCAAACGGTCCATCAGCAGATCGAAATCGACCAGATGCCCGTCGAACTCCGGGCCATCAACGCAAGCAAACTTCGTCTCGCCGCCAATATCCACGCGGCAGCCCCCGCACATGCCCGTGCCATCCACCATTACCGGGTTGAGTGAGACGATGGTGTGAACGCCGAACGGTTTGGTCAGGTTCGCCACTGCGCGCATCATCGGCACCGGGCCGACCGCATACACAATGTCGATGCCGCCTTGGGCCAGGATGTCCCTGGCGGCGTCAGTGACAAAACCATGACGCCCATAGCTGCCGTCGTCGGTGCAGACAATCACCTGCCCCAACCGTTGCAACTCCGACTCGAAAATCACCCACTCTTTCGAGCGTCCACCGATGATGCTCACCACCGCCACGCCTCGTCGATGCAATCCCTGGGCGATTGGATGCACCACTGCCGTTCCGACTCCGCCCCCAACGCAAAGCGCGCGGCCCGAATTAATCAATTCCGTGGAATGGCCCAGTGGTCCGGCGATGTTGGCGATGGCGTCGCCCGGCTCCAGAGCAACCAACTCGCGGGTGCTCTTGCCTACTGCCTGGATGACCAGCGTGATCGTGCCGGCGCCGGAGTCCGCGTCGGCAACCGTCAACGGAATCCGCTCCGCGCCTTCGCCAAGATGCACAATGACGAATTGGCCGGGCTGGCGAATTTGCGCAATGCGAGGCGCCACGACATCAAGTCGGGTGACATTCGGGCTGAGCTGTGCTTTCGCGACAACTTTATGCATATCTGGCTTTCGATTTCGTCAAAGAATGGAATCATGCGGATAACCTCCTCCAAAGTCAAAGTTTCTTGAGCACTCGCTTTTCACTCGCCTCGTAATAATATTCTAGCGGCCGGACTGCAGTCTGGTATCATTCCGCTTTTCCGGTGTAACAAAATAACAACATGGAAGCTAAAGCTGATATTGCTGTGATTGGTCTGGCCGTGATGGGTCAGAATTTGATTTTGAACATGAACGATCACGGGTTCACCGTGGCCGCTTTCA
>Ga0194052_1001735_pt1 | contig 12354 bp, 11 predicted proteins | sample SepL226m_MetaG_FD_160117 | JGI IMG/M metagenome (GOLD analysis project Ga0194052, IMG submission 160117) | Anoxic zone freshwater microbial communities from boreal shield lake in IISD Experimental Lakes Area, Ontario, Canada - Sep2016-L227-6m | ecosystem: Environmental > Aquatic > Freshwater >... | reverse complement strand
AATCAGGTTGAAATCCGGCGGATGCCGGGTTCTGCAACTACCGCCTTTTGGCTGAGTCGATTTCGACCACTCCCTGGCTGGTTCAAACTGCCCACCACCACCATTGTACCTCCGTTACACCTCCGTATCGCTTACAGAGGTGTAACGGAGGTGTAACGGAGGTGTAACGGTGCAGTTCGGGCTGCGGGTGGGGGACTGTGGTTGATTGTCGATGTGCTAAGTTGTTATGGGGACGGGAGATACCTGCGACAATGCGAGGGCCGAGGCGGGTTCCGTTTGTTGGCGGAGGATGCACCTCTAAACCCGCGCACCCAACGGTCAACCGTTGGGCTATTGTCGGCCATCCCTCCGGGACGATGGCGCTCACGAGAATCAGACCACCTGTGTTCACTTAAAGTGAGCCATTCGTTAAGGAGTCATTTTTCCTTTCCAAGTAGGTCTTCACGGTGTTCATGCGCATGAACAGGAGCCAACCCCTTCATAAGCAATAGGCGTCCCAGCGCCTGCGCCTGATGTCTGCTCATTATTGCTGAGCCACCCCCTCCAGGCTGGCTCAGTTTTCGTGAGCAAACCCGGCTTGATTTCAGTGAGCGACATCGCCGCATTGTCCGCAGTCGATAAGTCCAGCCCCTCCTGGACATGGCCGGTTGGTTCTTTCTCTGTTTTGTGCCCCCGCCACGTTGCTCGTGCGCTTCCCATCGGCATGAATCTGGCGTGACCACTCAACATTTTCATGGTCGCCAATAAGTCGTTTTGCCCGCGCCATTCTCGCAAACGAGCAAAGTGAACTTCGGATGCAAGTCGAAGTCTTGCTTCGCGAACTTTTTGAAGTTCTCAATGGTGAGGCAGTCAATTCTCATACGCTGTTCCAGTTTTAACTGATTCCATGTGAGTTGGCACGGTGTTTACTTGGACTGGTGAAGTTTGGAGACGAGGGGGCCACGGATCATTGTGATGGAGGGGTTGCGCCGCTACCAGCGGAATGGCATCCTAAGACTCTATGGGATGCCAAAACTTCGTCCTGCGCGCGCGTTGGGTGACCAAACTTTTCTTGAGTGGTTTGGTGTGGGCGCTTTCTTTCGGCCTTCTCGTCTCGACTGGGACATCTGCTCGAGGAGCCGCTGCCGCGGCGGAAACGCTTGCGTTCCCGAACGCCGAAGGCTTTGGACGTTTCGCCTCGGGGGGGCGCGGCGGTGACGTCTATATGGTAACGAATCTGAATGATTCTGGTCCTGGATCGCTTCGGGAGGGGTTTCGTTCGGCCAACGGACCACGGACAGTGGTATTTGGGGTTTCAGGAACCATCCAGTTGAGGAGCAAACTGTTGCTGGACCTATCGAATATCACCATTGCCGGCCAGACTGCACCCGGCGATGGGATAGCGCTTCGGGATTACACCTTCCAGATCAAGCAAGCCACCAACGTAATCGGCATCAACAACCTTTGGCGTCCCGGTCCGATGACCGATTCGGCGAGGCTCCCAATTGCCATAAAGGGGGGCCTGCCCGACATGGCCAAAGGTCACATGGAGGGCAATGACGAATCTCGAGAAATACCTCAACAGCCTTTGCCCGCCTTAACCTGGCGTGAATGCATGAAAGATAAAGCACCAAATCAGGTCTGTTTGCCAACTCGGCAAGCGGGATGCCAGGTCTTGCCGCCTGCCACCATCTGCCCAGAATGAGTGCGAGCGAGCGCCAATTCTCGGTCAACGGCGCAGCGTCATTGAAGGCGCGACGCGGGGCAAGGGTTTTGTTGTTGGCGCTGGCGTTGTGGGGGAACAACCTGCTGCCGGCGCTCGGCGAGGCAGGTCCGCCAGGGGTTGCCCCACTCACGAATGCTGCTGCCGGGCCGGCCATTCGGTTGGACTTTGGCCGCGACCAATCCCCTGGAAATCCAGTGGCTTCGTTCATGTATTTCGTGCCGTTGATTTCGCCCGAACCGGTTTTTTCAATCACCAGCCCTGGCAGCACCCAGGCGGCGCGGATACTCTCGGCTAAACGGAAAAGCACGTCCCATTCGTTCGTCGTGACCTGCGAATTCGAGTTCATCGGCACAGGCTCACAACAGAGCATCCTTGATCTTGCGCCGACCATTCGCCGGCATGAGCGACAGCTCAAGGCGGGCGGTTCGACCGGCCGCCGGCTGAGTTCGATTACGGTCGATGGCTCGGGCAGCGGTGCGGTGGAAATCGAGGGAACCATCAGCAACAATGTGGAAACGGTCAGCGAGGTGCGGTTGCGATTCAACGCTCGCGGCAAAACCAGCCCCGTCTCGATTGCGCTGTGTGAAATCCACTATCACGATGGCGAATTCCGACGGCTCAATGAAATCGTCGCCCGGGTCAATACGCTGACCTTTCGTCGCAAGCCGGGTCCGCCGAAAATGGAAGTGACGGTCGCGTCGGTCAAGAATAAGGGAACGGGAAACGGGCTGTGGCAGAACCTCAAGGGCAGCGTGAAGGGCTTGGCAGTGAACTTGTTAATCGACCCGCTAACGGTCGAGGCTGTCGGCCACCGGGCCATGCTCGATTTCGGCCAGGCGCTGGTTTCGGGAGCAACGACGTTCGTTTTTCCACGAGCCACGAACCTCACATTGAACAACTCACCCGCGCAGTGGCAATGAAGACGTGGCGCGGCAAAGGTGGCAAAGGTCAGCACTCACTTTGGGAGCAGCGTGGGGCAGGTCTCCGACCTGCCCCACACCATGTCCTATTGTGGTCCAAGACCCTGCTGCACGGCGTAAAGATGGGTCATCGTGGCAACGTAGAGAACGCCATTGGCGGCGGCGGCAGTCGAGCTGACAGGATGGCCAAGGTCCAGGGTGCTGAGGACGTTCTTTTCCTTGCGCGCGGCAAAAACGTAAAAACTCCCGCTGCGTGTGCCAAGATAGACTTTGCGGTCGGCGACCAGGGGCGAGGCCCAAACTTCGCCTTTAACTTCGTGCGTCCAACAGGCTTTGCCGGTCTGGGCATCCACACAATGGAACGTGCGCCCACAATCGGCGATGAAGACCAACCCTTGGCAGACCGCGGGCGTGGACAGCACATGTTTCTGCAACGGATACGACCAGACCAGGCCGGTGGCCGTGATGTCGCCGGTTCGGGTGGCGTCGAGGCACTTGAGCCACGCCTCGTTCTTACCCCACCAGATGTCCCCGCCTCCGGCAACGTAGATGCGGTTGTCGTGGAAGACGGGAAAGCCGTAGAAGTTACTCGGGCTTTCACGACGGTTGCTGTTGTATTGGTGAACGTTTGTCTTCGGCGCAGCGGGGTCGAAGTCGAATTGCCAGACTTTCGTGAGGAAGGTGGGGGCGGGTAGTGGCGGAGTGATGGAGTGATGGAGTGATGGAGTATTGGAGTGCTGAGAGGAAAGGGTGTTGGTCAGCACTCCATCATTTCGAGACTCCAATACTCCGGTTCGGAGCGTCTCGAAGGCATACACAAACCCATTGCCCGCGGCGAAGAAGACCAGGGGGCGGCCATTGACTTGGGCCAGCGACGGGGCTGACCAGGTGCTGTGAAAAATGTTTGGAGCGATATGCTCGTTTTCGCGCGCGATCAGGCAGCCGGTGTGTTTGTCCAAGACCACCAGGCTCGGCGCATCCGGTGTGCGAATCCGTTTGTGCGTGTTATCGACCCCGGTGCCGGTATTCAGATAGAGATGATTCCCTTGAATCAAAATGGAGCTGTGGGCAGCGTCGTGGGACCAGATGCCGGCGCCACTGGTGAGGTCGAAGCGCCAGATAATAGCTGCTTCGAGCGGCCCGGCAGAGTCCCCGGTTTCGGTCTTCCCGCGCGTCCCTCGGGCGTCCAGACAGAGCACTTCGCCGCGGTTGCTGACGAGATAAACACGATCACCCTCGACCGTGACGGGAGAGGAGATGCCGCTATTGGGCCAGTCGAAGTAAATGTCCTCGTTGCGTTTGGGCACAACGAGTTGCCAGAGGAAACGGCCCGTCTGTTCGTCGAAGCACATCAGCACCCCGCGGTCGCCCTGGTGCCTGGGGTCGCGCGGATGGCCGTTGTTCGTGCCGATGAACACGCGCCCGCCGGCGACGACCGGCGAGGAATGGGTTTCGGTGCCGAGTTCGGCAGACCACTTGATGTTCCGGCCGGTCTCGGGGTTAAAGGAATCGGGCAGCCCCTTCTCTTCCGAAACCATGTTGCGCGACCAGGCTTGGCCCCATTGCGGCTGGTCGGCCGCGCCGGCAGGCAAGGTCGCAACCCATAAGGCGAGGCCTCCGGGAATCAGCAGGCGAGCGAGGTTTCGTTTCATCGGTTACGACAGCACAGGGAACCGCAAGGAACCGCCGGCACCAAAATCAGCCAGTCATCATTCTTGGAGTCTAACACAAGACAGGCTGATTGCGGGGGTGAAATCCGAAGCCCGAAGAGGGGCGGACTCCGGCTAAGCTGGTATCTTTCGAGGACGTCTTAGCCGTACCACGGACGGGTACGCTTGGAGCCAGGGCTGTTGACGGCGGCGAACACGCGTTTGGCCAGCTTCACATCTTCCTCGATCTGCCAGTCGAACATGCCAACCAGAATGAAATCCGACCCGTTATTGAAGGCGTAAGGGAACGCAGCGCGAGGCTGAATCGCCCCTGCCGCGAGGATCTTGAACGCGATCCAGGGTTTCGTCACCGTCGCCATGAAATCGATCACGGCTTGCGGATCGCTGCACCACGAGTTGTCATGCGCGCCCATGGCGTCCTTCTCGTCGGGTCGAGGGGCGGTGTAGTAGTCGTGGGAATGAAAGGTCTTTTGGTAAAAGTCCACGTCCAACTTCGCCTTCTCGCACTCGACAATGACGCGCAAATCATGGGCGGCGACGCCGGCGACGCGCTTTTTGGATTTGATCAACTGCACCGTCTCGCCGACTTTCTCAAACTTGCCCTGAGCCAGGAGCGATTCACCCGTGTCACCTGTGATATGCACACCTGCCGCCCCTTCATCGATTGCCTTTTGGATTTGCGAGTAGCCGCCATCGGCATCGAGTCGCACCTGGGCAATCCACTTCATCTTGCCGCCGCCTTTCCAGTGGTTGAAGATGGCCGAATTGTCCTGCATGACCCAGGTGTTAATGGCTGTGATGCCCTGGCTTTCGCCCAACTCGATGGTTTCCCGGATTTTGGCGTCCGTATTGTAGTGTCGCATGAGCGCGGACACGTAGGCCAGGTCGCGGGAATGTGACCAGCCGCCGATGAGATTTCCGCCCATCATCAGGCGGCTGAACTCCTGGCCTCCCATCTTGCCCATCGGCATCACCTCGCGGGGCGAGGCTGTCGAGTCTTTGGCCAGCCCGGGCGGCTGGGGAGTCGGAGTGGTTTGCGCTCGAAGGGCCAGAGGAACAGCGGCCGATGCGAACAGGGATGATTTCACGAAGCCGCGACGAGATATTTGCCGTGCCATATTGGGAGAGTCAATCAAAGCCGCTGGTGCCTGTCAAGCCTGTGTTCAGAAGAAAGAATTGCCCCGAGGCTGGCTTTCCCGGCAAAATGCGCGAGTTTACGAGCATGAGCATAGCTACCTTAACCCGCTCCGATGCGCCGTCCGCCGCGGCGGCCCCCGGCGCGGATTTCTCGCGCCCGGTTGTCCGGCCCAAGGCAAACGTTCTCAAGCTCATGGGTGAGGTGCTCCACCATGGTGGTCCGGGCTACCTCCAGTTCGCCATCACCAACATTTGCAACGCCAAATGCGACTTCTGCGGCTTTGCCGTGGACCGGTTCGATCCCAAAAAGCGCCGGAGTGTCACGTTGCCGGAGGCGCGCGACGTGATCGACATTTGTGTGAAAAACCACATTGGCTACCTCTTGTTCGTCGGCGGCGAACCCCTGGTGCATAAAGATTTGCGCGCCATGACGCGCTACGCCGCCGAGCGGGGCATTCACCCGATGATCTGCACCAACGGCTCGCTTTGGACCGAGCAGAACATGCGGGATCTGGCCGGCGACGGCCTCTCGAGCGTGATCATGTCGATTGATGCGCATGACGTGGCGAAGCACGAGAAGAATCGCGGGCTGCCGGAGGTGTGCCGCAAGATCAAACGCGCGAACGAGGTTTTCCAGGAACTTGGCGTGCAAACGACCGCCAGCGTCACGGCCAGCCGATTGATCGATGATTACGAGAAGCTGCCGGCCTTTCTGTCCGAACTCGGTTTCAAGAGCTGCACCTTCAGCTACCCGCTCAGCAGCCTGGCATCGAGCTACTTGAGCTTCAGCGACTCGACCCTGGTCAGCTACCAGACCGACGAGCTGATCCAGGTTTTCGAGAAGATCAAGCAGATGAAACAGCGCAGCGGGTTTCCGGTGGTCAATCCGGTGGAATCGCTCACCGAGATGCAGCGTCATCTGCGCAAAGAGCCGGAGAAGTTCGGCTGCCTGGGCGGGCACAAGTATTTCTACCTCGACTGGCATTTGAATCTTTATCGGTGCCACTTCTGGGAGACCCCGATGTGCAATATTTACGATTTTGACACATCGAAGCTGATTCGGGACGGCTGCACCCGCTGCATGATCGACTGCTACCGCGACCCGAGCGTGCTCCAGTTCGTCGCCATCAGCGCCAGCGATGCCTGGAACAACCTCAGGCAAGGCAAGGTCCTGGCCGCCGCCAGGAACATCTTTGACTCCCGAAATCTCACTTCGATCAAAGCGGTTTGGGATGACCGCAAATGGATTGGCGGGGTTTAGCGCGGGTAGCGGCTTGTCGAGTCCGGCAGGGCTGAGGCCAAACCCGTCGTGGTCAGGGGGCGGGAAGGCGATAGAGGCGATCTAAACCACTGCCTCTCGCCGGTACCCATCCCCGAGTGCCGAGTTCTCCTGTCTCAACGTGGCCTTTGTCCATACGCGTCCATCAGTGGCAAAGAAATGCCTCCCAAAATTCCGCTTGCCAGGCATCAAGATTTCTGACTCACTCGCCCATCTTGGGAAAGACCAAACGGGAAATCACAAGCGCAGATAGAAACAACACTAATCATATCCATGCTTATGTACAAGCATTACATTGATCTTCTTAGTGGCTACACTCTTGCCTGAAAAGCATCCATATCATGTTGTCCGTGAACTGTTGTCCGTGAACTTGACTGTAACACCCGATGTAGTACAAATGCAGTTCCACCTCGCTATCGACTTTGGTGGGGGTCGCCTCGCAAAGTCCCATTCCGCCAAGGGCACATCAGCGCCTTGAGCGACTTGATCCAGCCACCGGCGAGCGGGCGCGCGCTGATCTTCTGGCATCAGGTCGATGATCTTCCGCGACAAGAGACTTCCACGGCTACGCTGCGCGAACATCGCGCCACTGGTGTCCTGGACCGGGGCTGGCCAGTATGGGTCATCCGCAGCAAGCGAAGCTCCAACGCGCCGTCCCGACGCTGCCGCAGCTCCTGGCGGGGGTGCCAGACGCGCTCGCGGATGTAGGTGGCCACCTCACGGGCGAAGAGCAGCCGCACCTTCCATGGTTTCTCGGGCTGGCTGATGCCGAAGGCATCTTTGAAGAACGCGGGGGCGGAGAAGCCAGCCGGGCATTTCGCCACCACCACCCCTCAAGCTCCCGTCCAAGAAATGGCGCGACCTGATCCTCTGCGTTTGGCATGTTGACCCTTTACACTGTCCCGTTTGCCAGAACCCGATGCGGATCCTTGCCGTCATTGACGACCCGCGCGTGACCGAGAAGATCCTTCGCCACCTCGGTGCCTGGCACGACCCGCCGGCCAGACCGCCTCCACAGGGCGTGCGCGGTCCCTACACCTACGAGCCCTGCCTGGACGCCGACCCCATGCCTGATTACGAAAACGTGCTGACGGATTGAAAGCCCCTTCCGCCGGATGGGGTGATGGGGACGAATCGCATGGGGACGTGCGCTTCCATGCCGGTGCTGGTTGCGGCAGTGGCCCGACGGCTTGGCTATCCGGTCAACCTGGCCGGGGCAAAGTACCACCTCTACGTCCGTTACGAGGAACCCAACAGCAAGCATTTCAACGTCGAGCCGACAGTGACCGAAGCATTCCTGACGCCCGATGACGAGGAGTACAAGAGCGGGCAGTTCAAAACCACTGCGGAGGAAATCAAGGGCTATACCTGGCTGCAGCCGCTGAGCAACAAACAGTTGCTTGCCCACTTCCTGAACACGCGCGCCATCTGCCTCGGAGACGCGAAGCGCTACGACGAGGCCAAACAGATGTTCCTGCTCTCCGCCAGCTTTTGGCAGGAGACCCCGCAGCGCAAAAAATCAACCAGTTATTATCTGCAGGCTATCAACGACGCGCCGACGGGCGACCGGTGGGAATCGCTGTGGGAAGAAGTCGAAAAACTCGACGTGCCGAATGGCCCGCGCTCGGCCTACTTCGATAACCGCAAAGCCCAGGTGCATTATTTCATGAACGATAATAGCGACTGGCCCGCCATCGAGAGGGCCGCGAAAGACCTGAAGCAGGAACTGGCTGAGTACAGGTGGCAGCTTTCGGTCGGCGACCCGGCCATGGCCCAGTACCGGCAGCACATCCTGGCGCTCAACTTGAAATCAGGCAAAATCCGGTTGCCGGCCGAAGTTCTGCCGCCGCCCTTGAATCGGAACTCCATTCCGCCTGATTATTTCGCATGCGCCGCGCAGGCGGAGTCGAGCGACCCGGACGTCATCATCGCCGCGCTTTGGGGCCACTACAAGGAGGAGACCCTCGGCTGGATGGAACAGGCAGCGCTGTTGCCGAGTTGGTGAGGCGAGCCGTAGCCCCGCGTACTGACCAAGTATGCGGCGTTTGTGGTGTTCGGTTCTCGGTTTGTCGAGTCGGCTTTGGGGCGGTTCTGTCCCGATTTTCTGGGTCTGATGTTTTGTGTTTTTCCTGTTTGACAATTACGGACGAAATCCCGTACAGAACGGACTGTTGAGGATATTATGAAAATGCTACGCATAACCTTCTTCGCAGCCGCCGCGTTGATCTGCTCCACACAAGCGTACGCCGTGATGTACCTGGCACGGCCGTACGAGCCGAACATGGCGCGCTGGCGCACGCGCGACCCAATCGGCGAGCGAGGATTTCAGGTACTCCACCTCGCGGGCGCCGCTGGACAGACGCTGGCAGCGGGCCAAAGCCCCGACAGCGAGGTGCTCTCCGGCCCAAACGTCTACGCCTTCGTCCTGAATTCACCAGTGAACCTGGTAGACGCCCTTGGGTTGTGCCCGTGCAAGTGCAAAAGCGTAAAGGGCGGGCCTTTCGAAGATAGGATAACGCACGTCAGCACCGGCCCAAACGGTCTCTCCGTCGGGGTGAACGTGCCTTGGAAAGTCACGGTTGACGGCGACATTACCAAGTGTCGCTGCAAGTATCTGGATAACGGCAACGTTTGGGCGCAAATTCATTTCCACGGCGGTCCGACCCTGGAACAGAACAAACCTTTTCCGAACGTCGTGACAGATCCGATCCCATGCACGTACAGCAACGACCGTCCCGGAGTGGATCTTGGGGTGCCAGCGAGCAGCTCGTTGTCGTACGTAATACGGTACCAATTGAGCGTCACTTTGACATGTCAGGACGAGGTAGGTTCGGGAAGCGCCGCCGATACCGTGAACATAAACGCACTGTTCATGGGGGGAAATCTGACATGGCCTTAGCATGGGTAAGTTCGCCTAGCGGCGCTGGTGGTGCGGCCAGGCTGTGGAAGACCATCAGTGCCTGTCTCGTGCTCGCAGCCGCAGTTGGATGCCGTGCGCAGCCGGCGGAGGAGCCGGCTTCGGTGGAGGATCCTCGTCCCCAGAGCCAACTTCTCAACAATCAGCGGCTTGGGCCCACGCAAAACGCCACAAGCCAACTGCCGTCTGGCGCTCTGTTGACGAACCTCCTGGCAATTTGGCGCTCACCAACTTCGACTCCCGAGGAACGGGCGGAAGCTTTGACGAAACACCTCCCTCGCGGTGCAAGCGTTGAGTCTGCCAAAGCACTCCTTGGCGATGACGGCCGACTGGTCCATTACTTTGGTCCATCCATGGAATTCGCGGCTGGCACGAACGGGGAAATCACTGGCAGGACGACGGGCGGCCATGATTATTGGCAATTGGAGTACGGAACTCCAACCGCCAACATTGGACTGCGCTTCTACTTTGAACGTAGCGGCCCGAACCCCGGCCTTAAATTCGATCGCGCATACCCCATGCGAATCACCAAAGCCGGCGGGCCGAAGAAATGAGGTGTCGCCCGCCCGGGCCTCTTTGGTTTTCGGTTCCCCGGTAAGCCGTTGGTCAATTCTTTCCTGGTATTCTGACTCCGATTTGTCTGCTTTTCCTGTTTGACAATTATGCACGAAACCCTGTAAAAGCGCGGACGGTTGAGGATATTATGAAAATGCTACGCATAACCTTCTTCGCAGCCGCCGCTCTGATCTGCTCCACGCAGGCGTACGCCGTGATGTACCTGACCCGGCCTTACGAGCCGAACACGGCGCGCTGGCTCACGCGCGACCCTATCGGGGAACAGGGTTCTATCCTGCTGCACGAGCCGGCCTATTACGAGGCCCAGGGTGCAGGTGGCGGCCCCGAGATTGATCTGAGAGCTTTGCAACGAAGCGCGATCGGGCGAGCATCATTGGGCGACGAAGCCGGGCTCTATGTGTTCAACCGGAATGACGGCGTCAACTTTGTTGATCCGCTTGGATTGATGCGAATCCAGGACTTGATCGCGAAATTCCAAGCTCGCAAGCAGGCAGACGCCAACATCCCCTGTTGTTGCGTATCGCCGAAAATCTCCGGCAGCATCGCTGGCTACAGCCAAGGCGGGGCAAGCGTGCTGGCCTACTACTCGAAGGAATTCACGGATGTCTTCTTTTTCGACCGCTGCATCTTCCAGTCTGAGATTTACTGGTGGGATTGCTACAGCGCTTCGGATGAAGGAGGTTGGAGTTGGAACTGGGCGGACTACGGCTGGTCAGGGCCCGGCTCGTACAACTACCAGAAAATCGCTTACCCGAACTCGTGGTCGTTGCGGGACCCATATCACCTCGCCATGCTTTCCGTGTATGTCTGGGATGAATGCGTGAATGGGAAGCAATCCACCCAGTGGAAGGCGTCCAATGGGCTGCAGTGGACCTGGGATAAGAGCGCGAAGCAATGGACCGGACCCGCCCAGGTCCAGAAATAGTTGGAATGAGCACCCTCGGACGGAGGGCGGAACAGCTTTTCGACTTCCTCGCGATTTGTGCAGTATTTCTCGTGGTGGGGGTCGGAGCATGGGCGGCATTGCTGTATGTCCGGCACGAACGAGCAGCAGGCAGCGCGTCCAACCAATTGCGTAGAATTGATGAAGAGGCGCGGAAGGCCGGGTGGACCAAGGGGAGTAATGGGGCGTGGAGTATTCCGGCGGACGGCAAAACGAACACCGCTGACCCACGAAACCAATCCGGTGCAACCAACAACTGATCACTGTCCACCAAATAGTTCTGTACCCTGGCCTCACCCGCGCAGCGCCCAGTACCTGCGGGCGCCCAAAAACCAATTTCCTATCAGTAGTTCCTCTTGGCTGGCTGTTGCACGGCTCACCACGTAACGAAGTGGGAATACCGTCAGACGAACAGCCTCGCAGAGCTGAATCAACTGGCCGACGAGGGATGGACAGTCGTCAATTTCGCCATACCCGGGGGCGGCCCTTATGAATATCTCCTGAAACGAGCGAAGCCATGACCGCCCAGGTTTCTAACGAGCGCAGTGGAGTGGACGCTGGGGGAGCGTTCCTGTATGCATTGCTGTGCTCTTGGCCCAGCGCCACTCACCGCGAGCTCTAGCCACGGCGAGAACCGTATTTGAGATTATCAAAACGCTATACCTAATTCCCCTTACACTGGCGCTGCTCGGATGCAGCAGCACCACACCGCGGACCGCTACGTTGACGGCTGATCAAGCTGGAATTCTGGCACAGCGGTTTGCGAACGAGAAGGCGCAAGCGCTGTTCAACTGCCAGCCATTTCGCACCGGCCCACCGGCGCATTTCGTCCAGGGGCATTGGGCCTGGCATGATCTTCGAGGTCAAGGAACCGGCGACATCGAGGCCTCCGTTGAGTTTGCAGTCGACGGTGCAAAGCCCGACGTGTCGAGGTAGGGACACGGGTCGCCCCGTGCCCCCCTCACAGATCCCGGCGTGCAGTTTTCCCGCACCGGGCTCTTCGCGCTGGCACGTCGTCTTCGCTCACAGGAAGGTTTGCCCGTTAGGTCCGTCATTCTTACGGCACGGGTTGCCTGTGTGTGCTTCGCCAACACGTCGGCCCCTTCTCCAGCGTCGGGGCTTGCGCCTTGCCGCTGGATACTATGAGCCGATCCGACTCCCGGAATGCCAGACGGCGCTTCTTGTCGTTGCGCCGCCCTTCCTGCTT
>Ga0194052_1001733_pt1 | contig 12359 bp, 10 predicted proteins | sample SepL226m_MetaG_FD_160117 | JGI IMG/M metagenome (GOLD analysis project Ga0194052, IMG submission 160117) | Anoxic zone freshwater microbial communities from boreal shield lake in IISD Experimental Lakes Area, Ontario, Canada - Sep2016-L227-6m | ecosystem: Environmental > Aquatic > Freshwater >... | reverse complement strand
GATAAATATAGACCGGGACTCCCCGGATACTGAGCGAAGCAACATCGGCGATGGTACACTCCGGCATATTGGGTGAAAATATGCTGATCATTTCACCTTCATTCAGTCCCAGCTCCAGAAGCGCCCTGGCCGCTGCATTCAGTTGCTCACCCATCGCACTCCATGTAATTTCCCGCCAAACACCATCCCGTTTACACTGCATGGCCACTTTGTCGCCATATTTCCGGGTCTGTTCCAGAATGGGAATAGCCAGATTGTTTTCAGTTGGCAATTTCAATATCCGTGATGAATTATTCATCTGATCGTCCTTTCAGTATTCTGTCCCCTGTCAACCGCCTTCAGTTCTATGTCTTTACGGCAACATTGCGCCAAGGTTCATGAGATTCCGGTGTAGTTCATAACAACGGGTCAGATCGTGTCGAATGTGACCAGGGCGGGATTCCTGAACATAGCGGTTCAGGTAGTCCCGATACAAGGGGTGAGCACAGTTGTCGATAATGACTTTTGCGCGCTGTTTGGGACCCAGACCACGAAGATCCGCAAGACCCTGTTCGGTTACGATAACCTGTACCGAGTGCTCATTATGGTCAATGTGAGGACACATGGGAACAATGGCGGAGATTTTTCCGTTTTTTGCAATGGAGGAGGTCATCATCATGGTCAGATACCCGTTACGGGTGAATTCGCCGCTTCCGCCTATACCGTTCATCACATCCATTCCATAAAGATGGGTGGAGTTGACATTGCCGTAGATATCGGCTTCCAGCGCCGTATTCATCGCAATTACACCCAGTCTGCGAATGATTCCGGGGTGATTGGATATCTCCTGGGGGCGAAGCACGATGCGGGTAGCAAAAAAGTCCATATTCCCGACGATTTCCTGTAATTTGGCCCAGGATACCGTCAAGCTGCATGCACTGGCTCCGGTAAGCTTTCCGCTGAGCATGATGTCCACCATGGCATCCTGAAACACTTCGGAATACATGCTGAATGGCGGAATATCCGGATGCGCCCCCAAAGCAGCCATCACCCCGTTGGCCACGCTGCCTACGCCGGCCTGAAGTGGCAGAAGGTTCTTCGGTAGACGTCCAGCTTTGACTTCATCACACAGGAACTTGACCACATGCTCGGCGATCAGGTGACTGACCTCATCCGGGGGGGACATTTCGCCGACATGATCCGGTTCGTCATTCACCACAATTCCTATGACTTTCTTCGGATTTACCACAGCATAGGGCCATCCTATCCGGGTCATGGGTTCATGAATCCCGATGGGATCACGATGTGGTGGAGGCGGCATCACCACAATATCCGCCATCTCCCTCAATCTGGGGGAATGTCTTTTATTGATCTCGACTATCACCTTATCCGCATATTGCAAAAACGTGGGAGAGGCTCCGATGGATGAAGTCAGATACACTCGGCCATCGCGGGTGATTTCAGTGGCCTCGACAACGGCGATATCCAGATTTCCCAGAAACCCATAAGCCAGCATCTGGGGAACATGGGAAAGGTGAATATCCACATATTCAACCTCCTCGTGGTTGATTTTTTGTCTTAAACTGGTCTCTCCCTGATAGGGTGCACGCCAGGAAACGGCATCGGCTCTGGCCAGTTCGTCATCAATGCTCTGGCCGCTTGAGGCACCCGTCAAAATTCTCAGTTTGAAGGGGCGATTTTGCTCATGCTCCTGTCTTGCGCGATTGGCCAGTGCAACAGGCACTACCTTTGCGGCGCCAGCCGGCGAAAATCCGCTGAAAGCCACAGTGTTGCCATGTTGAATGAATGATACAGCTTCTTCAGCCGTTAATACTGGGTAGGAATCTTTTCGAATCATAAGCTGACCTGTGTAATGGGTAGAAAAACGTTGACCGTTGACCGACAACCGTGAACGGTGAACGAATAGGTTATGGGTGGAATTACCGAAGCAGTTCCTTGATCTTGAGGTTCCGAATCTTACGAGAATGAAGATCTTTTTTCTCAAACGCCAGAGACAGCTTGACCAGAAGCTCTTCCAATTTGATAGGCTTCAGGAGATAATCAAAGGCGCCAAGTTTAAGGCCTTCAATGCTGGTTTCGACCGAGCCGTGGCCCGTCAGCAGAACAATTTCTGCAAGGGGCTGGATTTTTTTCATCTCCCGCATGGTTTCAATGCCATCCATTCCGCCAGGCATCTTAATATCCAGAACGACCGCATCAAACAAGTTATCTTTCATGATTTTCAGCGCTTCTTCACCGCTGGCTGCACCGATGGTATCGATGTCACGCTTCATCAGCCGATTGACCAGCGTTTCCAGAAAGTCCTGCTCGTCATCCACCACCAGAACCTTAAACCGTTCCATAGTCACCCCGTTTTGTATGAAAGTAAATGGTCATGAACCTGTGAGCGATCCAACCTCACGAATGAAAATGATACCCCCCCCACTTTTGTGAACACATCGTCGTATCATTATTTTTTTTCAGGTGTCTTGATCGGAATTTCCACTGTAAATACCGTGCCTTTCCCGACCTCACTTTTCAGGCTGATTTTCCCGCCTAATTTTTCGATAATGCTGTAGCTGACCCAGAGTCCCAGACCGGTTCCTTTCCCAGCTTCCTTTGTTGTGAAAAATGGATCAAAAATCCGTTTTTGCTGATCTTCCGGAATTCCAGGTCCGTCATCTATGATGCTGACGGTAACCAACGCACCAGAGATTCGGCTGTAAATTTCAATCAATCCATCTTTTCCAATGGCATCTATGGCATTGGAAATCAGATTTAAAAATACCTGCTGAAGTTGAGCCTGGTCGCTGGCAATGATGGGAAGGCGCGAAGAGAGATCCGTCTGAATATCAATATTGTTGTTTCGTGCATAGTTCTCAAGCAGACTGATCGTTTGATTGATCGTATCGTTGATGTCCACATCCTCTAAATGGGGCTCCATTTTTCGCGCATAACCCAGCATGTTGTGAACCACTTTTCGAGCCCGTTCCACATGCTCCTCGATTTTCCGAATGGACACCTTAAACTCTTCATAATTGCTGCTGCCTTGAAACTCCTCTTCAAGAAGAAGATCTTCCATCCATCCGGTCTTCTGCAGAATTACCGCAAGCGGGTTGTTGATCTCATGGGCTACACCGGCAGCCATTTTCCCCAAGGCCGCCAGCTTGTCCGATTGCATCAACTGCGCATTGAGTTCATTCATTCTTGCATCATTTGAAATCAGCCGATTAATGGTCATGCGGGTGGTCAGTACTGTCGTCAGGATAATCGCTATGACACCGGAGAGGATAATGAATATCTCCATATACTGAGTTGCAAAAAGGTTTTCCATCTCATCGGATACTTCCTGGCTGATAACCAGAAGCCATTTATTGTTTTTGAGCCAGCTTCCGGCATAAAGAGAGAGTTTTCCGTTCTTGCTGTCGGCGACGATCACCGTCGTGCCGCTGCCGAACAGGGAGGGCTGAATCATCGATTTGGAAAGGATTTCACCATCAAAGCGGGGCAGCGTCTGAAATATTCCTTCTGAATTGACGATATAGGCATCTCCGGTTTTTCCGACCTGGGCGGATCTGACGATTTCGCCGAAAACCTCCGGATCAATGGTTGCGCGAAGAATCCAGGTCTGCTGATTTTCCTGGCGGCGAACTGCGATAATAAAGTGCGGCAATTTTCGGTAGCCGGTATATACATTACTGATATATATCCCTTTGCTCATCACCTCATCAAACCATGGTTCGAGAAAATAATTGATATTTTTAATGTCATAGGGACCCACATAGGCTCTGTGCTGCCCGATATTGTCAATCACGCCAATATCCACGAAATTGCCCTGTCGCAGGTTCATTATGTGAAAGAGCTGAGACAGATTGTTTTCATCGGTCATCTGCCAGAATGATTGAGTGTCCGCCATCGAACCAAGAATGGCCAAGCGGGTTTTCAGAAATCGGTCAACAGCCTCGGCTTGCGCCTGAGAACGGTATCTGATCTGCTCCTCAATTTTTTCTTTGTACATTTTTTCAAACTGATAGTAAATGGTTGCACCCAAAAAAATCAGCGGAGCAAGCGATACTGCCAATGTCAGGGAAATGATTTTTCTTCTGAGGCTGCTATGTAAAGTATTTTTCATATGGATTATCGGATCGCCTCCAAAATATCATATTGAAATGCCACAATCAGGGGTAAGAAAGCAATCCACATGCCACATAAACAACAATAGCTTCATACCGCCTATCTGTCATAAATAATTGCCAAAGATAGAATGCGTAATGAATAAACGCATATCAGGGAAATCAACATCTGTCAATGTTCTTTACAGGCTGTAAAGACATGGATTTGCGCGCCGGATAGCGATTTTCATCAAATCATGACATTGTAATTTTTTGCGGAATCCGATAGGATAATGGCTACTTTGAACTGTTGGTTAAAAAAGCAAAAGGAGAATCCATGAAACTTCAAAAGTTGATCCTGTGGATAAGCTTGGTGACACTTCTATCAGGATTGGGACAGGTGACGGCCGCAGAATCCGAACAGCATGCGCTTCAAACCGTTGAGATCAGTGGCCTTGTTCCGGAAAGGGAGCTGTCCGATGAGAAGCCGCTCAACCCCGGACTTTCGGCAATCTATATCTATAAATTCTTCAGACATATCGATCAGATGCCTGTTTTAGATCCCAAAATGACAGCAGAAAAAGTGGGTAAACCCATTCCAGTTCTCAATCATCACTTTGGCGAAAAAGACCTGATTTTTGACAGCGGTGTAAGCCAGGGTGTCGGAATTCAAATGAATGGTTTTTTGAAATTTTCCGAAGCCGGGAAATATGGAATGATGGCATTATCGAATGACGGAATCCGGGTTGAAATGTGCAGCAAAACCATTCTGATGGACCCGAACGTCCATTCCGAACGTTTTTCGCCCCAAGCGGTGTTGAATATTCCCAAACCGGGCTGGTACCCGATCATGATTCAGTATTTCCAGCGAAAAGGCGCGGCTGCCATTGAGATGCACTGGAAACTGCCTGGGAAAGCTGATTTTTCCATTATTCCGGCTGAAGTTTATGCCCATGCCCCAACTTCAGATGGCTCATCATGACGATGCAGGAAGGCGTTGTTCAGTTCAAACTGAATTTTTTACCGGCTGATCCGCCGCCTGCGTCAATGCTTGGCGGCATCAATGCGTGGCGACAGATTCTTCACAGACTTGGATTGATCGGGCAGGACCCACACCGCTATGGGGGATTGGGGTTTGGAAATGTCAGCATTCGGCTGGAATCCGGCAATGCAAATTCATTTATCATCAGCGGCACACAAACTGGCGGCATGGACAGGCTTTCCCCCGCACATTATACCAGCATAAAAACGTTTGACCCTGCAAACAACTGTGTTGTCGCCGAAGGTGTTGTCCGGCCTTCGTCTGAATCCATGACCCACGGCAGCATCTATTGCCAGGACCGCACAATCTGTGCGGTGATTCATGCGCACTCACCGGAGATATGGACTCAGGCGGATTCAATCGGAATCCCTGTTACCCGGCGGGATGTCCATTATGGAACGCCTGAAATGGCTGAAGAGGTCTGCCGACTATTTACAGACACGCCGGTCAGCGTACTAAGGATTTTTGCGATGGGCGGCCATGAAGATGGTATTGTCGCTTTTGGAGACGGCATGGAACAAGCCGGACTGACCCTTATGCGGTATCTGGCGATTGCGACCACCAGAATCATTGTTATGCAATAAAAAAAGGAGATGCACTAAAAAGTGCATCTCCTTCTCTTTAATCAGGCGACACCGAGTTGATTACTTGGGTTGCTTATTTGCCCGTTGCAGCGCCGTGCAGCTTGACTTCAACTTTTTCGTCGAGAGTTGCATAGTATTCGCGGAGAATGACAAGAACTTCTTCACGGCCGAAATGATCCGCAATCGGCGTTCCTTCGGAAAGACCCTTTCGCAGTGCGGTACCGCTTAAAAGAACGCGATCCGTTTTGCCGTGGGGGCAGGTTCTGAGGGATGCCATTCCATCGCATTTATAGCAGTAGAAGGTCCAGTCAATTTTAAGCGGAGCGCAAAGCAGTGCTTTTCCGCCGGCTGGTTTCGGAATCTTGTCAAAAATGGTCTGTGCTTCGAACATGCCGTAGAAGTCACCCACGCCAGCATGGTCACGACCGATGATCATTTTGGAACACCCATAGTTCTGGCGGAAGGTGGCGTGAAGAAGGGCTTCACGGGGACCGGCATAGCGCATATCCAGAGGATACCCGCCCTGAACGACTTTGTCTTCCACAAAATAATTCTTGACCAGGGCATCAATACATTTAACGCGGACATCCGCAGGAATATCGCCGGGTTTCAGGTTGCCGACCAGAGAGTGGATGAAGACTCCGTCGCAGACTTCGACAGCAATCTTACACAGATATTCATGGGATCGGTGCATGGGATTACGGAGCTGAAGGGCAGCCACATCATTCCAGCCTCTTTCAGAAAATATCCTTCTGGATTCTGCCGGTCTCATGTAAACTCCGGGGTATTGGCTGGGATATTCGGCTTCGCTGAGTACTTTAACCGGACCTGCCAAGCTTACAGCCTTCTGCTCCATCACCATCTGAACACCTGGATGATCATTTTTGGCGATCTTCCAGAAATCTTCGGCGGTTTTGGTGCCTTCGCCCATGTACACTTTTTCGCATTCAAACTTCTTGTCCGCTTCGGACATCTCAAATTTTTCTGTTACCTTCATGGTGGCCATGAACTCTTTGCGTTCCGGATCAAACAGCGCAATTTCTTCGCCGATTGCGATTGCAGCGGCCTCTTCCTTGGAAGCAGAAAGAGTTACCGGAATGGGCCAGAAAGTGCCGTCCGCCAGAAGGTAATTGTCGCAAACGCCTTTCCAGTCAGCCTTGGTCATAAAACCGGTCAGCGGGCTGAATCCGCCGATGCCCATCATGATCAGGTCACCTTTTTCACGGGGACTGACATCGATTTTTTTAAGGCCCTGTGCTTTTTTCAGTTCGGCTGCCTGCTCTGCGCCTTCGAGCAAACAGCAGGTCAAGCCTTTTCCGCCATGAGGTGGGAGTAATTCTGACATGTGTTACCTTCTCCTTTTAGTGATTGTTGGGTTAACAGGTTATCGCATGGTAGTGTTCCATGATTACGTACATAAAGGTTACGAGCATAATAAAAATTACAGGTTAAGTCAAGCAAAAAACTCCAACTGCCTTTTCCAGCTTGACACGTTAATGTGCTTTTATTTATAAAATATCTCTTGCGAAATAAACTGGACATTACCGATAAAAGCACTTATTGTGCCGGAATTGGCATGACGTTTATGTATTGATGATACGATTGCCAGCAGTGTAACATTTAAAATGCTTTTAGTAATAAAAATTTATCGTCACTTCAAAAGAGGGAATCTCTGTTATGGAAAAGGAACAAATTCCTATTGTAAGGCGGTCTCTTTTTTCGTGGATTCTGCCCGGAAATGGCAAACTTCAGATCGCGCTGGTTTTGTTGATTGCAGTTACTGTTTTTGCCAGGGTGGTTCCGCTTGAAATGCAAAAGCGGATCATCAATGAAGCCATCAAGCTGAGAAAGATGGACCTTCTTCTGATTTACTGCGGCATTTATCTGGTATCGGTGCTTCTGGCCAGCAGCCTGAAATACATGATTACCATTCTTCAGACCCGTATTTCTGAAAATGTTCTTGCAAATATGCGAAAGGACTTGTTTGCGCACATACTGACCCTGCCGCTGAATTTCTACAGAAAAGCTCAGCCTGGCATGGTTGTTTCAGCTCTGGTTACCGAACTGACATCCGCCGGCAGTTTTGTCGGGCTGGCCATTTCCGCACCGGTCATCAACATTATGACCCTGCTGGCATTTGCCGGATACCTGATATATTTAAATCCGATTCTGGCGATTATTTCTCTTGCCCTCTATCCCATTATTTTGTTCATTATTCCATTCCTTCAACGCGGAGCCAATACCGCCAACAAAAAACGGGTGGACAGCACCCGAACCATTTCCAGCCTTATTGGGGAAGCCATTTCCGGAATCCATGAAATTCAGGGAAACGGCACATTTCGCATGGAAAACAGGCGATTCGGCAAGCTTGTGGACCAGATGCTGAAAATCCGGATCATCTGGACCCTGTACAAGCAGGGAGTGAAAGTCACCAATAATTTTTTTGTCAGCCTGGGGCCTTTCGTAATCTTTATTTTGGGAGGCTATCTGGCCATGCAGGGGAAACTGGAGCTGGGAGCCATGGTAGCGTTTTTGTCGGCGCAGGAAAAACTGTATGACCCATGGAAAGAACTTATCGAATTCTATCAGGTCTATATGGATGCAGCGATCAGTTACAAGCGAACCATGGAGTATTTTGATACACCGACCGAGTTTACCCTTGAACCTGAAGATCGCGAACCCTTTCAGCTTGCCGGCAGCATTGATATCAAAGAGCTTTCTTATGTGACGGATACGGGGATTCAACTGCTGGACAATGTCAATTTGTCCATGAAACCCGGAGAAACCCTGGCGCTTGTGGGGTTTTCCGGAAGCGGTAAAAGCACGCTGGCGCTTTGTATCGGTCAACTATACAAGTATTCGGGCGGACACATTCTTCTTGGCGAAAAGGAAGTTGCGGATCTGACCAAAAAAGATCTGATAATCAACATGGGTTTTGTTTCCCAGAGCCCGTTTATTTTTTCCGGTTCCATTGAGGAAAATCTGGTGTATTCTTATGCGGCCATCCACGACGGAGAAACGGATACGGACCAGCCATCACTGGATGATAAAATCGCCGTACTGCACCAGACGGGTATTTTTGTGGATGTACTCCGGTTTGGGCTTAACACGATTCTGGAAAGGCAAAGTCAGGCGGAACTGGCAAAGAGATTGATTAAAGTACGCGAAAATTTTCAGCAGGAGTATGGCGAAAAGCTTTCAGACTTTGTTGAATTCTTTGATGAAAACAAATATCTGTATTTCTCAAGTGTTGCTGAAAATCTTTTTTTAGGAACGCCCAACGATGCTTCTTTTTCAGAGAACAATCTGCCCCTGAATCCCTATTTTCTGAAGTTGTTGAGCCAGGCCGACTTAACCACGCCTCTGCTGAGTCTGGGCGCTGAGCTATCCCGGCAGACCGTTGATATTTTGGGCAGCCTTTCTCCGGATCCCGTTTTTTTTGAACAAAGCCCGATTTCCCTGGAAGAATGGGATGAAGCCATACTGCTGGTTGAACGGCTCAAACGCACCAAACTGCTTCAGTTGTCAGACATGGACCGAAATTATCTTTTGAAACTGGCCCTTCGTTTTGAACCCGGAAAACACAAATTAGTTGCACTGCCCGCCATCCTGGAACGTCTGATTCTCGAGGGAAGATCGTTGATTCACGAAAGCATCACGCGGGACAATCCCGCCGCCTTCTCGTTTTACCAGCTTTCCGATTACATCTATAACCAGACCATCATAAACAATATCTTGTTCGGACAGATTAAAACATCCAATCCCAAGGCCCTGGACTTGATCAATCAAAGCATCATCCAATTGATTATTGAAGAGGATTTTCTTGAAACCATCATTGAAATTGGAATGCAGTTTCAGGTCGGCAGCAAGGGCGACAAACTGTCCGGTGGTCAGCGCCAGAAGCTTGCCATTGCCAGAACTTTTCTCAAATCTCCCCGCATGATGATCATGGATGAAGCCACTTCCGCCCTGGACAACAAATCCCAGACCCGTATTCAAAACCTTCTGGAAACCCGGTGGAAAGGGAAAACGACACTGATATCCGTCGTTCATCGCCTGGATATCATCAAGAATTATGACAAGGTAGCAGTTATGAAGGCTGGTAAAATCATTGAAATTGGGTCTTACGATGAACTCATTGCCAGAAAAGGAGCACTGTATGAGCTGGTCGGCGGAAAAAAATGAAACATGTCCAACCTGTGAATTTCAGAAAAACCTCAATATTTTAAGAGAAATCTATTTTTTCTCTGCACTTCCCATTGACACGCTGAAAGTTTTTGCCTACTTGTGTACGCGGGAAAATTTCAAACCCGGAGATTATCTCTTCACGCAGGATGACGATGATGGCCAGGCTTTTTATCTGGTTTCCGGAGAAGCGGTGTTAGTCCGTTCAGAAAATGGCAGTGAGGTGATCATTCGAAACTATACGGAAGGAGATTTTTCCGGCGCATTAACCCTTCTGGGGAATACGCGAAGGCTTTTTTCCATGAAAGCTTCCACTCCGGTAACCTGCCTGATTCTTTCGCGTGAAAAATTTGTTCATACAATGAATCAGTACCCGCAGCTCATGTCCAATATTTTCCATGCAGTGGTTGAAAAAATTCATCATTGGGAAGAACTTTTTTTAACCGAACGATCAGAAGGATGTCAGGCATGCAGACAAAAAATCGGAGTCAGCCTGATATAAAGTCATTATAGTTCAATGTTTTAACATAGGGCCAAAATTAAGGGGGCATGGTTTCTTTATCTGCCCCTGGTACCTCCCTGCACCCTTCCTTCCTGTAAAGGTAATCAAATGGATATCATTGAAACACAGCAGCAACAGATCACAATCTTCAGCCTTGCGGGGCGTCTGGATTCAAACTCCTCGCCGGAATTTGACAAACGAATTGCCCGGGCAATAGAAAACGGAACCCGCTATGTTGTCCTGGATTGCCAGAATCTGGATTACATCACCAGCGCTGGACTCAGAGTTGTTGTCAAGACCGCAAAAAAGCTTAAACCCGAACAGGGAAAGATCATTTTGTGTGCAATGGCGGATTATGTAAAAGAAGTATTTGAAATTGCCGGATTTGATTCATTCCTGCCGATTCTTCCGACGTTGGAGGACGGCCTTAAGACGATAACTGGATAGCAAAGTCAGACTTATCGCAAAGAATTCGAAAAGGAAAATGGACTGTCAAATTGCTTGAAAAGGAGGTACTGTCTGGCTGCTCGGCATTCTGTTTGGTCTGGGAGGAACGGGCGGCATGTGTCTGGGGGCGCGCTGCCAGAAATTTATTCCGGCTAGCGCCATCAAATGGATGCTTGCGAGCATCATTGTTTTTACCGGAATAAAATATGGCCTGGCCTTTTTTGGAATGTAAGCCATGATTAACCGGTTAGAATCGTTTTGCGTCCAGCAAGAGATATTTTGACCATTTTATTAAAAACCGGGAGACCCAGCGGGCTGGTACGACGGATGTGGCGTATCCAATGACAGCGATCATGATAAAGAGCATTGCCCTGCCGCCATATCCCATGTCCGGCAAGCCTACAATAAGTGGGGTTAGAAAATAGGCGGCAATGAGTCCGGTCAGGACTTGCCAGGAGTCGGGTAAAAACAAAATGTAAAAAATGATATAGCGAATCGTCAACTGTCTTTTGCTCAAGAGATCACCTGTTGTATAGGGTTTGGTATCCGAATGGTCTGCATTCCGGGGTTATCTACAACCTCCAGTAACGAATCTGTTCATTCCGGGCATCGTCCAGGTCGAAAGCGCCTTTGATGTCAATGACGATCGGGCATCCATCGTAGCAGAGTCTGGCTATCCGGGAAAGCCCCATGGACTTGTAGGCATCATGAACCACTGCAACGATAACCGCATCCACTCGGCCGAGGCATTCCAGGGGCTGAAGGTCGATGCCATAATAAGCCTTGGCTTCATCCGGGTCCGCAATCGGGTCGTGAACCACGACATTCACGTTATATGTTTTCAATTCGGAAATGATATCTACGACCTTCGTATTTCTAAGGTCCGGAACATTCTCCTTGAAGGTGAGTCCCATGATAGCCACACGCGAATCACGCACCTGCTTGCTGGAGTTTATAAGAATCTTTACGGTTCGCTCGGCGATGAATTTGGCCATACGGTCGTTGATGCGTCTTCCCGCCAGAATCATCTCCGGACGGTACCCCAGGGATTCCGCCTTGAACGTCAGATAATACGGATCCACGCCGATACAGTGACCGCCGACAAGTCCCGGCCTGAAAGGCAGAAAATTCCACTTGGTTCCGGCAGCCTTCAACACCTCGGTAGTATCAATGCCCATTTTGTCAAATATCATGGATAGCTCGTTCATCAAGGCGATATTCAGATCACGCTGGGTATTCTCAATTACCTTTGCGGCCTCGGCCACCTTGATGGAGGAAACGGGATGGACACCAGCGGAAACTATTTTCCCGTAAACCTTGCTGAGCAGCATCGTGGTGGCGGCATCTGATCCGGATACCACCTTGACGATTTTGTCGATAGTATGCTCCTTGTCCCCGGGATTAATCCGTTCCGGCGAATAACCGGCTGTAAAATCAATCCCCAGCTTCAGTCCGGACTCTTTTTCCATGATCGGCACGCAGACTTCCTCTGTCGCTCCGGGGTAAAC
>Ga0194052_1001729_pt1 | contig 12385 bp, 9 predicted proteins | sample SepL226m_MetaG_FD_160117 | JGI IMG/M metagenome (GOLD analysis project Ga0194052, IMG submission 160117) | Anoxic zone freshwater microbial communities from boreal shield lake in IISD Experimental Lakes Area, Ontario, Canada - Sep2016-L227-6m | ecosystem: Environmental > Aquatic > Freshwater >... | reverse complement strand
AAATAACACTGTCGCGGGAGATGAGGACATCTCCCCTACCATTTACCGGATATTTTTCAATGAAAAAATCTGAAACATGTACCATCCATGACTTTTTCTATATATTTTTGAAAAAATGTGTATAAGGGTAAGAGTGATGCTGTAGGTTATGGAATTATTTTTAAATTAGATTGGATAGTGATATTAATAAAATCTATTTTATGTTGATGCTTATCACCATATTGGGTATTATTAGCCAGTTAGCAACAAAATCCAAACCTGAAAGCAACCCAATCTGAAAACTGAAAACTTAACACTAAAAAAGAGGATTTTGAAATGAAAACAGCGTTAATTGCATTGTTGTTGATATTCGCTGGCGCGTGTGCCTGGGCAGATACTGAAAGTTCCATGGTGATGAGCACGCGCGGCTTTGCGCGCACTTCGGTGTTAAAAGATAGCGTGGGGAAAGAGGCGATTACCGCGTATCGTTTCGAGTTGCCGTACGGGCTTGCTGCGGGGTGGCGTGTGCCATACCTGGGCTTTTCCGAAGGTGCTAAAAGCTCGATTCAAATCAATGGTGTGGTCGTTGTCGTACCAGTGCCCGATAAGCCGGCCCAGCATGTGCCGATTACCTTTGGCGGAAAACGGGAAGCAGCAGCAGCGTCTAATGAAGTGGTGGAATCCGATCCCGTCGATATGCCGATAAAACCCGGCACAGTCATCGTCGTTTACACAAATTATCGCAACCAGGACGCTGCCGGTCCTTTGCCCTACATGACCTGGGGTTTCGTCAATGGCTGCGATGGCTGCGCGGTGGGTGATATAGGCAAGCTGTCGATAGATACCCTGGGTGATGATGCATTGCTCACCAGCAATGCAGCACCACTACCGCTTAACGCCGGAGCCAATGCGTTGATCCGCTCCTACCAACCGATGTTTATCGCTGGCCTGCCGCATCCGTCAGTGAAAGGACCGGTGATGTCCGTGGGGTTCATTGGTGATTCTATTAATATCGCCACTGGCGACTTCTCGCGCGCCACACCCGACGATCCTTTCCCCGCGCGCGGGTGGAATGGTCGCGCATGCGGTGTGGAGACACCTTACGTGGTATTCGGGCAAAGCGGTGCAAATGCCGGAGGCTTTTTCTCTGCGCAGAAAACGCCGGTCTTCAAATATATCTTCGGAACTGGTGCCGGCGATGCTAAGGTGACATGCCTGGTAGATGGTTACGGTATTAACGAATTGCGCCAGCAGAACAAGACCAAGTCGCCAGATAAAGTGTGGCAGGATCGGTTGAAGGCGGCTGGCATCGCGCTGCAATTGCAGCTTCCTTACGTGCAGACGACATTGACGCCGATGAACGCGCCATTCCTGGTGTTTGATGCCACGATGGGAGATAAGGACGCGCGCTTTGCCGTATTCGTGAGCGAGCGGAAAGCTTTGAATGATAAGATTCGGACAGAAAGCAAAAACATTCCCGGCTGCGTTGGTTTTATAGATTGGGGACCGGTACTGGAGAAAGATTCCGCAGCGAGTGACAATATCTGGCAGCCGGGGACGGCAATGGAAGGCATTCATCCCAACACCGAAGGATTTGCGCGCATGGGAAAGGTTGCAGCAGAGGTGCTGAAGACATTGCGTCCGAAATTGAGCCGCGATTTGGCGGTAAAGAAGTAAATGTAAACACTCTAAAACAAGCCAGCCAAAGAGTGGCGAAATATTAATAGCAAAAAGCATTGGAAATAGAATTCAAACTGCAGGGCAGCGACACAGTGATTTACCGGATACCGCCATTTTGTGTCGCTGCTCTACGGCTTTTATATTTAGACTATATCGTGTTCTATTAATATTTCGACTCGACAGTTTGTAATTTATTTTTAAAATATTTACTTCCATAAACTTAAGTGACCGATTTTGACACTTCTTTAGGGTAATACTGGTATTAGAAAATTACAAAGGAGCATCCAGATGACTGAAAACAAAGAACATGAAAATTACAACAGAGAAGAAAACAAAGATGGCAATTCGAAAATTAATACCACATTAAACTGTCCATTTTGCAGTGCAATAATCATTGAAGAAGTTGATATGGAACCTTGGGAATACGACGAGATGTATGAGTTATATGGAAAAGATATTGAAAAATGTAGTGGTAAGTATCATATGATTCGACCATTTTGTGAACATTTGGCCTTTTTTGGAATGCTGTGGGGTCTGAATCAGGAAGAAATAGCAGAAAAATGGTCAAATGAAATGTTAATTTTGGCGAAAAATTTAGGTGCTGAAATCATTGAATCAGAAAGACTTTATGATAGTTATGGTAGAGAGAATAGTCCTGTAAATGTTATTGCTGAAACTATACTTTTTAATGATGACTCAAAAAAAGAGAATTATGAAAAGATTCAGGATACACTCATTAGACTATTCCCTGATTGTGATTCATCTGTTTTAAAAGAATGTTTAAATGATGAATCTATTTTTACTATGATATTTATGAAGAAGAAATGATAAAAACTATAAAATAAGATTTACAAAGGAAGGCTAATTATGAAAACGGGACAAAAGGAACTGATAACAGCAATCAAATTATGCGACACATCAATGGCTGATTGGGCTATCGGGATGGGTGCAGATGTGAATGCGACTGATGACGGTGACATGACACCGCTTATATTGTCAGTCGCGAGGGATAGAAGCGAGATGATACCTTATCTCGCTTCAAAAGGTGCAGATATTAATTGCATTTACCAGGGATTTACCCCATTAATGATTGCCGCACAGGATGGCAAACTCCAATGTGCAAAAATGTTGATTGATGCCGGTGCAAATCTTGAATCACAGGAACAGAATGGTTTAACAGCACTTATGGCAGCAGCAAGGGATGGATATATTGATATAGTCCGGTTACTTCTTGACGCCGGAGCAGATTGGACTACCAAAACAACAGCCGGTAATGATGTAATATATATTGCTCGTTACTTTAAACATGCTGATATCATAGAATTGTTAGAACAACATTCCGGTATATCCGCACAAAAATATTTCCTGTCAGAATTAGCAGGAAGGGTAGTTGTTATTGATTGTGGTGATGATGAAAAAATATAACCTGATAAATTACAACATAGAATATTTTGATTCCACTTTACATAGAACTGTTTATTCGCTATTATATTCATGGTTTGCAATAGAAAAAGGAAATAGCTATGCAGAACACCAGTGATATTTCATCATTTACAAAGTTGTTGCATGATTACGAACAACTCGGTATGACAATTAATTCAGAACCTACATATTTAGAAATTTCTAAATATCCTCATTATGAAAATGTATGCAGTAATATATTATCATTCTACTTTGACCCAAACAAAGAACATGGTTTAAATAATCTTCTTCTTTCTGCTTTATTAGATTGTATTGGCAAGGCTAACAATATGTCTAACATATTCATTGAAAGAGAAGTATTTACTGGTGTTGGAAGAATTGACTTGGTAATTGATTCAGATGAAGTCATTATTGCAATTGAAAATAAAATATTTCATAACTTACAGAACGATTTGAATGATTATAAGAAATATATAACTATACGTGCAAAAGAAAAAAACAATAATACAGAAACCATATTTTTGATTTTAAGTATACACAAAGTCGATTGCAATAAATGCTCTGGTTTTACTAATGTTACATATAGTGATTTTTTTGAATCGATAACAAAAAATATAGGTAAATATGTAATAAATTCTAACAATAAATATCTCATCTTTTTATTTGAGTTTATAAAGAGTATTGAGAATATCATAAAAGGAAGTGTTATGAATAAAGAACTATTAGATTTTTTTAATGATAATCTTCAAACCACAAACACATTCATGAATAAAGTTGTTGCTATTAAAAGCGATATGCGTAATAAAGTTAATGATTTAAGTTCTAAAATTCTTATAAACGAACCGACTAAGATATTTAAACAAGGATTATATCGAGAACAATGGCAATTAAATGATACCTTATTTTATGATATTAAAGGCGATTTTATAATTGCTATTGATTGTAGAATTTATCCGGTGGGATGGAAAATTATAGTATTTGAAAGAAATATTAAAAGTATAACGCAAGTAAAAGCATTGTTAGATGAAATTGGTATAACATACAACATAGAAGAAGATAGATGTAAATTAGATATTGAAATGCCATATGATGAACCGATTGAATCTGTTGCGAATATACTGAGTAAAATTTTGTCAAAAATAATCAAAAAAGTATCGAATCAATAAAGCAGTACTAAGGAACTCCTGTAAATAGATATCATATCACATATTTATAGTTACACTATAAAAATCAAAAAATGGTTAGTAATAACAGTGAACCGGTATATAATATCGGTTCACTATTCACATTCTAAATAAAAGATATTGCCATTACTCGATAAGGTACCTTGGTTGCGCGGTTCTATGCGTAGTTCAAAAACCTTGTCGTTGACGATGGCAGTGGTCTGTGTGTTTTTACATCATCGGTCTGCCGTCATCATTCACTATCTCACCCACCCCCGTAATATAAATAAGCGCCGCACTACGCAGAAGTTCATGGGTTACGGTATAACCTGCTGCCAGTTCTTTTCCGATGAATGTTCCGATAATGCCTTTGTCGGCGTCGCGCAGTTCATAGTGGTGTGCGGGATTCAGCATGGTTAGTCGGTGCGTATATGAAGATTCTGGGGCTTCTTCCATGCGGAATGCGAGCATTACTCCGCTGTCTTTGTCCGGGTCGAAGTAGGCGTAGCTGGTCCAATGTGTTTTGTCGGTTGGGCCATTCCACGGTGTCAGCAGGTAAAAGTCTTTCAGCAGATAATCCTTCACAGATTCCCACTCGCGCAGACCAAAGCGGATCATATCGAAATCGGTGTTCGGGTCTTGCACCCATTGAGCGGATAGATTGAGGATGGGATTGTAGGAAGCGCGGAAGATGTAGACATCCCGTTTGCCATCTACCATAAGTTCCTCGGCCTGTTCGACACACGCCGCCCCATGAAACGGAACCCACCGGTTGAACGCCGTCCCCATGGAAAGCCGCAGGGCGGTAGTCGTCCGATCGGCGTCGCTGCGCATCAAAGGGATACCGCGCCGCAGCGACTCCAGGTCGTTGCGACCGCCACCGCTGGCGCAGGAATCAACGAAAGTATCTTTCCCGGTTCGCGCACAATAATCAATAATACTGTCCCACATGCGGTAATGCGCGACGACTGACTTATTCTCCACTATCCCCTTGCGGTTCTCGCCTTCCAGGGTTGCGAGGGTGTCCCAGCATTTCCGGGGGTCGCTGTTGTTATCTTCCCGGTACATATCCACATTTTGCTTATCCATGAATGACAGGATGCGTCCCAGCGTCCATTGCAGGCACTCCTCGTTGCCGATGTTGTTGGCTGTCACGCCGCATTCAATAGCCCATTCTTTCTGGTAACCCCAGTTCTTCACCAAATCATCTACGTGGGTAACGCGTTCCGGCTCAAACCAGACCAGCGTTTTCATATTATGCTCATGAGCAAAGTCGACGGACTCGCGGAAAGAGTTGCCCGGCCATTTGACCGTATCCAGCTCCCATGTCCCTACTGTACCCCACCAGTCGCTCTCCACGGTACTGCCATCTGGCGCAAAGTACCACCCGGCATCAAACCACCGGTAATCTAACTTGATGCCCTCGCTTAGCATCTTCTCCAGTGACGGCTTCCATGTGAAATATCGCTCGGAAATGCTGCCGTCTGAATTGGGAATCCCGGTATCTCCCGCCAGCCAGGTGGTGCTGAATGGTTTCAATGGGTCGCCATTGGCGTTGAGCTTGGGCAGATTGCAGTCCAGGAACCACTGCCGCCAGAGATTGGTGGCATAGTCCTCGTCCCGCACCGTGTATGGTAAAAATGACATCAGCGGGGAGCGAATCTTCTCACCGGGTTTGAGATAGGTGCAAAGGTCATTCGTGCCGGTGGCGGTGAAATGGGTGTTTCCATTGTTATCGGTGGTGAAGAGAGCCTCCCAGGTTCCGCCCCATCCAAGCGCGATGAGAGTGCCGCCGTCGCCGTGTTCCAGGTTGAAATAGGGGAACCAAATGTGGGTGGGTCGCCCCTTCTCCGAGCGGAAATGCACCGGTGCCTCCTCCAGTATCCTGGCATATGGACGATACTGGTTCTCATGGTCGCCCAATATTCCCTTTAGAATCGGGTTTTTCCCGGTGAAGGCAATGTCCGCCGCCTCCATGTTTCTGATGACTCCAGAATTTTTTGTACCGGTGTTTTCAAACCAGACAGTCCATTCATAGGCTCCGTATCCGGCATAGAATGCGGTATCCACCGTCACCTGGAAATCGCCAGTCTTCAGCACGAAAAGGTTGCTCTCCTTTTCCCCCTTGACGGATTGGAGGTGCACTACCTGCTGGAAAGTCTCCGCCGGAAATCCAGTGTAAGCCGTGTCGTCATATACAAACGAGAACGGCAATAAACTCAAATCCGCGATAAAAGTGTCATACACCGATTTACTATCTGTCTTCAGTTTGTCTTTCAACATTGGAAATACCTCTTTTACCATTTCTAAAATAAGCATACAAAAAAATAATGATATTTACAAATGTTTATAGCACCAAATAGAAAAACTGCCTGAGATACTTTGGCGGTTGAAAATAGCATTTACATGATTTATTGCAGTTCGTTTTTTTACTTATCATTTTCTATAGTATCTGTTCCTTTGTTCATTACTGGCGCGTTGATATTGCCAAGAAGTATGTTTTTCAAGTTAAAGTTCAGGGTGATGCCATCCATCCCGACTCTTTATATCCAATTCCCGATACCCTGACGCATGCAGCGCGTGTGTCTCTGTTGCTGACTGATGAGAAAGGACAGGTAGTTCGCGAAATGCTGCATGCCGCGCCTCGTACGAAAAGTGCACATACTGAAATATGGGATGGGTTGAATGACGAGGGTAAACCAATCCAGATGACCTTTGCACAGAGTTTTCTACAGATACAGAATGGAAGGTAATAGCGATACTTGCTACTGGAAAACAGCCTAAAACACCACCAAACATATCAACCCTCTAAATTAGGCGGTTTTACTGGTCGACGGTCTGATGGTCCACCAGGACCAGTTGCACTCATGCGCGGATGGCTCCATCTACAATATGCTTTTCGTTTATATGATAAAATCTCAATGGAGAAAAAATGTGTATAAGAGTGAGGTGTGATCCTGGGGGTTACTCATAAAAATACCTTTTTAAGGTATATACAATCAATATTAAATTTCTTTAAAAGGTGTCCCAAAGATGTCATTATTTATTTTTAGACATGTATAAGATATCTATAAAATTTTATTTCCCCACCAATCCACCTGAATTTGCTAAAATATATTCATGAAAAATCGAGGTGAAATATGTCTGATAAATTAGCGGAATTATTTGAAATGCAGCAAAAGCTGAACCAGCGCATCGGGGTGGATACCACTGATATGACTGAGGAAGACCGGGTGAAATGGGTGTTGAATTATTGTCGCGCCATGAACCAGGAAATTGCGGAACTGACCGATAGTGTACCCTGGAAATGGTGGGCGAAATACCAGAAATTTGATGAACAGAATTGCCGGGTAGAGGTAATCGACCTGTTTCATTTTCTGATATCAATGGCACAGACGCTGGGGATGACGGCTGATGACGTTTACCAGGCGTATGTGAAGAAAAACGAAGTGAATCACAAACGCCAGGAAGATGGATACACCGTTAAAGATGAAGATGACAGCAAGCATATCTGAAGACCGCATATCAGTATTAAATAGTGCACCGGTAAAAACAGATGGAATGTGCGTTATTTACTGGATGCAGCATTCGCAGCGAGCAGATGACAACGCGGCATTGGACGCGGCAATTGAGCTTGCAAATGAACTGAACCTGCCGGTGGCTGTGCTGTTTGTATTGAATCCTGATTATCCTTATGCAAATGTCCGGCACTTTACCTTCATGCTGCAGGGAATTGCGGAGACGGCAATAAACTGCCGCCAGCGCGGGACAGCATTTGTCACCCGCATTGGCGACCCGGTGATAAAAGTGCTGGAAGCGGTAAAAGAATTAAACGCGGCTGCACTGATCACTGACCGCGGTTATCTGCACCATCAGCGTAATTGGCGGTCAACAATCGCCAACGCGGTGAATATCAGGATGATTGAGGTTGATGATGATTGCATAGTTCCATGCCATCTGATAGGCAAGGAAGAATATTCGGCGCGGACATTGCGAACGAAAACAGAACGTTTCCTGCCGGGATATTTAACGGAATATTCTCCCGCTGTCCCGGTAAAACCTGCTTCGCAATTCCATTGCGATTTTGACCCGGCAGATATTCCGGCAACTATGAAAAAACTTAACGCGGATGAAAGCGTGCCGGCAGTCGCGAAATTCAACGGCGGTGTTTCATTTGCAATGGCGCGATTAGAATATTTTCTGCAAAAGAATATCGATTTATACCTGACAATTCGCAACGACGCAGTCCGTGATATCACCAGTCATCTCAGTCCATACCTGCATTACGGGCAAATTTCTCCCCGACGGGTGATATTACAGACAATGGCTGTCAAACCTTGTATTAACCCGGTGCGCGATAAGTTTTACGATGAAATAATCGTTCGCCGCGAACTCGCCATCAACTTCACCTGGTACAACCCACATTACGACACTCCGCTGGGTTGGCCAAATTGGGGACGCGTCACTCTGGACAGGCATCGCGCCGACCCGCGACCAGCGATATACAGTCTGGAAGAATTGGAGAATGCCCATACCCATGACGATGTGTGGAATACTGCAATGCTGGAATTGCGCAAAGACGGGATAATCCATAATTATGCCCGCATGTTATGGGGAAAAACATTATTGGAACTGACAGAAACCCCCGAGATTGCGTGGCAATATGCCGTGCATCTGAACGACAAATATGCCCTTGATGGCCGCGACAGCAACGGATACGCCAATATCGCCTGGTGCCTCGCCGGCAAACATGACCGTCCCTGGAAAGAACGTCCCATCTACGGCATAATACGATACATGAGCACAGCACTGGCAAAAAAACGGTTTGATCCGGAAAAGTATTATGAGAGAGTGACGGGCTTAGGGTAATTGAGAATTGAGAATTTTCTTGCTAAAACCTGAAGTGATTCCCTTAATGCCTCCCTCTTGAGGCTGTTCTTTATACACATTTATAGTTATCATTTTAATTGAAATATTGGCTTGCGAGGTAGGGGAATTGTCCCCAATTCCCGCGCCGAACCGTGATAATGATGTATTCAAACGTAACAACGACAGTTTTCTTTTGTGTGGTGTTGTGATTTGCTAACCTTGTTTTGTCGTTTTAACCATCTCGTCTTTATTCTACAGACACTTTCGCGGGAGTTGGGGACAACTCCCCTACCTTTACCGGATATTTCTTAATTATAAATGTGAAAATATGCACCATTTCTTAATTTTTTTGTTAATTTACAAGATTTGTATAAAGCACAGCTCTTGATGGAGGTGTCACCGCAGTGACGGAGCAGTTTTTGCGCAGTCACTCCCCCTGTCACTGCGGTGACATCTCCCTCAAGAGGGGGACATGGGGGGAAATTCTCAATTCCCCTTACATCTTCTGTTCTGTCCTAACTATTATCAGTTCTTGCCATTCTTTATCCAGGGTGGCGAAACGGGCTGACCAGCCTGATACTCGTACTGACAGGTTGGGGTATTGTTCCGGGTTCGCCTGTGCTAATCTCAACAGATTGCTGTCTACCACGTCAATCTGCATGAAGATGCCGCCTAACTCCACAAATGTGCGCATCAATCCTTTCAACGCGGTTATGCCTTCCTCACCTTTCAGCGATGATGGCATAATTTTCAAATCAAGGACTGTGCCACACGGCAGTTTGCTGAAATCAACCGAGCAATGCGAACGGATTACCGCGGTAGGGCCGTTGCGGTCGGTACCCGGCGATGGTGAGAAATTGCCGGCGAGGATGGTATCTTTGTGTTGTCCCGATGCTGGTGCCAGGCGGTGGCTGCGAAATGTCGACATCTCGCGGCCGAAAGTGCTGATACCAGCAGGCCGTTTAACCCCGAAACGTTCGGGAACACAGGCAACTAAATCGGTGAATGAGTTGAATACGCGCTGCACCATGGCGTCGACCAGGGCGGAATCGTTGCCATAATATTCAAACCGATTCCAAATTCGCGCGCGCAACTCTTCGTGTCCCTGCCAGTCGTTGCGCAATATCTCAACAAACTCTGGCAATGTCATTTCTCTGTCTTCGAAAATCAGTCGTTGCAGTACCAACAGGCTATTAGCAACATCGGGGATGCCGGAAGCATGGGGTGACTGCACTGAATATTTCGGACCGCGTTCATAATACGCCCGTCCGCGTTCTATACAATCATCCACCAGCATAGATAACAACGGGGCGGGATGCTTATTAACATTTACATTATTTACTGATCCTGTAATATAAATCGCTAACCGCGACTCGAAAGCCCGGTACAAACTGGTAAAATCGGTATAATCTTTTACTGCGGTTTCTGTCGGACTAAGTCCCAGGATTTCCTGCAAAACAAGCACTAAATCGATATTACCATAAGAAAAATTTGTTTTCCCCGGAATAATAATTTCCCAACAACCGTCGTTGGCGAAACTCCGTGCTTCCTCGATGGGGTAGCCATAATGCACCAGGCTGGGGATAATGCGGTCATCATTGTATATTGCCACGATACCGCCGCCCAATCGCTGCACTTCGGCAATGCGCTGCAGTAGCAAGTCCGGCGAATTGCGCGATAGACGCACGGCGATGGGGAAATCGCTGATGTGCAGTTCTTCGACCACATCCAGGACAAGGTATGTCACCTCGTTTGTTATATCATTTCCTTCTTCGTCAACGCCACCCAGCACCACATTCTGGTAAAACTGCGCGTCGCCGGATCCTTTGTCATCTCCACGAATCCACTCGCAGCCTTTTATCCAGAATTGCGCCAATAATTCCCGCGCTTCATCCAGCGTTAACCTGCCACATTCCAGGTCATGATGCAAATAACTGCCCAATAGTTTATCAATACGGCCTATCCCACTCCAGTTTCCGCACAGACGTTGGAAATCCCAGAGCAGCCAGAGCGATTGCAATGCCTCGTGAAATGTTGTGGGTGGTTCTTCCGGCACATGGCGCATGACGGTCATCACCTGCATATATGCGTTGCGTTCTTCACCTTTGGTAACTTGCACTTGTTCTTCCAGGTAATCCAAATGCCGCTGATGCCAAACCCCGGCAGCGTCAAGGCAAGTCAGCATTGCCAACAGCAAATCCTCGCCCTCCTCGTCAACTCCGCGTTCCAGCTTATCCATAATTTCCGCGCGGATGCCGTGATATCCGATATGCAGTGCTTTCTCAAATCCGATAGTAGTATGGCTGGTTGAAGCGAACTTTACCAATGGTGTCTGGTGCCATGTAGCTTCCAGCAATGTGGCAGATCCGACGATGCGTTCACCCGGCAGTATGCGCAACGGAGCTTTCTCGGCAATTAACCTTACCGCTTCCGCGTAAATCTGGTTCGGGGTAGGCAAAGTCAAGTAAAATTCAGGATTGATGTTGAAATCAGCTTTAACCATGCCCATGCCATGTTCGCCGGATAATGCCCGCTCCGCTAATGCCCGCGTAACCGCCGATAACCGGCACGATACCGGTTGTCCGGTAGCCACCCCAAAATTATTATCAGATAAAGACATTGCCCATTTCTCCCATCGAACATTTAATTTATATAAGTAATGATATTCCTACCCCATTGATAATGTCAATAAAAAAGCGCAAGTAATAATTCATCTTTTGTGATTTTCGTGGTTAATTCTAAGTTTTGCACAATATTTTTACACTTGCTAATTCCCAGCTTTAATTAATATAATTATCTCATGATAAAAGATGAATTTGTTGATGCTTTGCGTGATTGCTGCGGTAAGTTGGGTATTGAATGCAGCGACGAGATTTCCGAGAGATTTTTTACCTTCTACCAGTTGCTGTTTGATGCTAACAGCCGGATGAATTTAACCGCTATTACCACCCCGCGGGATGCCGCGACCAAGCATTTTGCCGACTCTATGACGGTCAGCCTGGTGGCGAATATCAAGGCTGGCAACAAATTGATGGACTTTGGCACCGGGGCAGGACTGCCCGGAGTGCCGTTGGCGATAATGTACCCGCAGACGATTTTTACCCTTAACGACAGCACATCGAAGAAGATTGATTTCATCAAAAGCGTTGTCGCCGAGATGGGAATAAATAATATTTACCCGTTGTGGGGACGCACAGAAGATTTGGGGAGAGATCAGCGCCATCGCGGCAGATACGATTTTGCTACTGCGCGAGCGGTTGCCCACCTGGCGG
>Ga0194052_1001726_pt1 | contig 12392 bp, 5 predicted proteins | sample SepL226m_MetaG_FD_160117 | JGI IMG/M metagenome (GOLD analysis project Ga0194052, IMG submission 160117) | Anoxic zone freshwater microbial communities from boreal shield lake in IISD Experimental Lakes Area, Ontario, Canada - Sep2016-L227-6m | ecosystem: Environmental > Aquatic > Freshwater >... | reverse complement strand
TGGATGTTTGCGACCATGAGGCAATGTCACAGTTTCCGTTACTGTTCAATGCGCCATCACCATTAGAACCATTAAAAAGTGTCGGATATCCACTATAAAAATTGTAGCTAACCATGAGTAATTCAGCCAAATTACCGGACAGCTCCATTACACCATAATAGGATGCGCCTGATTGTGTCCGTTGGTTGGAGGCCCATCCTTTGGCAGCAAATATTCCGCAACGCAAAGGGCCGCTGTTATAGGGTGAACCATATTGGCAATTAGCCGTGCTGCTTAATGGGTTTGCAATTCCTTCGGAAACCGTGCCGTCGTTCGTAAGCGCAGTTGAAACGTAGTTGATAGTAGTATTGCCCCAGGCATATTCCAGATTCACCGGGAAGATAGGAATTGGAGTTCCTGTATTATCGCATCCCCTGCTTGCTTTTTCGTATTCCAGCTCTGTCATAGGCCTGAGCGCCGCCCAGTCGGCGTAAGCCGCGGCATCTGCTCCATTCAGGTAGCTTTGTGCACGATCGCCACTTATGCCGCCATATAAAACAGCATCGTCATTCACCTGTCCACTCCAGCTGAAGCTATTCCTGTAACTTCCGGTATTTCCTAAATTCCGATTATTTAAAATCGTGAGATTTTTTGGAAGCGTATTGAAAAAATCAACGTACTGTTTTTGAGAAACCTCATATTTCATCAGATAAAAAGCCGCGTATCCTTTTGGAAAGCTTGATGGTATTGTATAGCCGCCCGAATAATTGGGGTCATATACCTGATCAGAGTTACCATAGGTGCTGCTGCAAACCGTTATGGCCGCTTCACTAATTACTTTATAAGGCAGATTATTCCCGGTGTTGTTAATTTTATAGCCGTATCCTGAAGGTGCCAGACTCACATTACCATCACCGATAAAAAACGGACCTGCCGGGATATAAACCATTTCAACGGCAAATACCTGAACCTGAAGGTTCGCGGCATCAGCAACACCATCGGTTCCGTAATTCCATCTGAGTATTACATCAGATAAATTAATATTGCCGGTACCGTCGGCTGAGCGGTACAGAAAAACTCCTTTACCATCAGAGGTTGGTGAAAAAGTCATGTTTGTTCCATTGTTATTACCAATAGAATGGTCTGTTGAAGTGGTTGAAAGTGTCGCATGTGCCCAGTTTCCGCCCTGTACTTTGTATTTCACAAAAATCCAGGCGGCATCCCAGTTCGCCGGTCCCGCACTCATGCGCCATGAGTTATCCCACGTAAGATTGAACTTTACACCCGTGTATTTTGGCGAAGCACCTGTATTTTGCCCCGTACAGGTAGCATTGCTCACAATGATGTTATTCGCGTTTACCTGCAGTGCAAGCATCAGGATCACTGCTAAAAAACCAAACTTTTTCATCTTCAAGACTTATTTATGATTATTAAATTAATTTCCATTCAATTAATGTATCACCAGATACATGCTTTCTATGCTGCCTGATGTAACAAACCTAACGAGATAAATTCCTCGGGCAAGACCTGTCTGATCAAGTGTATAAAATTCCAAATTGCTGATATTATCTTCAAAAATCAGTTCACCCAATTCGTTGAACAGGCTGATATGATATGCTGTATTCGCCGGCAATATAAAATTAAACAAGCCGTTTCCGGGATTCGGATATACCTGTATTGTACGGTGTCCGTCCGAAGATTCCATTCCTGTGCAGGCATCAACAATTGTAATCAAAGTATCGGCAACAGTGCAGCTATTCGTGTCCGTATAAGTATAAACAATATTAAAAGTACCAAGTCCGGCGCTTACCGGATTAAAGGAACTGCCTGTGATACCAACACCACTAAAAACGCCGCCGACCGGATTTCCTGTAAGGATGCTCGGCAAACTACCGGAGCAATATAAAGAGTCGAGTCCCGAAAAACTCACAACAGGAATTGTGTTTACAAAAATGCTTCCTGTGTCGTTTGCGCTGCAGCCATTACCATCAGTGTAAACATAGTAAACCGTGTTTATTCCAAAATTTGCATTTGCCGGATAAAACAATCCACCCACAATGCCCGTTCCACTGTAAGTTCCGCCCGGAGGGCTGCCACCTGTAAGCGAAAACGGGATTTGATTTTTACAAACCGGATTGAAGGTCCCCATAGTTACAACCGGCAAACCATTGATTGTGACAGTGGCAGTGTCGCTGCCCAAACATCCGTAACCATCATTATAAGAATAAATAATTGTATGTGTTCCCGTTTGAGCAATACCCGGAAAAAGTGAATCGTTGACAACTCCATAACCGGAATACGTGCCACCAGCAGGAGAGCCTCCGCTTAATGCGAATGGTGCAGCATCAATGCATACCGGAGTAAATGCGGCAAGATTAACCACAATTTGAGATGTAACCGTCAGCGTGCTGCTGTCGGAGCTGGCACAACCATTTCCATCGGTATATGAGTAATAAATGGTATTGACACCCAAAGGCGCCAAAAACGGATAGAAAACGCCTGAGTTAACTCCGTTGCCACTGTATGTCCCTCCCGCAGGCGAACCGCCGTTCAACGGAACCGGCGCAGCGTTAACGCATATCTGCGAAATTGTTGTCAAGTTCACATTGGGAAGCGGATTTACGGTAATGGTTGTCGTATCTTTACCTGTGCAACCGAACCCATTGGTATAGGTATAGATTACCTGATGCGTACCTGCCTGTGCAACTGCCGGGCTGAATACATTGGCAACAATACCCGGACCACTGTAATAACCACCCGAAGGCAGTCCGCCACTGAGTGTAAATGGCGCTGCTGTTATGCAAACAGTCGGCAATGCCGACACGGTAACTGTTGACTGCGCATTTACCGTGATGAAGCTGGTTGCCTGCCCCGTGCAGCCATTGTTATCGGTGTAGGAATAGGTAATGGCATGAGTACCGGCCTGAGCAATTGCAGGATAAAAATATCCTCCAACCACACCCGGCCCGCTGTACGTACCGCCAATCGGTTGCCCGCCGCTTAGCGCAAATGGTGATGCTCCGGTGCAAACAGAGGATAATAAGCCCATTGTTACCACGGGCAAACTATTCACGGTAATACTACCGCTGCTGCTTCCTGAGCAACCATAGCTATCCGTAAAATTATAGATAATCTGATGCGTGCCGACTTGTGCCACCGAAGGATTGAAAATATTATTGCTTACACCTGTTCCGGAATAATTACCTCCCGACGGGTTACCTGAAGTTAGTGCAAACGGTGTTGCATTCAAACAAACAGGCGCCATCGAGGTAATCGAAACCGTAGGTTGCAAATGAACTGTGATTGTTGAAGTATCATTGCCGGAACAACCGTTACCATCTGTATAATTGTAATAAATATTATGAGTGCCGGCACCTGCAACGGATGGGTTGAAATTTCCTCCGATAACACCTGTGCCCGTGTAGACTCCACCTAAGGGAGTTGCGCCTGTCAGTGCAAATGGTGTTGCTGAAATACAAACATCCGCGAAAACCGGAATATTCACAACCGGCAGCGGATTCACCGTTATGGTTGCTGTGTCAGATGCGGAACAATTGCTTCCATTTGTAAAAGAATAAATAATGGCGTGCGTTCCTGAATTCGCGATTGCCGGATAGAAGACACCTCCAACAACACCCGGTCCACTGTAAGTTCCGCCCGAAGGCTGCCCACCGGTAAGTGCAAACGGCGAAGCGCTTACACAAACTGATGATAAGGCGGCCAGACTTACAACAGGAAGAGCATTCACGGTGATACTGCCGGTATCACTTCCCTGACAGCCCAAACCATTTGTATAGGAATAGATAATTTGATGTACCCCCGCTTGTGCCACGGCGGGGTAGAAAGTACCGCCCACAATACCGGCACCTGAATAAGTTCCACCTGACGGACTGCCTGAGTTAAGAATAAAAGGTGCCGCGTTCAGGCAGACAGCAGTCATTGGCGCAATGCTGACAATGGGTTGACTCAGCACATTTATCGTCGAAGTATCATTTCCGGAACAGCCATTGCCATCCGTATAATGATAGTAGATATTATGCGTTCCCGCACCTGCTAGACCCGGAGAAAAATTACCTCCGCCAACACCGGTACCACTATAGGTCCCTCCAGAGGGTGTCGCACCTGTAAGTGCATACGGAGCGGCTGTTATGCAAACATCGGGGTAAACAGGAATGTTTACTACAGGAAGCGTATTGACCGTTACCAGTGAAGTATCGGAAGCAGCGCATCCATTGCCATCGGTATAAGAATAGATAATATTATGTTGTCCTGACTGTGCAATGGCAGGATAAAAAACGCCTGTATTTACGCCTGTTCCGCTGTACACACCGCCGCCGGGAGTTGCACCGGTAAGAGTTACAGGGGCGGCATTGAGGCAGAATGGTCCAATCACTGGCATATTGACAACCGGAAGGGCATATACGGTAATGCTGCTTGTATCTGCTGATGTGCATGTATTTCCGTCAGTGTATGAATAGATGATGTTATGCGTTCCGGCCTGTGCAATGGCAGGATAGAAAACACCTGTATTCACTCCGGTACCGCTGTATGTTCCGCCTGAAGGCGAGCCACCCGTGAGGTTAACGGGAGCGGCGCTTTCGCAAAGCGGTGAAAGAGCCGAAAGGGTAACATTTGGTAGTGTATGAACCGTAACAATGTTGGTATCTTTAGCACTGCATCCGTTTCCATCGATATAGGTGTAAATTATCTGGTGCTGCCCTGCATGCGCAAGGCTGGGATAAAAATATCCAAACAGAACACCTAAACCGCCATAGTTGCCGCCGGCAGGCGATCCTTGCGTAAGATGCAAGGGTGTTCCATTATCGCATACAGCGGGGAATGATGACAATGTTACGACAGGCTGGGCATTCACAGTTATAGTGTTGGTATCACTGCCAGAACAGCCGAAGCCATCGGTATAGGTATAAATTATTGAATGCTGACCCAGTCCGGCAACAGCAGGGGAAAAAACGCCTGCAACAACTCCGGCACCAGCGTATGTGCCTCCAGCAGGCGATCCGCCGGTTAACGTAAATGGTGCCGAATTAATGCATCGTGATGGCAAATTGCTCAGTGATACGCCAGCCAGTGTTCCAGCCGTGAGTGTTGCCGCATTCGACGACATCGCACAGGGCGTTAAAATAAAACACTTATACTGGTTATTGGTCATACCGGGACTGACGGGTGAAATCGTAAGCGTTGCGGTATTGACTCCGGAGTATGGCGAAGTATTGCTCAGATTATTCCATGTGCTGCCGCCGTTTGTACTTTCAGCCCACTGATAGGTTAATCCGCCACCGCTTACGCTGAAAGTAAATGTGGCAGTTTGATTCACACAACTTGTAACATTCGACGGTTGCGACAGCACATTTAAACCGCCGGTATTCACAACTACAGGGAACGACCAGGCAGAACATCCATTCAGATTTGTAATCTGAACGACATATGTACCTGAAGATGTCACAGTGTAAGTTGAAGCGTTTGCACCTGAAATATTGCTGCCATTCTGTATCCACTGATACGTAACACCTGCTGTTGACTGAAGTGTAACTGACTGTCCGCCGCAAATAGAAACAGGTCCAGAAGGTGATATCACTGGATCAATTCCACTCAAAGGCATTGTAAAACAACTCGCGTGAGAGGCCCATCCGTCACCGGCACCCCCTGTATTGTATGCTGCCGTAACCGGAACAGCATTTCCGCCGGACGTGAAATTCACAGGGCATCCGCCTCCGGCAACACCTGCGACTTTATAATAATAAGTTGTACCTTGATTAATTCCTGTATGAGCATAGCTAATGGTTGTCAATCCGCTTACATCGGTATAGGGCGAAAAACCGGGATCAGTGCTCCATCGTAAAGTATAGGAAGTAAAATCAGTATTTTGATCCCAGAAAACAACATTGGATAGTTGTGATGCCGCAACTGTAAGCCCCGTAGGAGTAAGTGTCACAGAACCACCATTTAAATCAATCGTACAGCTTTTATAGTTTGAGTGGCCGTCGCCATTCGCCCCTGCCAGATGCGATTCGCCCACAGGCACCGCCGAGGTACTGTTTGAGAAACCAACCGGGCAACCGCCCGGAGCAACTGCAGTAACTTTGTAATAATAGGTTGTTCCGGCTGTAATGGGGGTGTGAACCCAACTAAGAGTGGTCAGTCCCGTTGCATCCGTATAGGGTGAAAATCCGGAGTTAGTACTCCAGCGAACAGTATATGAAGTAGCACCTGAAAACTGGTCCCAGTACAGCACATTAGAATTTAGAGAAGCTGCCGTTACCAGACCGGTAGGACCGGGAGTAAGACTTACCCCGTTCAAATCAATGAGGCATGAAAGATTCGCTGCATGACCATCGCCATTTGCACCCGTGAGATGTGCCTGTGTTACCGGAACAGCTGAAACTGGACTGGTATAACCCACAGGACAAGCGCCCGGCACTGCAGCCGTAACTTTGTAATAATACGTGGTGCCGGGTGTAAGACTATCATGCGCCCAGCTAATATTTGTAATACCTGTACGGTCAGTAAAAGGAGAGAACCCTGAATTGGTACTCCAGCGAACAGTATATGAAGTCGCACCATTCATCTGATCCCAGTATAGCATATTTTTTACGAGTGATGCTGCAACAACCAGATTGGTGGGGGCAGGTGTAATGCCTGTGCCGTTAAGGTCTATCATGCACGAGAGATAAGATGCATGTCCGTCACCGTTTGCACCTGTCAGATGAGCCTCTGTTACCGGCACTGCTGAAACCGATGGAGAAAATCCCACAGGACATCCTCCGGGTACTACTGCTGTAACTTTATAATAATATGTTGAGCCCGGAGTCAGTCCTGTGTGCACCCAGCTAAGCGTAGTCAGACCGGTAATATCCGTATAACTGCCAAAACCGGGATCGTTGCTCCACCTCACAGTATAAGTTGTTGCACCCTGCATAAAATCCCAGTAAAGAACGTTCCCGGAAAGGGAAGCAGCAACGTTTAAATTCACAGGAGCAGGAATAACGGCGTTTCCCTGAAGGTCAGACATGCAGGACAGATTTACGGCATGCCCGTCGCCATTTGCCCCGATGAGATGCGACATTGAAACCGGAGATGCCGTATCAGAATTGGTATATCCAACCGGGCAGGCACCTGTTATAATGGCAGTAACTTTATAATAATAATTGACACCGGGCGTCAGACTATCATGCACCCAACTCATATTGGTGATACCGCTTCGGTCGGTATACGTTGAAAATGAAGGATCATTACTCCAGCGAACCGTATAAGTTAATCCGCCCAACATAGGATCCCAATAAAGTACATTTTTTGATAATGAGGCCGCAACATTCAGATTGGTTGGTGACGGAATAAAGCCGGTTCCGTTCATATTCATAAAGCAACTTTGCTGCGCACTGTAGCCGTCGCCGTTACTCCCTGCAAACAAATTTGTAAGCGCCATAGGAGTAACCGACTGCTCGGCACAAAGCAAGGTATACTGGCCACCGCTAATCATCGCTCTGATAGCATAATAATAGGTAGTCCCCGGAGTGAGTCCTGTATGCACATATAATACACCGGCATCGGGCGTGCTTATTACATTGCTCGAAAGACTAACGCCGGGAGAGGTTTGCCAATAGATTTCATAATTGGTTACAACACCGCCGGTATATTTATCCCAGTAAAGGCGCACCTGACCAAAATCGGAAGCGGCAGAAAAACCTGTGACCGTTTGCCCTTTAATAAGAACAGGGAAAAGTATTAATACAATCAGAAGAAGTACCGCCCGTAGACGATATATATTGTTTTTTGTCATTGGCACTATCGTTTCAACCTTTGCAGAAACCGAATATAGACTGAATGTTTCTGTTTGATATTGCAGTATTTGGGTTTCAAAATTAAACATCTGCCGCTAATATTCCTAATGAATGTAAGAAAAGGTATAAATTTGCAACACATTACAATCACTATATATTTTGAATCTAATCCTGACATTTTTCTTTTTGTTTTTTATTTTTCTGGTGGGCATCATTCCTTTTCCGCTGCTATACCTGTTTTCTGATATCATAAGGCTGCTTCTTTCAAGGGTTTTCGGTTACCGTCGTGATGTGATGCGCGACAACCTGCGTAAGTGCTTCCCTACAGCAAATGATGCTGAGATTAATCAGATGCTGCGCGCTTCTTACGTAAACCTTACCGACATTCTTGTTGAGGGCATCAAAGCATTTATGATGACGAAAAAGCAGATAATACGCAGGCACCGGCTCATGAATCCGGAGTTACTACAACCGTATTTTGAAAAAGGACAAAGTATTATTGGTGTGACCGGTCATTACGGCAACTGGGAGTGGGGAAGCATTTCGGCAAGTCTCCAGATGCGTCAGCGCGTTCTGGGTTTTTACAAGCCACTCACCAATAAATATATCGATCGTTTTGTTCGCAACAGCAGATCAAAATCAGGGACAACGCTGGTTTCTATTTACGAAACGGCAGCTGTGTTTCGCCGTTACCGGGACGAAAACGTGGTATACCTGATGGCTGCAGACCAAAGCCCCACCAATCGGACAAAATCATACTGGGTAGAATTTCTGGGCAGAGACACTGCATTTTTGCATGGACCGGAAAATTACGCCCGCACCTATAATTATCCGGTTATTTATATTGATGTACAGCGCGCAAAACGCGGGTTTTACGAAATCTATCTTTCAGTACTCTGCGAAGATCCGTCAATACTCAAAGAAGGTGAACTTACAGCCTTGTATGCAAAAAAACTCGAATCGGTGATTCAAAAAAAACCGGAGAACTGGTTATGGTCACACCGTCGTTGGAAGATGAAACGCTAAACCGTTCTGTACATTTCCTCTATCAGATCAGCGTATTTTTCATTCACCATTTTTCGTTTGATTTTCAATGTGCTCGTAAGAATGCCGTTCTCAATAGAGAACAGCTCAGGCAGTAAAATAAACTTAACTACCCGCTCATGGGGAGCAAGCTCCTGCTGCAGCAAATTGAAACGTTCGGCCATTACCGCATACAGTTCCTTTGACTTAATAAGTTCAGGAATATCGGAAACTGACAATCCCAATTCTGCAGCCTTTATTTTTAATTTTTCAAATGAAGGCACAATAACAGCACTCACAAATTTACGTTTATCTCCAATGGCCACTATCTGTTCAACAAATGCATCCTGCCCAAGCAATAATTCAATTTTTTGTGGTGAAACATATTTGCCTGTTGAGGTCTTGAATAAATCTTTAATTCTGTCGTCCATATACAGAAATCCATCTTCGGTAACCCGTCCTTTATCGCCACTCATAAACCATCCATCGCGCAGTGAAGCCGCTGTTTCTTCAGGTTTCTTGTAATAGCCTCTGAAAACGGTTTTCCCCGAAATCATTATTTCATCACCTGCACCAATTTTAACAGACACCCCGGGCATAACACTTCCCACAGCATTAAAATCATAGATATCTTCTCTGAAACAGGCAACAGTTGCCGTGGTTTCGGTACAACCATATCCGTAGTTAACAAACAATCCTGTGCCATGAAAAAAGTGCAGTAAACCCGGTCTGATAGCAGCACCCGCGCAGGGCATAATCCGGATATTTCCGCCAAAAACCGAGCGAAGTTTTTTAAGTACGAGCTTATCCGCAATGGAATTCTTCATCTTCAGGCCGGCAGGAATAGGTTCCTTTTTACTCAGCAGCATGGCATGACGCATTCCTGTTTTTGTAGCCCAATGAAATATCGTTCTTTTGAATGCCGGCCATTTCAGCATTTCGGCTTCAATGCCTTCGTATGTCTTTTCAAAAAAGCGAGGCACAGTACACATCAGTGTAGGTTTCACAATAGGCAAAACATCAATTACGTGACGCGGATTTTCAAGAAAAAAGTTTATAACTCCTTTGCTAAGCAGATAGAGCGTCCATGTACGTTCAAAAATATGACTCAGTGGAAGAAAAGCAATAGACACATCTGTTTCGTATAAGTGCAGGCGTTGGTCGTGGTATCCGAAACAGCTTACGAAAGATTCCATGCCAAGCATTACCCCTTTGCCTTCGCCTGTTGTACCAGAAGTGTAAACGATAGTTGCCATATCATCAGCACGGAAATCTTCCTGAATTTTTTTCAGTTGATTTTTCAAATCAGATGTTGCGGAAATATTGATATACGTTTTAAGCGTAATAATGCGTTCATCTTTTATTTCAACACCGCCATCAAATACGATTACTTTGTTAAGTGAAACACAATGATCGAGCAACCAAAGCGAAATTTCAAGTTGTTCTTCATTGCCCGCAAACAGAAGCTGCATGCCTGTTTCATCAATAATATATTTTATTTGCTGCCTTGCTGATGTAGCCATAATGGGGACAACAACACCTCGAATACCAAATATGGCAAGGTCGGTGGTTGTCCAGTCGGGGCAGTTATGACTGTATATTCCGATGTTCGATTCAAAACCGAAACCGGCGTCTAAAAGCGCCATGGAAGTGAGCTCACACTGCTGCATCATAGCTGTCCAACCAATACTATTAACCTCGCCCGTATTTTTATTACGGTAACGAAAGACGTCCCGATTACCATATTTTTGTGCATTGGCTTTCACTATGGGAATTATATGTTCATTTATCATGAAATTTGCATATTTAGGGAGTTTCAGGGTACAAAGAGAAGCATTATTTCGGAAATTCAATCATTTTTTCTGTCAAACAAATTTTCATTCATGTTCCCTATAATCGTAACAGGCTGTCCAAAAATTTCGAGTCTCACGAATAATATTGTCTGTAGCCATTCAATTCGTATTTTTGCGAACAGTTCTACGGTGAATTTGAAATTCCACACATTCGTAAATTATGAAGGTTGATATTATTGGTGCAGGCGTTGCAGGTTTGTCGGCAGGTTGTTACCTGCAGATGAACGGCATCGGAACAACAATTTACGAAACCCAGCATCGTCCCGGTGGATTATGCACCAGCTGGACGCGCGGCGAATACACCTTCGATGGCTGTCTGCACTGGTTGCTGGGTTCGGGCAGCGCCAGTCCATTCTATAAATTATGGTCGGAATTGCTCGATATGGACAGCATCCGTTTTGTAAATCACGACCTTCGTGTCGATATCGGCACACGCGACCATGCAGATAAATACGGCGACAGGGTATTTCATCTTTATACCAACGTTAAACGGCTTGAAGCGTATATGCTGGATATTGCACCCGAGGATAAACGCTCCATCAAAAAATTCATTTCATCAATCCGCACTATTCAAAAATATGAGGTACCACCGGCAATAACTACGGCTCTTCAGATACAGCCCTGGTATAAAAAAATAGGCATGATTAAATTCCTGCCGATGTTGTTTTTTTTGATGCGATGGAATAAGATTACAAATTTTTCGTTTGCCGAAGAATTACAAAATCCATTTCTGAAAGAGAGTTTCCGGCTCTTGTTTGATGCGGAGAATACACATTTGCTTGTGATGACCATGCCTCTTGCTTTTTATGATCGTAATGGGGCAGGATACCCGCTTGGCGGCTCATTCGCTTTTGCAAAAAAAATTGAAGAGAAATATCTGGCTCTTGGCGGAAAAATTCATTACGGAAAGGCCGTACAAAAAATAATTACCGATAACGGCACAGCACAAGGATTGCTGCTCACCGATGGCACACAAACCAGGGCGGACATTGTGATTTCCGCTGCCGACTGGCATTTTACGTTATTCAAGGCACTCGAAGGAAAGTTTGTAAATAAAAAAATATTGCAGCTTGATAATCTTGAAAAATATAAAATTTACTACTCTGTTCTGTTAGTTTCCCTGGGTATCAACCGCTCAATAAATAACCTGCCGCATTTTTTCCGCTTTCCGCTTGAAAAAAATCTGGTATCGCCCGATGGCACAGTATATGAGCGGCTGGAGGCACACATTTATAACTATGACCCTACCCTTGCGCCTGAAGGCAAAACGGTGGTGGCGGCAAGTTTTTATACTACCAACGCAGCTTACTGGATAAACCTCCGCGAAACTGACCGCGAAAAATATAAAGAGGTTAAAGAAGCGTTTGCACGCGAAGTAACCGCATTGCTTGATAAAAAAATGGGCGACATAACAGCCCATGTTGAAGAATGCGACGTAGCCACTCCCGCCACCTACCACCGATATACTGGAAACAGGTTGGGCAGCGTACAGGGTTGGTTACCGGGCAAGAACATCGTAGAAATGTCGCAGGTGGAGATGGAACTTCCCGGGCTGAAGAATTTCTATTACGCCGGTCACTGGACACAGGTTGGTGGCGGGCTTCCTGTGGCGATAAAATCTGCTCGTGATGTTGCACAGGTAATCTGCCACCGCAACAAAATCAAGTTCAAAACACAGCTTTAAGAGGGCGCTTCGGCGCTTCGGCGCTTCGACAAGCTCAGCGACCGAAGTTCAGCG
>Ga0194052_1001722_pt1 | contig 12416 bp, 16 predicted proteins | sample SepL226m_MetaG_FD_160117 | JGI IMG/M metagenome (GOLD analysis project Ga0194052, IMG submission 160117) | Anoxic zone freshwater microbial communities from boreal shield lake in IISD Experimental Lakes Area, Ontario, Canada - Sep2016-L227-6m | ecosystem: Environmental > Aquatic > Freshwater >... | reverse complement strand
TGACCGCCGTCGGGCAGGCGTAGAGGCCGGCCACCGCCGGGAAGGGTGGACGCAGCCGGGGCTGACCCCGACGGCCTTCCAGGGAATCCAGCAGCGCGGTCTCCTCGCCACAGATGTAGGCACCGGCCCCGGCGTGCACGACCAGGTCGAGGTCGAAACCCGAGCCCTGGATGTTCGACCCCAGATAACCCGCGTCATAGGCCTCGGCGACGGCGGCCTGGAGCCGACGCAGGATCGACGTCACCTCGCCGCGCAAATAGATGAACGCGTGACGGGCGCGGATGGCGTAGGCCGCGATGATCGCGCCCTCCACCAAAAAGTGCGGCGTGGTCAGCAGCGTCGGCATGTCTTTACAGGTGCCGGGCTCGGACTCGTCGGCATTGATGACCAGATAGTGCGGCTTGGCGCCGGCGGCACCGTCCTGCGGAATGAACGACCATTTCGTGCCGGTCGGAAACCCGGCCCCGCCGCGACCGCGCAGCCCGGACTCCTTGACCAGGTTGATGACCTCATCGGGCGACATACTCAGCGCCCGGGTCAATCCCTGGTAGCCGTCGTTGCGCAGATAGGTCTCCAGCGTCCACGGCTGCGGTGCATCCCAGAAGCGGCTCAGCACGGGGGTCAGTGGTGTTGCGCTCATGGGTTCTCTCCAGGTGCGGTCATGCCGAGTTCGTGGGCAACGCGAAGTCCGGCCAGGGTGGCTGCCCCCGGCTTGCCGCCATCGTCACCACCGCCGCCATCCAGGCCGGCCAGGATCCGCGCGGTTTGGCGGAAGCTGCATAACGGGCCTCCACGGCTGGGGGTGACGGCCTGGCCGCTACGCAGTGAGTTGGCGAGTTCGATTGCGCTGGAGGGTGTCTGGTTGTCGAAGAACTCCCAGTTCACCATGACCACGGGTGCGTAGTCGCAGGCTGCGTTGCACTCGATGTGCTCGAGGGTGATGGTGCCGTCACCGGTGGTCTGCCCGGCGTGTACGCCGAGTTCGGCCTCCAGGGTCTCCAGGATGGCATCACCGCCCATGACCGCGCACAGGGTGTTGGTGCACACACCGATGAGATATTCGCCAGTGGGACTGCGGCGATACATTGAGTAGAAGGTGGCCACCGCGGTCACCTCTGCCTCACTGAGATCGAGTTGGTGTGCGCAGAAGGCGATTCCGGCGCCGGTCAGGTAGCCGTCCTCGCTCTGGACCAGATGCAGCAGCGGCAGCAGTGCCGAACGCGGCTGCGGGTAGCGGCTGATAATGGTGTGCGCATCGCGGGCCAACCGCTCGGTTACCTCCTGCGGATAGGCCGCATGACCGCCGATCGGGGGACCGGGCTCATCGGGCCTCGGGCCCAACGTGAGGTCGACGCTCATCGGTCACTCCATCCGATGTCGACGCTCATCGGTCGACCCCACCCATCACGGGGTCGATGCTCGCGACCGCGGCGATCACGTCGGCAACCATGCCGCCCTCGCACATCGCCGCAACCGCTTGCAGATTGGTGAAGCTGGGATCGCGGTAGTGGACTCGGTAGGGCCGGGTGCCGCCATCGGAGACCATGTGTACGCCGAGTTCGCCGCGTGGCGACTCGACGGCGGTGTACACCTGCCCGGCCGGCACCCGGATGCCCTCGGTGACGAGCTTGAAGTGGTGGATCAGGCCCTCCATCGAGGTGCCCATGATCTTGGCGATGTGTTTCGGGGAGTTGCCCAGGCCGTCGGCCCCAAGTTTCAGGTCGGCCGGCCAGGCCAGTTTCTTGTCCTGAATCATCACCGGGCCGGGCTCGAGTCGCTCCAGGCACTGGCGGGCGATCTTCAGTGACTCCCTCATCTCGCCGACCCGGATCAGGTAGCGGCCGTAGCAGTCCGCGGTGGTTGCTGTGATGACGTCGAAGTCGTATGTCTCGTAGCCGCAATACGGTTGAGTCTTGCGTAGGTCGTGCGGCAGGCCGGTGGAACGAAGCACGGGCCCGGTCATGCCCAGTGCCATGCAGCCGGTCAGGTCCAGATATCCGACGCCCTCGGTTCGGGCCTTGAAGATGTAGTTCTCGCTCAGCAGTTCTTCGAGTTCGTACAGCCGGTCGGGCAGGATTTTCAACAGCTCGGCCAGCCGCGCCTTGCCGTCATCGGGCAGGTCGGCGGCGACGCCGCCGGGGCGGATGTAGGCGTTGTTCATCCGCAGTCCGGTGATCGCTTCGAAGAAGCTGAGAATCAACTCACGTTCCCGGAAGCCGACGAACATCACCGACATCGCACCCAGTTCCATGCCGCCGGTGGCCAGCGCGACCAGGTGTGAGGAGATCCGGTTGAGTTCCATGAGCAAGACCCGGATCACCGAGGCGCGCTCCGGGATGTCATCGGTGACGCCCAGCAGTCGCTCGACTCCCAGGCAGTAGGCGGTCTCGTTGAAGAATGGTGACAGGTAGTCCATCCGGGTCACGAACGTCACGCCCTGGGTCCAGGTCCGGTACTCCAGGTTCTTCTCGATGCCGGTGTGTAGAAAGCCGATGCCGCAGCGGGCTTCGACGACCGTCTCGCCCTCGATCTCCAGGATCAACCGAAGCACGCCGTGCGTTGACGGGTGCTGCGGGCCCATGTTGACCACGATGCGCTCGCCGGCCAGACCTTCGCGGGCGGCGCTGACGATATCGTCCCAGTCCTGTCCGCCCAGAGTGATCATGTTCTCGTCAGTAGTCATCAGTGATACGACCTGCGCTCGTCGGGCGGTGGGATCTGCGCGCCGTGGTACTCCACCGGTACCCCACCCAGGGGGTAGTCCTTGCGCTGTGGATGGCCCACCCAGTCGTCGGGCATCTCGATGCGGGTCAGTCCCGGGTGTCCGTCGAAGAGGATGCCGAAGAAGTCATAGGTCTCACGCTCGTGCCAATCGCAGGTGGGATACACCGAGAACAGCGATGGGATGTGGGAATCGTCATCCGGGCAGGTGACCTCCAGCTGCACCCTGCGGTTGTGAGTGATCGACATCAGTGGATAAAACGCGTGCAGCTCCCGGCCGACGTCATCGGGGTAGTGCACACCTGATACGCCGCAGCACAATTCAAATCGCAGCCGCTCGTCGTCGCGCAGTGCGGAGGCGACGGTGAGCAGGTGCTCGCGGGTGATCTCCAGGGTCAGTTGATCGCGGAACACCACCACCCGTTCGACGGCAGCGCCGAACGCGTCCGCCCCGAGCACCTCGGCCAGCAGATCGACCACCTCGTCGAAATACCCGCCGTAGGGGCGTGGTGTACTGCCCGGCAGCGTGATCGGGCGCACCAGTCGGCCGTAGCCCGAGGTGTCTCCGCTGCCGTTGATGCCGAACATGCCACGGCGCACGCCGATTACTTCGTCGTCATCGACAGGCGCGGTCACGTCGTGATCGACCGGCCCCGTCACCGCAGCAGACCTTTGAGTTCGATTGTCGTTGGCACCGAAAGCGCGGCCTTCTCGGCGGCCGCAACCGCCTCGGCGCGGTGCACGCCCAACGGCATCTCGGCGATTTTGGCGTGCAGCGCGAGGATGGCGTTCAGCAGCATCTCCGGCCGCGGTGGGCAACCGGGCAGGTAAATGTCGACGGGAACGATGTGATCCACGCCCTGAACCACCGCATAGTTGTTGAACATGCCGCCGCTGGACGCGCACACCCCCATGGCCAGCACCCATTTGGGTTCGGCCATCTGGTCGTAGACCTGGCGCAGCACCGGGGCCATCTTCTGACTGACCCGACCTGCCACGATCATCAGGTCGGCCTGGCGCGGGGTGGCTGAGAAACGTTCCATCCCGAAGCGGGCGATATCGAACCGCGGGCCCGCAGTGGCCATCATTTCGATTGCGCAGCAGGCCAATCCGAACGTCGCAGGCCATAACGATCCCTTGCGGACGTACCCGGCGACTTTCTCCAGCGTGGACAGCAGGATGCCGCCCGGCAACGATTCCTCTAATCCCATTCGAGACCACCCCTGCGCCATACGTATGCATAGGCGACGAACACCGTCGCCATGAAGATCGCCATCTCGACGAGGGCGAAAGTTCCCAACCGTTCGAACGACACCGCCCACGGATAGAGGAACACGATCTCGATGTCGAAGATGATGAACAGCATCGCGGTCAGGTAGTACTTGATGGGGAAGCGCTGGCCGACCTGGTCGGCTGCCGTCGGCTCCATGCCGCACTCGTAGGCGTCCAGTTTGGCCCGGTTGTACCGGCGGGGGCCGACCACCACCGCGGTGCCTACCGAGAACACCGCGAATACTGCCGCGATGGCCCCCAGCACCAGGATCGGTGTGTAGAGGTTCATGGCGCTGTTCTACTCCTCAATCCGGCGTCTGATGTCAGTCGAGCCACAGCCTAGCGGGGGGCTAATTCACCGGCGCGCGGAGCAGGCCGACCACCGCTTCACCCAGACGGATCGGGTCGATCGGGTGCGGTACCGCCGCCTCCGCCTGTGACCAATTGGCCAGCCAGGCGTCGTCGGCCCGGCCGGTGAGCACCAGCACCGGCGGGCAGTCGTCGATCTCGTCCTTGAGTTGTTTGGCGATCCCCATCCCACCGACCGGGGAGGATTCGCCGTCGAGGATGACCAGATCGAACCCGCCGGCGTCCATCAGCTGGATGACCATCGGTCCGGTCGCCACCTCGGTGTAGGTCAGCTCCGGAAGCTCCGGATGAATTCGGGTGCCCAACGCCAGGAGAACCTGCTCGCGGGTGCGGGCGTTGCTGCTGTAAACGAGAAGATGCAATGGCTGCTGGCTGGGCACAGCGGAATGGTAGCCCGAAAGGCCCTCATCGATCAGGCTCTTCGGGTGCAGCCCCTAGACCTTGGCAAAGATGGCATCGACCGTCAGGGTGGTGACAGCCGGGATCATGCCCATGGTGTTACCGCTGACACCCCAGCGCGTCCGGTCGACCTGCGTGGTGGCATTCACCTGCACGGCACCGTCGGCCAGTGGCGTGACCGTGGCCGTCAGCGGCAACGGCAGCGCTGTATCGCGGACGCGCAGTGTCGCCTCCAGCGCACCGTCAGCTCCGAGACCGTTGACCTCGACGGTGATCAGGGGGAACTTCGCGGTATCGAAGAAGTCGGGTGAACACAGGTGCTCATCGCGCTTGCCGATACCGGTTTTCACCGATGCCACCCGGATCTGAAGGCGCCCGGATACCGCGCCGCCGGCGCCGATGCTGCCCTCACCGGTGACGTCGGTGAATCGGCCGTTGACCGGGACCAGTCCCCACAGGGTTTTGCTGCCGAACGTGATCGCGGAGCGATCGGGCACCAGGGTCCAGGTTCCGGTCGACGCAGGGTCGGTGAGCACGCTTTGAATTGTCATATTCAGCTCAGCGTAGGCCGCATCAGCGGCGCCAGATCAGCTGGATCGAGGTATTCGTCGATCCCGGTGATCAGTCCGTCGGGGTTGACCTTGACGACGAGACAGGCCCGAAAGGACAGCGGAGCGCCGGTTGCGTCGGTGGCGTGGACGGTGTGCTGCTGCACGAACCCGCTGTTGAAGACCTGGCGATCCAGCACCTCGTAGCGCCTGCTGGTCGTGCTGTCGACGAACCAGGCGATCACCTTCAGCGCCCGCGGCTTGTCGCGGGCGGGACCGCCACCTGTGCGCCACACCGTGACGTCGTCGGACCACAGTGCGGCCAGGGTTGCAGTCGCGCCGTCCTCGATGGCGGCGAACATCCGGTCGGCGATGTCGTTGTTCCGTGCTGCTGTCATGGTGCTCCTATCCGGTGATAACATTGATATCAGGAGGTGGTAGGTATGGCTGACGTTTTGATTAGAGGACTTTCCGAAGCTGCCGTTGCCCGAATCGACGCCGAAGCCGCGTCTCGTGGGCTGTCGCGGAACGAGTTTCTGCGACGCAGATTCGAGGCCGAGCGACCGCCCTCATCGTTGGCTGGCGAACTCACCATTGCAGACCTTCGTCGCGCCGCAGAGGCGGTCAAGGATCTTGGTGATCCGCAGGTTATGGACGCGGCGTGGCGCTAACAACCTGGCTCATCGACAAGTCGGCCTACGCACGCCTCGCTGATTCGGCTGACGCGCAAACGTGGATCGACCGAGTCCAACGGGGGATGGTGCGCATCAGCACCGTGACCCGTTTGGAGGTCGGGTACTCATTCCGTACCGCCACCGACGCACGCCGTGAAATCGCCATGCCGCCGCTATCGCTGATGCCGGTGGAGTACCTGACGCCGACGATGGAGGACCGCGCTGTCGACGTTCAGTTGCTTCTTGCAGACAGAGGCCAGCATCGCGCTCCGTCGATACCCGACCTCCTGGTGGCGGCTGCGGCCGAATTATCCGGCCTCACAGTCCTGGCGGTTGACAAAGATTTTGAACTGATCGCTGAGGTCACCGGGCAACCCGTCGAACGACTTCGCTTGTCCGCGTGAAGGCTTCGTAGTTCACAGATCGTACCCGGGGTGGGCAACGGCTAACCGGTGCCGCACCAGTTCCCGAAGGCACCCCATGACCTCGGCATCGCGGTTGTCAAGTTCCCCGGCACGGATGGCGGCCGCGAGCGCGTTCTCGTCGGGGTGGCCCAGCAGATCCGGGCGGTCACTGATCTCGAGGAGTTCCCGCTCGACGATGCGCAGGGCGTTGGCCGCGACGAGGGCGTGGAAGTTGACCGCCCCGGTGGTGGTGGACCGCACCTCGCCATCGAGGAACTCGGCGACGGCGGCGACGAGTTCGGCGGCGGTGGGCCTGCCGAAAAGTTCACTCATCGCGCATCCTCCAGCAGATCCAGGACGTCCCATTCGTTCTCGCAGACCCGGCGTCCGATCGTGGCCAGTTCCACCGACCGGGTCTGGCCGGACAGGTGACGTTCGGCTTGATAGCGGCAGATGATGCCCCACTTCAGCGTCCCCAGCACCTGCCACCAGAGCAGCGCGGCCCGGTCGATACAAGCGCCGCCGGCCTGTTCGTAGGCGGTGACGAACTCCTCGATGGAACCCAGTCCGCCGGCCGCAAGCTCGGCCGGTGCGCCGAACCGCCAGGCCCGCACACAGAACCAGGCCAGATCCTCATAGATCTCACCGATGTGGACCGCCTCCCAGTCCAGCACCGCCGCCAGAGTGCTGCCGTCGACGATGAGATTGCCCATCCGGAAGTCCCCGTGCACCAGCCGGATCGCCGACGGTTCCGGACGGTTGGCCTCCAGCCAGCGAAACGCCCATTCGAACGTCGCGGTGGTGTCGCCCAATTCGTCGAGCCGCTGACGCCACTCGGAGAGTTCGTCGCGCTCTCTGAGCTCGGCCGCATCGGTGCCGGCCCGGTGGATGGCGGCCAGTGCCTGACCGCACTGGATCAGCAGCCGGGACCGACCGGCATCGTTGAGTTGGCGCTGAATCTTCCTGACTATCGTCTCTCCGGCGATCTCGTCGCAGATCAGATACGGATTGCCCAGGGCGGCAGGCGAATTGGATGCAGTGAGGATATTCGGCACCGGCGCGCCAGACTGGGCCGCAGCGGCCTGGACCGCGGCCTCGAGCTCCATGCTCGCGAACTGCCCTTCGGCGGTAGGGGCGGCGCGCAGGATGAGCGAACGACGGGTTGCGCCGGTGACGGCGTCGAAGGCGTAGGTGGTTCTACTGGCACCGCCGGTGAGCGTGTGCAGATTCTCGACTACCACTCCGGCACCGAGAATCGGCCGAAGAACCTCCGTGAGTTCGTCGTTCACCCCTGTTCTCTTCTTGGCTGGCCGAACTTGAACATCCGTTGGGCGACGCGGCGCATCTGGATTTCCTCGGCACCCTCGGTGATCCGGTAGCGGCGGTGATGACGGTAGATGTGCTCGAAGGGCTCATGGCGGCTGTACCCGATACCGCCGTGGATCTGCATCGCGCGGTCGGCCGCCTCGCACACCAGCCGGTTGGCCCGGTAGTTGGCCATCGACACCTTGTCGGACACCTCGATGTGGTGGTTGCGGTCCAGTTCCCAGGCGGCGTAGCGCACCAGCAGTCGCACCATCTGAGCTTCGGTCTGCAGCTCCACCAGCGGCCACTGGATGGCCTGATTCACCGCCAGCGGCTTACCGAAGGTGACGCGCTGCGAGGCGTATTCCACGGCGCGATCGATGCAGTACTGCGCGGCGCCGAGGCTGCTGGCGGCCTGCCGGATCCGGTTCTCATGCAGGAAGGTCTGCGCCACCTCCAGTCCGCGGTCGACCTCGCCGAGGACGGCGTCGGCGGGGATCCGGACGTTGCGCAGTTCGACCTCGGCGTGATCGGTGGGCATGTTGAAGGTCCACCAGTAGAACGGCACCTCGAAACCGGGGGCGTCGCAGGGCACCAGGAACGCGGTGATGCCGAGCGCCTGACCGGGCTCACCGGACGTCCGGGCGAACACCAGATCGTGGGTGGCCCGGTGGACGCCGGTGTTCCATCGCTTGGAGCCGTTGATCACCCAGTCGTTGCCGTCGCGCACCGCGGTGGTCTCCAGCCAGGTGGCATCACTGCCGTGGTCGGGCTCGGTGAGCCCGAAGGCCATTGACCGCTTACCGGTGAACATGGCCTCGATCCATTCGGACTTCTGCTCTTCGGTACCGAACCGGTCCATCATGATCACCTGCGGGAAATTGCCGATGATCGAGGACTCGTCCTGAAGGTCATTGTGCAGGCCAAGTCCCCTGTGCGCCAGGTGTTCCCGGATCACCGCCATATCAAGGTTGCTGCCATCACGGCCACCGAACTTCGAGGGTAGGCCGTACCGCAACCACCCGGCCGCATCAGCGCGACGGCGCATCTCGTCGAGCAGGTCCTCCCAGTCCCGGTTCGGTATACCGCCATTGTCGAGGTCGGTGCGGGCAAACTCTCGGCGTCGGTCGAAGTACTGCATGTTCTCGCGCTCAAGCGGTTTGATCTCCGCCTCGATGAAGGCGTCCATCTCAGCGAGTAACGCCGGAAGGTGGTCGGGCAGGGTGAAATCCACTTACTTCTCCTTCGACTGACCGTAGAGGGTCTTTTTCCAGATCGTGGACAACGTCGCGATGGCGGCCTCATCAGATAGGCCTTCGGTCAGGCTGACGCTGGTGAAGCGCTCGAACAGCAGGGCGATCGCGAGGGCAATGTGATCGGCGTCCAGTTCCACGGCGTAACCCTGCTGTTGGGCTTTGCGCACCGACGAGTGGACGATGTCGGTGCCGAAGCGTCGGAACCGGTTCCGCAACAGGGCGAATCGTGGCTGGGTGGCAGCGAGCTGGTCGACCCCGATCATGATCCCGATATTGGGTTTGAATGTCTTCCAGTACGTGCTGACCGCCGAGACGAAATAGTCGCCGGCGATGGGTGGCTGAGACAGTTCGTCACGGACTTCGTCGAGGAACGAGTCGGCCAGCGCGGCGAGCAGATCCTCCTTATCGGTGAAGTAGCGGTAGAACGCCGCGGGGGACTTCCCGGCCGCGGATGTGATGTCGGCGAGGGTGGTGCCGTGGAAACCCCGTTCGGCGAACAATTTTCGGGCCGCGTCTTCTATCGACTGGCGGGTCTGGCGGCCCTTGCTGCTCAGCGGCCGGACAGTGTCTAATGCGGTCATCTCAGCCCGGGTTCCGGTCACCGGCGCGCAGGAGTGCGCTGGGCAGGTCGTGGCCGACCGCGCCACGGGCGATCCGGGCCGCCTCGATGGCGGCCTCGAGGTCGATGTCGACGCTCACACCGCTGTCGCGCAGTAGATAGACAAGATCCTCGGTGGCGATATTGCCGCTGGCGCCCGGTGCGAACGGACAGCCGCCCAAACCACCGATGGAGGCATCCAACCGGGTGACACCGGCACTGACCGCGGCCCAGGCGCTGGCCAGTCCGGCACCGCGAGTGTTGTGGAAATGCGCGCCCAACGGTCGCGTGCCGATGCGGGGACGGACCTGTGCGACAAGGGAAGTGACCCGACCCGGTGTGGCGGTGCCGATGGTGTCGGCGATCGCCAGCCGGTCGGCGCCGAATTCGCACGCGGCGTCGACGATATCGAGCACGCGTTGCGGCGGTGTGGGTCCGTCGAACGGGCAATCCCACGACGTGGAGATGATCACCTCGACACTGACGCCAGCATCGTGGGCGATGGCGACGATGTCGGCGATCTGCGCGGCGGCCTCGGCACTGCTGCGCCCGACGTTGGCGCGACTGTGTCCGTCGGCGGCCGACACCACGTACTCCACCGATTTCAGCCCGGCGGTGATGGCGCGGTGCACTCCGTTGGCGCTGGCGACCAGTGCGGAGAACTCGATGTCGGGGTAGTCACCCAGTGCGGCAGCCAGTTCGGGTGCATCGGCGAGCGCGGGCACCTTCGACGGTGAGACGAATGCGGTGGCTTCGACCTCGCGGACGCCGGTGGCGGCGATGGCCGCCAGCATGTCGAGCTTGGCGGACAACGGGATCGGGTCTTCGATCTGTAGTCCGTCGCGCAGGGCGACTTCGCGGATCGTCACATGCGTCATCTAGAGCACTCCGTCTTCGGTCAGCTCGTTGATCTGTCCGGGGCTCAGTCCCAGCAGTTGGCCGTACACCTCGTCGTTGTGCTGCCCCGGCCGTGCGGGGCCCGCGTTGCGCACCCCGCCCGGTGTTGCTGATAGCACGGGAATCACACCGGGTCCCAGCACGGTGCGTCCCGCGGCCTCGTCGTAGTGGTCGATGAGCATGCCGCGGGCCTGGAATTGCGGATCGCGCACCACGTCGGCGACGGTGTTGATCGGTCCGGCGATCACACCTGCGGCGCTGAGGGTGTTGATGATGTCGTCGGGACGGCGCTGCGCGGCCCATTCGCCGATGATGGCGTCGATGGCGTCCTGGTTGCGGCCGCGTGCGACATGGTCGATGAAACGTTCATCGGTCGCCAGCTCAGGTTGGTCCATCACCGCGCACAGCCGCCGGAAGACGGTGTCCTGATTGGCGGCGATCACCACCCAACTGCCGTTGGCGGTGCGATAGATGTTCGATGGCGCAATGCCTTCCAGCCGGGTGCCGGACGGTCCGCGGATCACCCCGCCGGCGTCGTAATCGGGAATGGTGGACTCCTGGACGGCCAGGCAGGCCTCGGTGAGTGCGACATCGACGACCTGGCCTTCGCCGGTGACGGTGCGGCGGTAGAGCGCGGCCAGCGCGCCCTGGGCGGCGAACATCCCAGCCAGGGTGTCACCGAGGGAGAGCGCAAGTCGCGGTGGTGGCCCGCCCGGGAAACCGTTCATATGCCGCAGCCCACTGACCGCTTCTGCCACGGAGGCGTAGCCGGCCTTACCGGCATCCGGTCCGGTCTGGCCGTAGCCCGACACCCGCACCAGAACGATGCCCGGATTGCGTTCGTGTAGAACGTCATAGCCCAGGTTCCACTTCTCCAGCGTGCCCGGTCGGAAGTTCTCCACGATGATGTCGGTCTGCTCGGCGAGGTCGAGAAAGAGTTCCCGGCCACGGGGTGCTCGCAGGTTGAGCGTGATGCACTTCTTGTTTCGCGCATGCACGGTCCAGAAGAAATGGTGTCCGTCGACTTCGGCCTGCCCCCAGGTGCGAATCGGGTCGGGGGAGCCGGGCGGCTCGATCTTGATGACCTCGGCACCCATATCGCCGAGCAGTCGCGCGGCGAATGGACCGGAAATGAGTGTGCCGACTTCCAGCACCCGGATACCGTCGAGGGCGCCGGGTGTGGTCATCTCGTTGCCCTGGAAAAGCCGTGCCGGCCAAGCCAATCGGTGATTACACCGACGGCTTCCTTCAGCGTCTCGCGTTGATCGGGTCCGGAGTAGTAGTGGTTGGCGCGTGGAATCTCGTGCATCTCCTTGTCGGGATGTCCGATGGCTTCGAATAACCGCCGGGTGTGGCTCGGCGTACAGGCATCATCGGCGAGGTTGCCGATCACCAGTGCCGGCACCGTGACGTCGTGCCCGCAGGCCACACCATCGCCGCGGGCGTCGTCATAGCTCCACTGCGACAGCCAGCTGCGTAGCGAGCTGTACCGGGCCAGCCCGATCGGGCTGGAGTTCACCACCCGCGGGTCGCCGAGGTAGCAGGTGCCGGGTTCGCGGTCGTTGGGATCGACGCCTGCGTCCAGCCAGCGCGGGTCTGCCATGGTGCCGTGCACGACGAAGCAGAACTCTTCATCTGCGCGGTCTTCGGCTTCTAGTGCGGCCAATTTTTCCTTGACCCACTTGGTGATTCGACGGTTGCGGTCGATCTGCGCTTGGCGGTAGCGCTTGAGGAACTCGGGCGTGTACGGCGGCTGGTTGGGGTTGTCCGGGTTGTAGAGGTCGAGTTCGGGATCGCGGCGCGTCGGATCGGACTCGTCGAGGATAGATGCGTCCAGCCATTCGGTGAGGGTGCCGTGCCGGCTGATATGCGCGGCGAGCAGCATGATGCCGTCGGCCGGTGACAGGTCAAGGGCTTCGCCCTGTTGACCGGCCTGCTGTTGGTAATAGAGCGAAAGCGATCCACCGCCACTC
>Ga0194052_1001720_pt1 | contig 12419 bp, 8 predicted proteins | sample SepL226m_MetaG_FD_160117 | JGI IMG/M metagenome (GOLD analysis project Ga0194052, IMG submission 160117) | Anoxic zone freshwater microbial communities from boreal shield lake in IISD Experimental Lakes Area, Ontario, Canada - Sep2016-L227-6m | ecosystem: Environmental > Aquatic > Freshwater >... | reverse complement strand
AATAAGTTTCAAGATTGATTCTGATTGCTTTTATGGCTGCTTTCTTTGCAGAAGAAATGTCCCTTCCGTAAGTTGATATCGCCAAATCAGGAACCTGTACGGCGAAACCAGCTTCGGTTTGTTCCAACAAAATTAGATAACGCATTATTTTACCTCCAATTTTATCTTTTTTATGGTATCTGATGATCTCCCCACAGGTACATCTTTTTGAGGATGGACAATTGTTACGATAAAACGACTGTCATAATGCTTAAAGTTATGATGATCGCCTTTTACGCTTACCAATTCCCATCCATATTCTCCTGACATCGCTATCAATTCTCGGCTGGTATATCTTTTTTTGCCCATATCTCATCCGTTTATCTATAATTCCCATCATCTTCAACAATCAGTATGGTTTTTTTCCATGAACATCCCTTTGGAATCATTAATTCTTTTATATCATCGGGAGTAGCAGACGGATAATCCTGAATAATTGCTCCTGTGTCTTCGCCTTCGGATATGAGCGAAACTATCAGATAAACAGGGATTCTTGTCCCTTTGATACAAGGTTTGCCATGACATATATCAGGTTCCGATGAAATTCTTTCAAAAAGTTTTGTGTCTCGCATTTATTTTTCCTTTCATTTATAGAATCCTTCTTCCCATGCTGGAGGCTACAAGCTCTGTGGCCAGCCTAGCGCTTATATTCCGGTTGTCCAAAATGGGGTTGACCTCGGCGATATCCAGGGATGCCATGCAGCCGCACTCGGCGATGGTTTCCATAATCAGGTGGACTTCCCGGTAAGTCAGACCACCCGCAACGGGGGTTCCGACGCCGGCGGCGACAGATGGGTCCACACTGTCCAGATCGAAACTGACATGAATATGATCCTTCTGGCTAAGGTTTTGCAAAATATTTTGAATTGTCGCGTGAGCGCCTTTCCTGTCAATGTCACTCATGGTATGAACGGGAATCTGAAGCGTTTTTATAATTTCTTTTTCAAGAGAATCAATTTTTCGAATTCCAATAAGGGCGCAACAGGACGGCTGAACTTTGGGGGCAAACCCCAGAATATGGGTCAGCGGGTTATTCCCCAGTCCCATGGATACCGCCATTGCCATGCCATGAATATTTCCGGACGGTGTCGTGTCTTCGGTGTTCATATCGGTGTGGGCATCAATCCATATCACACCCAATGTCCGGTTGGTGCTTCGGCAAAACGCAGAAACCCCGGCAATTGATCCAATGGCTATCGAATGATCCCCGCCGATGCAAAGGGGGAAATGCCCCTGCTGCAGCGAATGTTCCACCTTTTCAGCCAGAAGACAGGATGTTCTGACAATTTCATCCAGATATTTAAGTTTCGGATTGATAATTTTCTGCCGTTCTTTGGAAAGAATGGGAATATCGCCAATATCCTGAACATGGTATCCCAGCACTTCCAGTTCTTCCACCATTCCGGCAATGCGGATGGCGGATGGCCCCATGTCCACTCCCCGACGGTCTGCGCCCAGATCCATGGGAAAGCCGATCAGGTCGATACATTTTTTTAAAAGTTCCATAGCCATCTCCCATGTAAAAAGGGTAAAAAATGCCGAGATGCCAATATCCTGGCATTCCTGAATCTAAAAAGTGTATCCGATAGAAACATGAAATCGTCCCGGGTCTTCGCCAGATTCGCGCTCCAGCTTGAATCCGTAAACCAGGCCAACCGGGCCAATGGGCGTCAGATAGCGGAACCCAAGGCCTGCGGAAGTTCTGAAGCCGTTTGGTATGTTACTGGTCTGATACTGCCCGAGGCTTCCAGAATCCGTAAAAAGACATAGCTCAATCTGATTTCCAAGGTCAATTCTGGCTTCAACTGTTCCGGATGCGGATGAAAGGGCTCCAACCGGGTTGTTGTTGGTGTCAAATCTCAACATGTTTTCAGCAAATCCCCTTACATTAGCTGAACCGCCCAGGTAGAAAAGCTGATCATTGGCGATAATCCGCTCAGTATTCATGGGCTCAATATATCCCCACCTGGCTGAACATGCAAATGTGAGCCGGTTAAGCGGCGAAACATAATATCTGGTATCTAACCGATATCTCAAGAAATGATCCAGATCGCTGTCAATCCCTCTTGAAGCATCCATATATCCGGCGGCGAAAATGCCTTGACGGGGTCTGACAAAAGAATCCCGCGTGTCATATTGAAGCTTGGGAGTTATCATCATAAGACTTCTGGGGGCAAATCCGTTTGTAGTCAGATAATTCGTCAGATAATACTGAGAGTAGGAATCGGTATTCTCGTAGAGTTCCCGTTGTTCGGCATTGAAGGCTATGCCTGCACTGATCTTTCTTTCCCATTTGCGGGAAAAAGTCAGTGAAGAGCCCAGGATTTTGACTCCAAAGTTCTGGTTGAATTCAGACCGATCCTCTGCATACACTAAGGCATCGGCGGAAACACGGCTATTCATAAACCGGGGTTCGGTCAGACCAGTTTCACCCTTATACCCGATTTGACTGATCTCGGTTTCAGCCCAGGCTTTGATGTTTGCTCCCATTAAATTGCGATCTTCCAGGCGGGTATGGGCAAAAACGCCTTTTTCGGTTTCATAGCCAACGCCGGCGTCCAGGACGTATGGTTTGGCCTCTTCAACCGCAACGATCAAATCGACCCGGTCCGCCTTTTCTTTGAGACCGCAAGGCTGAAACTGAACGGATCGGATAATCTCCATGTTCCGAATGTTCTTCTGGCTTTTCAGCAATTTTTTCAAGGAAAACGGATCTCCGCTTTTGATCTCCATTTCATTTTTCAGAATACGTTCACGGGTTGTAAAATTGCCGGATACAATCACATCCCCCATCACCATATATGGGCCCTCATCAATACGGTATTCGATCAGGGCAAGTGACGGGTCATCCGGGAAGGTCACCTGAGTTTGTACCTGAACGTGGGGGTGGCCGGTTTCAGAAATTAGTTCCGTCAATTTGTTTTTGTCATTTTCGAGTATGTCCTCAAAAAATGAGTTTCCAGTTTTCAGGCTGAGCGCTTCAAAGGCGGCTTCCTTAGCCAAAGAATGCAGTCCTGTGATAGTGATCTCAGAGACGATGGTTTGCGTTCCTTCATGAACATTGATTTGAATATCCGCCTGTGTCCGATCTGGACTCAGTGAAATGGCAGGGGTAATTTCAGCGGTTCGAAATCCCTTGCTGAAGTACAACGCAGCAAGGGCCTGCACATCCTCATCCATGGTTTCCTGAACCAGAACGCCGGGTTGGAAAATCCATCCGGGTTGAGAAAGTATCTGTTTTTTAATTTCGGCTGTAGGCAGAGCATTGTTGCCGGCAATCCGGATTTGGCCAATCCGGGTCTTGGGGCCTTCAGTAATGAAGATTCCAAAGACTTTTTCCAGGGCGGCTTCTTCGGATGAACTGTGTACTTCCCGGATATTGACCTGCGGTTCCAGATATCCGGCTTTTTGATACCGGGTCTTGATTTTACGGATACTTCGCGTGATGCTGATGTCATTTATTTTTCCATCATCCCAAAAAACCAGATCGCTTTTCAGTTTGGCGGCTGAAAATGCTGCATTGCCCTTCCATTCAAACCGATAGCGAGCGCCTTCGGACACTGATATTTCAAGGTCTGCCTGATAGGGCTGCTCCGGGTATGGTTCGATTTTAAAGTCAATGCCAACGTCCAGATATCCGCTGCTTCGGTAAAACGCGGTAAGATTTTGAATGTCTTTTTGAATATCGGCATGAATCAGGCGGCCTGAAACTCCTGGCAATAAAGCCTTTTTCCAGGTCTCCATCTTTGTTTTAAGTCTCAGTGGCGAAAATGTATGGTTGTTCGCCAAAGTTCCGGCTCCGATAAAACGGATATTCTGAAGATGCAGATAATGGCCCTTATCCATGTTCACCTGAATCACATAATGATTGTCTGATTCATCCAAAAAGGCCTGAACCGTTACAACCGGATTGATAAACCCCTGTTTCTCCAGATATGATTCAAGCCGGGATTTCTGTTCGGACAGGCCAAAAGATATTCTTGCAGGGTCCATGACAGGGCCGATATAGATCGTCATGGCGCTGAGGATATCCCGCTCAAACAGGGGAAAAGCGCCGTGTATCTGAATGTCTTTTATCCGGCTCCCGCGGTCTTTGGAAAAGCAGGAAATCTCTTCCGGGGATGAATCGGCAGCGATGGTTTGGGGGGATGGCGATAACAGGCAAAAGATGATTGTCAATGCTAAAGACAGGAACAGCCGAAGGCCATAGCGAGTAGCGAGGGGCGAGGGGCGAGGAACGGGATTTTTCTCGCCACTTACCCCTTGGTATTTGCCAATCAGTCTGTCATCTGTCGTGCGCTCATGTTTTTTACCGGAATTCATGGCGATATTTGACTTCTCCTCCAAAAACACCTCGGCTGTCCTGGAATCCGCTGAAAAGAATGTTTTCGATGAACATGTAGTCGGTGATTGTGCGCTGAAATGTAACGCCGCCCTTGGTTTCGACTGCATATTTCAGCGTGATTTGTGGAGAAATGATTTTTCCGAATGTTACCTTCAATGGATCATCATTGATATAGCGGCGTTCACCGGTCGAATCCACTTCCAGAATATCCAACCCCGATGCCTTTTTTAAATCGCTGCCGATAGAGGCGGACAGCAGGTCTGCAAGCATTTTTTGTGAAGAGGTTGAACTGTCGGATGTTTTGTTGATTGTGGCGCGTGATGTTTTTCCCGTTATCAGAAGGGACAAAAGATCGTTGTCATCCAGAAAAGGGGATGATGAAAGTTTCAGATTCAATTTGTCCAGCGGCCCCGAAATATCCAGAGAGACCGTCCAGTTCTGAATGGCTGCCTGGCTTTGAATGTCCAGAACAGATTCCATGGTATAAGGATTGCTAAAATCGAGAAACCCTTTTTTGACGGTAAATGTCGTACTCTGGTATTGAAGGCTTCCGGAATCAATCCTGGTTCTGCCCTGGATAATGGGGCGCTGTAGGGTTCCGGTAATGTGCATGTCCGGAGACAGATTCAACTGCGCCAGATTATTGTCCACGATAAACAGGTTGCGGGGCGGAATCCGGATATCCAGAATCGTATTCTGAATAAAAGCTGGGAAAATAATTTCTTGCTGTGTCTGAAAGCTGCGTTCCCGGCGGATCATTGATTTGAGCGGATTGAGGTTCACGTTTTTATAATACAAACCTTCCGGTATAACGATTTCTCCCTGAATCACAGGCGCATGGGCCAAACCCCTAAGGGTCAGATCGGCGTTCAGTTTGGCATCGAGCGTATCGGCGATTTTGACCGGGAGCAGAGATGCGGTCATCTGAACATCCATGTCCTTTATCCGGAAAGCATCAAGCTCCGCTTTCCCCTTGAGCGTGAATTGGCCGCTGTCCATTTGGCCTTCGATGTGGTCAATGGTCAGGGCCTTGGGGGTGATATGTATCTGGCCGTTCACATCGTGAATGTCCTGAGCGCTTTTATCAAGGGTCAAGCCGGCATTCCGGATGTCCACAAAAGCCTCGGTATCCGGGCTGTGCCATGGACCAGTCATCAGGGCGGAAATGGTTAGATTCCCGCGCAAGTCGGAAAGATCGTCGTTGAAATGCCTTGCCGCTTTCATGGGAATATCTGCATTCAGGCGCAGCGATACGGTCTGGCCTGGACGTGCTTCGCCCCCGATATTGAGGGTTCCGTCCTGAAAAAGGGTCAGGCGGTTCTGGGGTATGACAATTGCTTCGTTTTGAATGCCAAGTTGCAGATCTCGGCCTTCGATAATGGTTTGTCCCTTTGCGTTCAGTGAGAGCTCGGAAAAGCCGGCATCAGCCTTCAGGGTTTTCAGCGAATTGAAATTGCCGGAAGCTGAAAGTTTCCCGGAAACTGTCCCGCCAATTCCGGCCAGTCCCGCAGATTGAAAAAACGGTGCAAGTTCTACATGAATCAGGTCCAGCTCTGCAGTATAATCCTTAGTTTGAAGCTGCCAGGAAGCATAGCCCTGAACTGGTGATTGTATTTGAAAACGGGCCAGGTCATCGGCTAACTGCAATTTAATGCGGGTATGATCCCAGTTGCTTTCATAAAATCGAAAGGGATTTAGAACGACATCACCCTGAATCTTGGGGTGATCCAGGCTTCCGCTTCCCGAAAGGGTTAAATTAAATTTTCCCTCTCCACCCGGCCTGATGCCGGAAAGGGCATCTAAGTGACCAATGTCTATATCGGCAGCCTTAAAATCGAAGTGAAATGTCTCATCCATTGCAATCCAGCCGGAGGCCTCCAAAGCCTCACCGGGAGCTATAGTTGCATTGGCTCTGGAAATATTCAGTTTGTTATTCTTGAAATCGGTTGCTAATTCAACATTTGTAAATTTCTGCCATAAGACTTTTTGGCCTGTATCCAACTGCCCGGATTGAAGGGTTGCTGCTCCGGTGATTTGTTCGGGGGTTCCTTCCATTTCGGCGGCGATTGAAATTTTCCCTTTTAAAAAATCAATAAAATCTTCAGCAAACAAGGTGGTTCCTGATCCGCTCAAACGAAAAGGCATAGTGGGGTGAAATGATAGGGAGGCGGGTTCAAAAATCCGGATATTTCCGGAAAAATCTGCATGAGAGCCGCGGTTTTGCAGAAACAGCCGTTGGATTTGAAGACTGCCTTCAGAAAGCTGAAATTCTCCGGTCACATTTCCCAGTCGGATATTTGTGGTTCTCATGTCTTTTGCCTGGATATGCAGGGTTCCGGACAGCGAGTTTTTGCTTCCTTCCAGTTTGCAATTGCCGTCAATCATGCCTTGAATGCCTAAAGATCGCATAAAATTATCAAGTTTAACCTGACGAAATCCAGCGGTAAATGCAAAAGGCCTGTCGGAATCCGCGTTCCTGCCCGATATAATCGGAATCTGGCCTTTGGCTGTCAATTCGGACCCCTGGTTTTTTAAGGACAGGGTGGAGATGCGAAGGATGCCAGAAGGTTCCAGTTCAGCATTCATATCCAGTGCGCCGAGCTGAATGTTCTGAAATCCCAGTCCTGAACCTTTTAATTTAAGTGAACAAACAGGTGCTTTCAATGTTCCAGACAGATTGGCCTGAGCCCGAAAGCTTCCTGTCGCCCCCTGAACGCCCAAAGGAGACAGGCTGCTTGAGATGTTGTCGGACTGACAGGTCAGCTCACCGCTGATGTTGTAGTCTGGCGGAAAATCTCCATCCTCCAAACCTTTCCCAGTTGATGGGAGGAGACAAAAACCTTTTGCTGTCAGGCGGGTTGTCCCTGCCTGGGCAGTCAGATGATGGAGCTGAAGTCCGCCGTTGTCCCACTTGGCTTGTCCATTGATCTTCATGTTCACCGGGGCTGCGGTTTGATCCAGCGAAATCTGTCCGGCCTGGATGTCCATCTCGACATCAGCATTCAGAGGCTGATCCAAAGTCCCCTTGCTCTGCATGGATAGCTCTCCGGTAATTATACCGGTTGCTGCTGGATGAAAATCGGAGAGTTTTACGGAATCAAGCCAAATATGCATATTGGCGGATAGACCAGACCGGGTATCCGGAGCTGCGAAAATACCGGATGGAAATGCCTGCCTCAGATCAGCGGCGCCGGTGATGTGGATTGCGCCTTTGTCTGTCGGTTCGAAAATGGAATCCACTGTAATGATTCGATCTGTTAGATTTGCGGTCCCTCGAAGATGATCCAGCGAATATTCAGCAACTTTGACTTGCTCGCAGGTCAGGTTCATGGATGCGTTCGGGTTTAACAGGGGGCCGGAAATGTTTCCTGTGATATGAACCAGGCCTGAAATCGTTGTTTCCAGATCAAGGCTTTGCTGAATTGCCGAAAGTGTGCTGTCCATGTTCACACTCAAGCCAAGCTGAGGATCTTGCCAAAGCTGTGAAATACTTCCCGAAATTTCGGCATTCAGGCCAGGGGATAAAAGGCTTAGATGCAGCGGCAGAATTTGTCCGTCTTCGAGACTTCCTTGTAAAGAAATTGGTCCGAATCCGGTATGAAAAATCGGGTTCGAAATCTGGCCGTTTCCGATCTGTATATTGGTTTTACCTGTCAGTTTCAGGAAATCGGCAGACCCGGAGATACTTAGGTTCGCGTCAATATTTTCCAGGCAGACTGACAGCTTTTCGCGTGAATCTTCATAACTGAGTGCGGCGTTTGTAATTTGTACTGTATCAATGACAATGGTGGGAAAAAAGACTCGGGAATCCGGTGTTCGATCCGAAGGCGGCGTTGAAAAAAGGCGAGATAGGTTCATCTCACCTTCAGGAGAAACTGCCAATTTGATCTGTGGATTTTTGAGGGCTGCACTCTGAATTCTGAGTATTCCCTGAAATAATCCGAGCCATGAAAAGTCTATTGACAGATGATCACAACTTGCAACTTCTTCTTGAGAGGGGCCTGTTATTCGGGCATTCCAGATTTGAATTACGCCTTTTAGAAGCGAAATGCGATGATTCTGGATCGAAATATTACCAGGTACCAGATGATTCACTGTTTTAAGAAACTGGATTCGGGCGTGATCTGTACTCAGGTACCCTGTCATCAGGATTCCTACAAAAAGACTGGTTCCCAGTATCATGCATATTCCAGAAAGAACAAGTTTAAGCAGTTTTTTCATGGTCTGCTGAGAAACCTCTTTTTGAATTTTATGCTAAAAAGGTGCTACAGTGCAATAGGCCCGCTCACCTTGGTGTTTGATATTGAACTTCATAGATTTTTCATGGCGTTGCGTCCTGAATCATACTTGAATTGAATTTGATGACTTTTTCCCAATGTATGGCGCCGGTTGTATCGCAGAACAGCTCCATGAATTCAAGGGAGAATTTATTCACAACTTTTGAATATTCCTCCATAAATTGTTCATTTTTATCTTTTGCTTTATAGCCTAAAGGTTCGATAATGTCAGTATATAAACTTTCACTTCCAGAGATAAATGACCAGAATTTTTGACCGCAAAACTTCATGTACTCACTTTTGTCCGGAGAATTCTCTTTGCCATAACAGCAACCATTAACGGCAACTACATTTGGTGAGGAAGCAGTGTTTGTACCCAAAATACGCTTGGCCTTGCGAAAATTATCGCGCATTTTATTGATCTGACTCGCATTTCCCCAATTGGGACCGGATTTAATGGAAACAATGTACTTGGTATTATCTTTTACAAGTTCCAAATCAATGCCTTCAGCAGACGATTTGCTGCCATCATATACATGATTGCAGATAAAAATAGCCAAACTTTCAAGAAAGCTGCCAAATATGCTTTCTTCCTGGGATGATAAATAGGCATCCAGAATGGTTTTGATGAAATCACCAGCCGTAGTGATATATTTTACTTTGAAAAGATAAGGATTTTTTCGTTTAAGAACTTCCTTCAACTTGAGATTCTTCAGTTTTTGTATGCGGTTTTGATGAAACTTTGGAATGTTTAGCTCGACATACTCTGTTATTTTTTCCTGCGTTATTGGATTCATGTTCGGCTTTTTCCTCACATAACTTGTATTGAAAATGCTTCGTTCTCTCTCTGGTAAGATCACTGTATTCAAGTAAAATATCAATCCCCACGGAATTTCTGTGAAGTTTCTGAGCTACATCACATGTGGTACCAGAACCGACAAAAGGATCCAGTACCCAGTCATTTTCTTGCGTAAATAATTTAATAAACCATTCTGGGAGTGATGCAGGAAAGACAGCGCTATGGTTACGATTGTAACATTCTGTTGCAAAATGCAATACATTGGTTGGGTATGCCATATCTCTATTTAGCCAGTTGGAAACATTTTTACCAAAACCGCTTCCAACCTTGGAATTATCACGTTTTTGGTCAGTTTCGCTAAGTTTTTTCAAACGACTTTTTGACCAATCCCCCATTGGGACCATGACGGATTCCTGGTACATGTTAAATTTTTTCAATTTATTAAATTGGAGGCATCGCTCCCAGGCATCACGAAACCGATTTGACCATTTACCGGGAAAACAATTTTTTTTGTGCCATACAAATTCTTCTGTCCACAACCAGCCTTGCCTGCGCAGGGCCAAGATTAATTCCAAAACGTATGTATGCCGTTCCCCGTTTGATGCTTTTTCTTTAATATTTAGAACGAAAGTACCATCTGGCTTTAATACTCTTAAAAATTCTTTTGACCTGGGCAGAAACCATTCAACGTATTCGTCTGGTTTGATTCCTCCGTAGGTTTTACTTCTATTGTCTGCATAAGGTGGCGATGTTACAATTAAATTAAAGAAATTGTCGGGATATTTCGTAAGAATATCCAAACAATCTCCAGTGTGTATCTGGGTTTCAGCGGGTTGCATAATGTCTTTTCGTGACTTGACGGTTAAACTGGTATGAAAAAAGATCAGAGCGCAGCCAGAAGGCGTTCGTGAATTCGGTCAAAACCGCCATTGGACATGATGAGAACCAGGTCTTCAGGTTTTGCAACCGTAATCAGAAAATCAATGATGGCATCGGTATCCAGGAAAAAATGGGCGTTAATACCGCGACTCTTTAAATCGCTGACCAGCAGCTCGGAGGAAAATCGCTCCTCGACTGGAATTTTGTGGAGAAGCGGCGGGTTTCGGATGCACACCAGGTCCGCGCCATCAAAAGATAGCGGATAGTCGTTTTGAAATACCCTTCTCATGCTGGAATTGGTGCGGGGTTCAAACACGGCAATGATGCGTCCTGTTGAATAAAACGATTTGACTGCGCGCACGGTTTCCCGGACCGCCGTGGGATGATGGGCAAAATCATCCATAACAGTGATGCCGTTTTTGCATCCGCGAACTTCCTGCCGGCGTTTGACACCTTCATAAGTCTTTATGGCTGTGGAAATATCGGGCAGTGAAATCCCCAGGGTATCTGCTACCGCAATGGCGGAAATCGCGTTCCACAGGTTGTGTTCGCCAATCATGCGCGTCTGAAACCGGCCCCAGAGTCCCCCATTTTTCAGGACGTCAAAATGGGTCCATGGCGGAGCCGCCGAATGATTTCCCAGTCTCCAGTCAGATCCTGTGTCTGTGCCGTAGGACAATATTCTGCAAGGGCGGTTTTGAATCAGTTCGCGGATTACCGGAGACTGGTCAAAGGCAACCAGCGTGCTTTGCGGAGACATCCGTGAAATGAATGAATCAAAAGCATTCTTGACGGCGGTCTTGTCGTGGAAGATGTCCGCATGATCAAATTCAACACTGGTCAGGATGGCCGCCATAGGATCATAGTGTAGAAATTTTGGTCCCTTGTCAAAATATGCCGTATCATATTCATCTCCTTCCAGCACCATGTGGGGGCCGCTGCCCACCCGGTAGTTCGCATCGAAGTTTTTCAAAATGCCGCCGATGATGAATGTGGGATCACGTCCTGCGCTGAACAGAATCCAGGCCAGCAGAGCGGATGTGGTGGTCTTGCCGTGGGTGCCGGCGATGACCAGGGATTTTTTCCCGAAACCTGCAAAATGGTTGATGGCCTGGGGCATGGAACAAAACGGAAGATTTAACTCCCTCATCCGGACGGCTTCGGGATTGTCTTTGCGGACGGCATTTCCCACCACCACCAGGTCGTAATCCGCCGTGATGTGGTCCGGATCAAAGCCTTCCAGAACCGTAATCCCTTTGTTTTCAAGAAGAAGGCTGATGGGAGGATACATAAATTGATCTGACCCTGTCACCTGAAAGTCCAGGTCTTTCAGCAAACAGGCCAGTGCGCCCATGCCGGTTCCGCATACAGCTATCAGATAAATCCGCTGTACATTTTCGGGAATATGGTTGGCCCCGGAACTCACGCTGCAAGTCCTTTAAACACTGCCTCCGCCGCACTAACGGTTTCTGCGATATGAGAGTTGCCGTGAGCAGCAGAGATAAAGAGCGCTTCAAACTGGGACGGCGCCAGATAAATCCCCTGCTCCAGCATTCCGCGATAAAAAGCGGAAAACTTGGTCAGATCAGCAGTTTTGGCGTCGTCAAAATTGCGAACGGTTTTGTCGGTAAAAAACAGACCTGCCATCGAACCGACCCGCCCGGCCCTTGCTTTGACGCCAGTGCGTTGAATTGCGGCTTGAAGGCCGTTGATCAGCATTTCAGATGCAGCGTCCAATGCCTGATAAAAACCGGGCTGTTTGATCTGCTCCAGGGTGGCGATGCCTGCGGCCATGGCCAAGGGGTTTCCGGAAAGGGTGCCTGCCTGATATACCGGGCCTTGCGGCGCAATCTGCGCCATAATGTCTCGTTTTCCGCCATAGGCGCCGACCGGCAGACCGCCGCCGATGATTTTTCCAAGTGTGGTCAAATCCGGTGAAATATTGTACAAGGCTTGCGCCCCGCCATGCGCCACACGGAAGCCGGTCATAACTTCATCAAAAATCAGAAGACTGCCGTTTCGTGTAGTTTCGGATCTGAGGGTTTCCAGAAAGCCTTTGGCTGGCGGCACCATTCCCATG
>Ga0194052_1001719_pt1 | contig 12427 bp, 7 predicted proteins | sample SepL226m_MetaG_FD_160117 | JGI IMG/M metagenome (GOLD analysis project Ga0194052, IMG submission 160117) | Anoxic zone freshwater microbial communities from boreal shield lake in IISD Experimental Lakes Area, Ontario, Canada - Sep2016-L227-6m | ecosystem: Environmental > Aquatic > Freshwater >... | reverse complement strand
GCCTTGAACTCCTCGACCACCTTGGGCGCAGCAGCGGAGGGATCGGTTTCCAGCCATGCGCGAGAGATCCACGTGATCGGCTCGTTGCCGACGATGGGGGTGGCCCCGCAGGCAACGGGGCGCTTCTCGGCGGTGCTGGCCAGAAGCGCTGCCGGCTGCGCCCACTGGTCGGCGTCCCCGACTCGCAGCTCAGATGCCGCACTGCAGGCCGTCAGCGAGTAGCGGAACTTGCCGCCGCGCGGCGGTTCCAGCCGGATCACGCCATTCTTAATCTCGATGCGGTTCCCTTCCGTCTTGGCAGGGAGAAAACCCTCGTTCCTTACGGGCTGGGTATCTGCCGCCATCACATCAATGCCGGAAACCCATCGGTATTCGGCCGCGCCAAGCATCCATATCAAGCGATCCCCGGCCTGCGCACCGTTCACTCGAGCCTGGGCCGCCATGCCGACCCCGGTGGCCAGAGGAAGGGCGTCCAGGGTGATCGAGAGGCCAGGGAAGGCAGGATCGCTGACCACCCACTCCATCCGCCCCCCATAGTACCGGGACTCGCGCGACTTGAAATCCAGCAGCCATTTTGCAGTGCCATCGGCCTTTTGGAATCCCAACACAAAACATCCATCGACCATCGGGTCGCCTCCGAAACGCAGAAACGGCCGGTCGCCGGAAAACACCCAATAATACGGGTCTTTCGGATTGCCATGGCTCCCATACAACGGGCGGTTGTTGTAGAAAATGCCATTGCGACGCACGATGGCATCGCCTTCCAGGACGCTGGGGACATTGTCGTCCTTCTGCTGCGCCACCATGGCAGGCATCACGGACAGACCGATAACTAAAGCTGTGAGCAGTCGTTTTATCATATGAGTTTGAGAGGGGTTCAGTATCTTCCGTATTTCCTACAGGCCTCAATGTAGGCCATGATGTTTTCGTGCGGCATGCCGTCGTGGATCGAGTGGTCGGTTGACAGGATATACCCGCCGCCCTGCTTGGCAACCGCCAGACATTGCCTCACTTCGTCCTCGATCTGGGCAGGCGTTCCCGTGCTCATGACGTATTTGTTATCCACGTTGCCGATCGGACAGATCCGTCCGGCATATCGCTGTTTGACCTTGGCGAGATCCATGCCGGCCGCCCGTTCCACCGGATGAATGCCGTTGATGCCGGTATCGACCAGATCGTCCAGCACCTCCCAGATTTTCCCGTCGTTGTGCATGATCACCGGTTTTCCAAGCTTCCGGATCCCCTGCACAATCTGCCGAAAGGGCGGAATAAAAAACTCCCTCAGATGCGGGGGGGACATCAGCAGGGATTGCGTGCTTCCCCAATCGTCCGAGATCGAAAATGCATCAACTCCCGTCAAACCGGCCGCCATTTCGCAAACGCGCAAGGCCCATGTGACGTAGGCGTCGGCCATCTCACGAACGAGATCCGGATCGTCGTAGAGGGTTACCGAAAGCGTCTCGATGTCCATCAAATACCAATACATCATGGTGAACGGCCCCAAAATTCCTGCGACGATCGCAAGCGATCCGGTGTTCGCCTGGATCCCCTCGCCCAACATCTTCAACCGGTGCGGGGCCGATGGCATCGGCATTCGGTACTTTTCCCAATCCGCGCGCGACTTGATCGGAGTGTCTGTCTGCGCCATGATGGGCCAGCCATTCTTGATATAGGTGACGCCCCATTCGTCCTGATACGAGGCTCCCTCGGCATGGCAATCCTCCTCCGTTCCGCAAAATCCGTTGACCGGAATCCACATGCCGTCGAGCCCCAATCTCGTCGCCAAGCGCACCTGGGCATCCGCCTCGTAAAGCCTCGGCACATGGTTCAATTCTTTTTTGAGCAGGTTCCGGCTGAACAAATAATCGCCAATCGGAACCCGATCCGGCACACCGCATGTCAGCGCGGTGAGAAAGCGTTCCCTGGAATTCATTGTGATCGGTCTTTCGTGTTTGGAAACTCTGCCCGCCCGTACTTGTCGGCTGCAGCGATCAACGCCCGCATGTTCTCCGGCGGCGTGTTGCGGCCCATCGCACAGCCGGAGCTGAGAATCAGTCCCCGCCCGCCCGTGGCCACGATCACTCGGCGGGCAGCGGCATCCACATCCTCCGGCGTTCCCAGCACCAACGGATCGCTTGGATTAATATTGCCCATCAGGACAGTGCGCTCCGGCACCGCGGCCCGTGCCGCTGCCATATCCAGCGCCCAGTCCACTTCGAGGATTTTCGCCCCAGTCGTTCCCATATCAGCAATAATCTTGTTGGTATTGCCGCAGATGTGAAGCGATAGAGGAATTCCCGCCGCCTGGACGCTCTCGCTCAGTTCCCTCTCCGGGCCGAGAGCAAATTCACGGTATAGCTCGGGCGAAATCAAGTTCGGTCCGGCAAAGGCATCTCCAATTGATGTCGCATGGGCTCCCGCCTCTTTTTGAGCCAACGCAAATCTCGTGCACGCCTGGCGGCAGAAATCAATCAGCTGCCTGACCGGCTCGCGATGATTTTCATCCATCAAATCCATCATGAACTGCTCCGCTCCTCGTAAAAGACACGCCAAACTAAACGGCCCCTGATCCGCTCGGCCCATGATGAAAACATGGTCGCCAAGCCTCTCCGTGAGCAGGCTGGTGGCTTCCAGCCAAATCGGCAGCCTTCCGTCCTTCCATGGATCCGGCAGCCTCAGCTTGTCCAAATCCCTGAGATCCTTCACAACCGGGACCGACTCATCCACGATGGCCGGATCATCGTCCCGGAAAATCACCTTTGCTCCACAGGCCTCTGCCAGCGTGGCATCGTCAAAATCAATCACGCAGCCATCGTAACCATATTTCGCCTGGCTCACGACCTGCGCCTCCACCATTTTTGCGGCATCGCGCGCGAACTCGCCCACCCGGATCCCAGCCGTCGCTGCCGCAAACATAAACGTCTGCGGTACCACAGGGACGCGGTCCGCAAGACCGCCCGCTAGAACCGCCTGGCATCTTTGCAGGCCCGTCATGCCGCTCATAAGGAGCCCCCCGTGTTTCCAGCAGGTGCCTGAACAGAGAGTATTCCGATCAGGGAAAAGCGTGATTTCGTATCCATGGGCGCAAGGTGCCACCTGTGCTGCCGTTTGCCGTTCCTGCTGATTTTAATCTTTATCGAAACATCTGCTGTCCTTGTCTGGATGGATTGCGCTAGGATTTTTTATCCGCCGCATGAAAAACTCAACGAGTTCCGATCGTCTCACGGTCGATTTCTCGGGAATCGCCCTCCCTGAAATCGTCATGGCCGGCAGGTACGATTACCACCACGCCCATCCTCCGCTGCGGCCGCACATGCATCAGGACATCTTCGAGATCTGCCTGCTGGAACGCGGGGCTCAATCCTACTTCGTCGGAACTGACCGCTACGATCTTACAGGCGGCGATGTCTTCATTACGAAACCCGGTGAGGTCCACGGGACCGGAGAGGAACCGGAAAACAAGGGACGCCTCTATTGGATCGAGTTCAAGCGCATCCCTTCGGGACAATCGTTTCTCGGAATGACACCTCAGGAATCTCAAGTGATCATGCGCCGGCTCCTTGCTCTTCCGGAGCGCCATTTCCGGAACGGCGATACCCTGGCACCGACATTCGAACGCATTTTTTCCGCGCATGCCGACAGGCACAATCCTCTGCGGAGCGCCGATGTCAGAAACCTTCTTCTGCGGCTCATTCTGGACACCATTGCGATAACCGGGCGCAAGCGAGCCCATCCGTGCGTCATTGGCGTACAAAAAGCCCTTCGGCATATCGAACAGAATCCCGCGAACCCTCCGAGCGTAACGCGGTTGGCGCAAGTGGCGGGAATGTCGGAGTCGTACTTCAAGGTCACGTTCAAGAAGGAAACCGGCATGGCCCCGGGGGAGTATGCGAATTGGCGGAGAATCGAAATGGCGAAGCGCCTGCTGCGCTTGTCCGCCCACCCCATTACCCGCCTGGCCATGGAGTTGGGGTTCGCCACAAGCCAGCATTTCGCAACGGTTTTCAAGCGTCTGACTGGAGTTTCCCCCAAGGTATTCCGACAGTGCGCCGTGCTGTATCCAAACTTCCAGCCGCCGTCCAGCGGTGCCGGCCCAGACTTTCATCCCGCTGCAAAGCCGGCTTGGCCCTTCCTGATCAGCGAGCCGACATCGGTTCAGGAAATCGAGCGGGCTCGTATTGGTCGCCTTCCGACAATCCTGCACAAACGCGGTGCTCCCCATGCCGCACCGGTTGGCCATTGAGCGAAGAGTCCACGGCTCGGCAAGCTGCTGAGGATGGGCCAGGAGCTCCTTGAAGGAATTTTTAATGACATCCAGAGAGCGCATCCTCGCAACAATCGCCCACAGAGAACCCGACCGGATCCCAATTGATCTTGGCTCGACGCCGAGCTCCGGCATCTCCGGCATCGCCTACGCTCAGCTTCGCAAGCATCTGGGGATGGCGAACGGCCACACCCGCGTGTACGACGTGGTGCAGCAACTTGCCCAGCCGGAGGACGAGATCCTCAACCGCTTCAACATCGACGTCAGACGCCGATTGGACATCCTGGCGCCAGGCGGCGGGTTCGTCTTCAACACGATCCATAATATTCTTCCGGATGTCCCGCCGGAGAACATCGTGGCCATGTATGAGGCGGTGGAAGAGGTCATTGGGAAAGAAAAACCGTGAGCACCATGCAACCAAAAGCCGCTCCCCACCGAAGAATGATTAAAGGCCTATCATTTCCTCCCGACCACGACATAATAGGCGCTACAAATCTCCCGCCCCTTGGCATCATAGAACCATGTTTCTAACTCCACCTCCCCTGCCTGGGCCACCGTGAACGTAAGCTCCACAGCTCGATCATCCTCCCCCACCTTGACTGTTTGTTCCTGCCCGGCAAAACGCGCCTTGGCACTGGCAATCGGCAGCGCCACCCCCGCTTGGGGTGAGCCGTACCAGGGACTGCGATCGAAGCCGCTCTCGGGATAGGTATCGGTCAGTTTCTGCAAGGGCAGGGCGGCAATCATGGCGACATCCACTTCCTCGGGCCAGCGGCGCAATGCGATCTTGTAAGCTCCGGGCTGGACCGCCCGGACCTTCCATTTGCCGTGCACCGCCATGCCGTTACGCACATAGGTCTGGATGGTCAGGTTATAAGTTGCACCGTGGGCCTTCTGGTTCGCCCCATGCGCGTAGAGCGAACGATAGACCATTGCCGGCCCCCCGAAGCGCCGATCGATCTGCTGATGCTCGATCCAATCAAAGCAGCAAAGCGTCACCGGATTGGCCCGGTCATCCCCGATGTGCGGATACTCCCGATGCTCCATGGCCGGCTCGACCCCGCGCCACCAATCCTCGTAATACGCCAGCATCTTCGCCGCCACCTCGGGGTGTTGTGCGCGCACATCGCTCTTCTGGTAAGGGTCGCTCGTCAGGTCGTGGAGCTGCCAGCCCTCCTGGCCGCCTGTCAGCCGCCAGCGCTTCCAGAGCACCGTGCCATAGCCCTTCCCGCCCCAGCCCCACTGGACTGCCGTCATCCGCTCGCTTAAATCCTGCGGCTGACCGCGCAGCAACGGCGCGAGGCTCATCCCGTCGAATTGCGCGACCGGCGGCTTGGCAACGCCGCACAAATCCAACAAGGTCGGCGCCAAGTCCTGGATCTCCGTGATCCCTGCCACATCGCCCGGGGCCCGCAACCCGCCCTCCGGCCAGCGGATGAAACAGGACTGCCGGTGTCCACCCTCGAGCAGGCTGCCTTTGCCTCCGGACATGCCGGCGTCATAGAACGGCACGCCCATGAACCCGCCGTTATCGCTCATGAAGATGACGATGGTGTTGTCGCGCAAACCCTCCTTATCGAGGAACTGCTCCAGGCGGCCCATGTTCTCGTCGAGATTGGCGATCATGCCATAAAAGCTCTGGATCTCCGGCGGCAGGGGCTTGCCCTTGAAGGTCATCTTCTTGTAGGGCGCTCGGTACTTGTCGGCGACAAAGCATGGATCGTGCACCGCCGGCGTGGCCAGGTAAGTTAGGAACGGCTTGCCCGCTCCTTTGGCTTCCTTCATGAACCGCATCGCCTCATTAAAGAAGATATCGTTGTAATAGCCATGATACTGGGTGATGACATCGTTATGCCAATAGTGGTCGTCGAACCCGTCGTTGTCCCAGTAGTCGGTGCTCTGCATCACTGAAGCGCCACCATATCGCACCGATTCCTGAAAGCCACGGTCGCTGGGCCGGTGCGGGAACATGTCGCCGAGGTGCCACTTGCCAAACTGGCCGGTGCGGTAGCCGGCGGCACCGAACATCTCGGCGATGGTCGGAATATCGCGCCGCATGAACTCCATCCCGAACCCCCACTGGCAGGCCCGGTTGCGCAGGTTGTCCACGCCAGTCATTAACTGGGCGCGCGAGGGCGTGCAGATGCCGGCGACATGAAAGTCAGTAAATCGAATGGCCTGATCATGGAGGCGATCCAAACACGGTGTCTTGACAAACGGATTGCCATGACAGGAGAGATCGCCGTAACCCTGATCGTCCGTAAGGACTATCAGGATGTTGGGTTTGTTGGAGGGAGCCGCCAAAGCCGTTGAACCGGCCAGTAATACGACCCCCATTAAGATTTTCCCTACAATTGAGATATTCATTTCGTAACTTCTATTTCGACTATTATTATTCATTTTCACTTCGAACCGATGCCGCCACGGAATTCAATCGCAGGTAAACCGTCCCTGTTGAATAGATTTGCCCAGCAATGCTGTTGAGACCAAGCATAACGAACCGCAACCGGTTTTGAAATCTTATCGCTCGACACAACGACCTTGTCACCATCGATCACCGCATCCGCCCACACAAACATTTTGCCATCCTCACTGAGCGCAAAGCCCTGCAACTTGTCGCCCTTGACTGCCAACCCCTTGCCGGCATGGTCAAAGCTGACGATCACCTTGTTGCCAACTATCTTGTGTGATCTATAAACCGGCCCGTATACTTCAACATTTCTTCCGTACACGCCTCCCAGGGCCACGCGCGCCGCCCTGGTGCCATAGCCAGACTTGTTCAGAGGATGAGTCCCGGGGCCCAGATCACTGGTTTCAGACATGAACGTGCCAGTGTAATTCCTGATCCTTGTGTAAATTTCGCGCACCCCGCCATCATTAGGCACCTTATCCGGAAGCGGTATAAGCTGCTCGGCCCTGGCGGTTACCGGATCGCCGTCATCCCACGCGCATCCGCCGCCGCTGGGTTTCTGGACGTACACGAACGCAAAGGGCTGGTTCCAGTCCTTACGCCATCCTCCGATCAATGCGCCCATCAGCGTGTACTGATCCACTCCCTGAATGCCAGTTCCGTTCTCTCCCTGATCCCAAAGGACACCGCGGATGGCATATGGAATAAAAGGGGAAATATGTTGTTTGTACAGACAGCCGATTTCGCCCCTGCACTCTCCGGCCTTCAGAGGAGCCTCCGGCTGACTGGGAAGTCGATCTGCAGACACTCCTTCCGCCTTTGCTTGATCAATTTCTTTCTTCCACTGCTCCATTGCCGATTCATATTTCTTAAGGGCAGCGCCATAGGCGAAACGATAGGCGATTTCATACTTCGCGACGGTATCTTTGCAGGCTTGGTCTGTGTTGTAAGCATCAGCGCTAAGCCAATACCCGGAGGGCGTCGCACCCACCGCGCCGACCAGCAATCCGATGGGCACATTCAGATCCTTCTGCAATGCCAGCCCAAAACTGAACAGCTGAGCGGAAAAGTTCTTGATATTTTCGGGCGTTGCCTCCTCCCACCCGCCGGCACAGGATTGAATCAAACGTATCTGAGGATAGGGTCCGGCATCGATCATCTTCGCGAGAACGCCATCGTCCTTGACATAGCGCGAGGCCTCATGGCGCATGTTGGATTGGCCTGAACCGAGCCAGACTTCGCCGACGAGGATGTTTTTAATTTCCAACTTCTCATGGCTGGCCAACGATTTTATCAGCATGGTTTGCGGCTCGGCGCAGGCCTTCATCGCATTCAATGTGATCCTCCATTGGCCTTTTGCATCTGCGGTAGCCGTCTGCTGCTGTCCCGAAAATTCCGCAACAACCTTCTCACCCGGCATCGCCACTCCCCATATCGGCACAGCAGTATCCCGCTGCAAGACCATGTTGCTGCCGAGGACAGCCGGCAACTTCAGTTCAGCCCTGGCCATGTCAACGAATCCAGCGATCGCCATCAGTACCATTGCCATCCAAAGCTTCAATATCATTCCATTAATTCTTGCAGCCATTGCCTTATGAGTTTCTAAAAGGGTTCCATTCCACCTTGCATCAATCACCCCATTCACCTGGCAGGTATTTGCCTTTATGTTCTTTCGGGACGGTTTGCTGCTCGCCGGGGGCGAGATCGTGCCGCTTGTCCCAAGTCTCCCAGAAGCGCATCGAATTCATGACCACGTTGCGCGGCCCATCCTTGCCCACGTATCCCTCGCCGAGTTCCTTGCCGGCTTCCCGCGCCTGGGAGATCATCCGGGCGACGCGCTCAGCTTGGGCGGGATCCCGTGCGAGGTTACGCTGCTCGTAAGGATCGGCTTGGATATCGAAGAGCTGCACATAACGCGCCTGGCTGAAGGCGACGTTGTAGAGCACCAGCTTGTACTCCGCGTCGCGGAAGGTGCGGATTTCCCGCCGGTAGGCCATGTAGATGTTGCTCCGGTGCACCTTGGCGGAATCCTTCACGCAGCCGGCGAAGCTCTTCGTCTCGATGCCGTCCGGCACCGGCACCCCGATCAGGTCCAAAAGGGTGGGCAGCAGATCCGACAGATAGACAAAAGTGCTGCGCGCCTCCCCCGCCGGGATACCCGGCCCAGCGAGGATCATGGGCACCCGGTTATCGGTTTCGTAGAGGCTCTCCTTGTGGATCAGGCCATGGTCCCAAAGCGAAAGGCCATTGTCGGAAGCAAAAATGATGAGAGTGTTCTTGGCCAGGCCGGTGCGCTCCAACTCATCCAGAATCTTCCCCACCTGCTTGTCATAGCCGGTGACCACCGCGTAGTAGGAGGCCGCCGCCGCGTGCCGCTTCTCCTCGGGTGCACTGCTGAAGACCGAGCCCGCGGTTCCGCCGCCAAAGGCGCGGTTGTTAGTGTCGCGCAGGTTAAAGCCCGCAAATGCGGCGTGACTGGCCGCCTCGTTGGGAGTCAATGGCGGCGCGTTGGTCCCCTGGTACAACGCCAGATCCTCCGGTGCCGGATTCAACGGGTCATGTGGCACCGAGATGGCGAACTGGATATAAAACGGTCGCTTGGTCCGTTCCGGCTCGCGCAGGTAGGCAACGACCTTGTCCGGACAAATATCCTTGTTCTTGGGGGAGAAGGTCTCCGAGAAGAACTCACAGCGGTCGGCGGCCCGACAACCGGGATTGTAGGTATTGCCCTGTTTACCCATGTAGAACGTGTCGTAGCCGGCAGCGCGCAGGATCTGGAAATCCACCTCGACCGCGGGGTTGTTGTCGGGCCGTCCTTCATCCACCGGAATGTGGAACAGGTTGCGGCCGGTCATCAGCATCATCCGGCTCGGTGTACAGACGGCGGGGCGGTCGCTGCCCATGACGAAGCAGTTGTTGAAGCTCACCCCTCCCTTCACCAACCGGTCGAGGTTGGGGGTGCGGATGTTCGGATTGCCCAGCGCACCGATGCAGTCGGGCCGCAGGTCGTCGGCCAGGATCAGTACGATATTGGGCTTCCGTGCCTCTGCAGCGCACACGAGATTTCCCGCACACAGCGCGGCGATTACGAGTAATGACATTGTTTTCTTCATAGTTTAATTATCTTCACGTTTTACTTTCATTTTCTTAATGAATTAAATTTTCTTTTCCTGATACCTTGGAGTCAGACTTCGCCGTCCCCACTGACTTCACACCGTTTTCCACACGGGCTTCTTTGTTATCTACTAGTACAATGTTAACATGTCCTTTTTGGTCGGGATTCGTTACGAGGTTCAGGTAGGCACCCTTCCTATCCTTCCTCAAAGACCGATTACCGAAGCCGGAGAAATCGTTGATGAACAGCCGGATCGTCCGTTCATCCTCAACTGTGGCCCGTACATGTTGGCGGCCATCGGACAGCACCCGCACCCCGGCCCCCTCGGGCGACGTTAAAGCGGCCTCCAGGATATTGTGCTTGGTGGAACGGAAGTCGTTGCAGCCCCATGGGGTTTCATCCTGCGACCAAGGCAGCTTAGGGTTCTGCGGGATATATAAAAACGCAGCAGGCCGCTGGCCCGAGGGGAACGCCCGGCAGGAGCCGGCTTCCCGTCCGATGTGATCCTCCGGGTAATACGACCACTGGCCGATCCTGCGCCACGACAACCGATCACACGCCGGCACGAGATCGAACGCCAGCCCAAGCTCGCGCATGGTCCGATCCGCCTGTGTGGGGTCTGTTGACGGTTTCCATTTCAGTTCGTATTCCGCCGTTAGCGAGCCGTCGCCGGCCATGGCAAAACGAATCGTCCCACTCACCGCTTCATTTTCCACCGCTCGCTCCACGATCACCCGCCCCGCTTCCTGGCGAATGGCCGTCGATTTCACCGGCGGAGAAAACACCGCCGGTAATGGAAGAATTTCTTTAGGATCCATAATCGTACAATTTTTTACCCCCTCCGGCAGGGTCGCCACCAGATGGGGGCCACCGCTAATAATCGTGGTTTGGTTGCGTTGGCCCTGCACGATCAATCCGCTCTTGCGATCCACCGTCCAGCACGTGGCTCCGGCGGTAATCACCCACCGATCCGGCTGCTCTTCCAACTTCGGGGCGACTGTGGACACGGCCTGCGCCACGGGAGGCGACCCGGCGGCAAGGTCGAAGGTGAAGCCATCCACCAGCCAACCTGCCGGGTGCCACGCCTCCAGCGTCACCCGGCGCACATCGGCGGAGCGGGGGCGGATGATCAACTCGCCGGATCTCCCCGGTGGTAGGGCCACCTCCACCGAGCCTTCCGGGCAGCTCCATTTCAGTTCTTTGAGATCGGTAAAAACATAGCGATTGGAAACCGGCACGTGCCATGTCCCGTCCGTTGCCGACGTAAGAGTCCGCGCCGTGATATGGATCGGCGAATAGACTTTCTTCACGTGCCAGTATTCCGGCTTGGGTCGACGGAACTCATCCAGAAGGCCCCAACGTCCATACCCCTTAATCCGTCCGTCAGGCAATTGGAAAACCTCATCCAACCCGGCCCAGATCGAACCACCCACATGATTGGCCTTGAGCACGGCGTCCCACGTCACAGCAAAATCTTCTCCGTATAAGTCGAGTACGCCTGGATCGCTGATCTTCTCCCGCTGGTTTTGACGTCCGATGTGGGCGTACTCGGTAAAAAGTATGTGGGCGTACTCACCTAAAGGTTTCGGCATCGACCGCCAGTTAAGAATGACAGTCGGAGATGGGTAATGCGAGGTGCAGATATCCAGAAAACCCAATTTCATCCCTTCTTGGTAATTCGTGGCCATCAGGCGCGGCCGGGTCGGGTCGTAGTCCTTCACCAAGGAGGCCGTGGTCTTGAACACCGGCAGCCAGTGCGATTCGTTGCTGAGGGACCAGGCAATCACGCTGGGATGGCTGCGGTCGCGTTCGAGCATGTCCAGCGTACCGGCGACAATAGCGGCGTCTGTTTTCGCCATTTTGTCCTCGGCGAGCTGGGTGCGTCCGCGCCAAGCGGCCGGGGCTTCTTCCAGCACATACATCCCCAGTTCGTCACACGCCTCCAAGACCTCCTCCACCGGTGGACAATGACTGGTGCGCAGGTAATTGATGTTCGCCTCCTTGAATAGCCGAACGTCCTCCCGGCCCATGCCCGTCGGCAGGCTGCGCCCTCGCAGGTAATGTATGTCCCAACGGCAAACTCCCGCCAGCTTCACCACCCGGCCGTTGACCAGTAGTTGACCGTCCTTCATCGAAATACTGCGGAAGCCCACCCGCCGCGTCGCCGCTTGTTGCCCCAATTGCACCATCAAGCTGTACAAGTGTGGATGTTCCGCATTCCACAGCAGCGGCTGATTCACCGGGTACGAAAGCGTGAGCGTTTCCACCGCCCCAGCCGCCAATTCTTTGAGAGGCGGCGCTACTGGAGTGAGCGCCACCGGCTGACCCGCCGGATCGCGCAGCTCCAAGTGCAGTTGCTCCGGCACACCGGGTACCGCTCCTTCGTTGGCGATTTTCAGATCCACTAGCAGTCGCGCCTGACCAGTTGCTAGATCAAGCTCCGTGCGAACATGGAACGAGGCCAAGTTCACCAGCGGCACCGCGAAGGCACGCACGCTGCGCACTATACCGCCCAGGTCATGATAGGCGTAAGTGCAGCCACCTTGTGCCTGGTCCGCCCCGGTTTGCATGCTGCGCACTCGCACTTCCAAGAGATTGTCGGCCGCCCCCATGCGCGCCGCGGCCGTGGCATCGCATT
>Ga0194052_1001717_pt1 | contig 12432 bp, 7 predicted proteins | sample SepL226m_MetaG_FD_160117 | JGI IMG/M metagenome (GOLD analysis project Ga0194052, IMG submission 160117) | Anoxic zone freshwater microbial communities from boreal shield lake in IISD Experimental Lakes Area, Ontario, Canada - Sep2016-L227-6m | ecosystem: Environmental > Aquatic > Freshwater >... | reverse complement strand
CATAAAAACATCGGATGGCAAAGTGGTTACGATCAACGTCCCATGGGCACGTCCGGGTAGCGGTTTCACGCTCTTCTTTGAGGCGTTTGCTATGGCCTTGATTGAGCGAGAAATGCCGGTGAATCGAGTTGCCGAGATAGTGGGTGTCAATCCCCAACGGGTGTGGACTGTCTTCAACCACTGGATCGAAAAAGCCCGCCAATCAGATGACGTGTCCACAATTACCCGGCTAGGTGTAGATGAGACTTCGTCAAAAAAAGGTCACAAATATGTCACTCTGGGTGTTGACCTGGATGCCTCACGTGTCATCCATGTCTGCGAAGGGAAAGGTAAGGCAACCCTAAAAAGTATCAAGGAACACCTTGAAAACAAAGGTGTTCCTGAGGATCAGGTCACGCAGTTGAGCAAGGATCTTTCACCCTCTTTTATTGCTGGCGCAAGCACCTGCTTTCCAGACGCAGAAATCACCTTTGACCGATTTCATGTCGTTAAATTACTCAACGAGGCCATGGATAAGGTACGTAAAGATGAACGTAAAGAGCATGACGAGCTGAAAGGACACAAGTACACGTTCCTGAAAAACCGACAAAATCTTTCCGATAAAAAAGAAAAATCACTGGCAGAAATGATTCAACTTTATCCCGCTCTAGGTGAGGCTTATCGACTGAAAGTGCTGTTCAATGATTTATGGGAAATGCCCGACAAACCTGCGGCATGTGCCTTCCTGACAGAGTGGTGTAACGAAGTTGACGCAGCCAAAATACCTGCCTTCATGACCTTCGCAAAAACAGTCAAAGCGCATTGGTCTGGCATCGTTCACTTCGTCGAATCACACATCACAAACGGTATATTGGAAGGCATTAATAGCAAGGTTCAATTAGCCAAAAGACGCGCCAGGGGTTACCGCAATATCCATAACTTTATCAACATGATTTATTTTCTCTGTGGAAAAATGAAATTTGATTACCCACTGTATTTCACATAGAGCCTTCGTTTTATATGAGTAGCCATGAATAAAAATTACAGGCTAAGATTGATTTTATGAAAATTATCAGTGCATCAGAATTATTAAATAAACTCGTATTATTGAGCTAATTTAATTTAACTGCTTGAAATTAATGGGGTGAACGACGGGGCTCGAACCCGCGACAACCGGAATCACAATCCGGGACTCTACCAACTGAGCTACGCTCACCATAATTATGGGATATTCGTTTAATGGTGCGCTTGGCAGGACTCGAACCTGCGACCCCCGGCTTAGAAGGCCGGTGCTCTATCCGGTTGAGCTACAAGCGCTAAACTGGTCGGGATGGAGGGATTCGAACCCCCGACATCCTGCTCCCAAAGCAGGCGCGCTACCAAACTGCGCTACATCCCGATAACTCTTTAAGGCTGATTGGTTGAATTTGCAAACCACCCTTGAAGAGCTGACTATTATGACGATGCATCTTCCTGTCGTCAATTTTTATTTTCACTAAAAGTGAAAATTACTTACAATTTGGTTTTAACCAGTTGATAAGTTTCTTCTACGACACCTTCAGAATTTTTTAAAATCGTTTCTAATTCAAGTAGTTTAGCTTCAGCGAAGGCTCTGTCTTTAAGACTGCCGGTATTAATATAAACATTGAGCGCGGCACTTTTTAAGCCGCTGTAGCCGGCCATTACCGCAGCGCCGGCATCACTGATAACACCCAGACTGCCTTTATTGGCTGCACAACGACTTAAGTCAATAGCTTCTGCACAAGCGCGTGCGCAATCCAAGGGTACTTGTGTCGCTGCTTTTAATACGGCTTGTATTACTTCAGTACGCGCTGCTTTTTCTTCGTCGGTTTCTTTAGGTAAGCCATAAGCCGTCATTAAGCGATTAAACACTTCAATATCCGCTTTAATCAAGCCGGTCAGTTTTTCACGTAACGCTTCTGACTTTTGCAGCAAGGCTTGCATTTCAGCTTCAACCTCGGCGTATTTGGGTTTGCCAATAGTCAAGTTACAGACCATGCTGGTTAATGCGGCAGACTGCGCACCCATCAGTGCAGAGACACTACCACCGCCTGGTGTGGCTGACTTGCTGGCTAATTCGTCAAGAAAGATTTGAATGGATTGGTCTTTTATTTCATTCATCAGGTAATTTTGAGGTTATTTATTGCAGGTCAAGTTTGTGTAAATGTAATTGTCGGGTTACGCTACGCTAACCCGATTTACTGACTACTCACTGATATTTTAAAACTATTCACGCCGCCAACTGGTGGTGCCATTAGGGGCATCTTCCAAAATTACGCAGTGTGCTTTTAAGTTATCGCGAATTTTATCCGCCAACGCCCAGTTTTTAGCTTTTTTAGCATCCAGACGGGCTTGTATTTGCTGGTCAATAACGGTATCTGTTTGTTCTTCGCTGTTATCAACGCCACTCTTTAAAAAACCTTCCGGGTCATCCTGCAACAGGCCTAACAAGCTACCTAACTGTCTTAAGGTGGCGGCCAACACGTAGGTTTTTTCGTGAGCGGTTTCTTTGGCTTTATTTAGATCTCTAGCCAAATCAAATAATACAGACACGGCGACAGGCGTATTAAAATCATCATCCATCGCCTGTTCAAATCGGGCTTTATAATCGGCATCTATAATGGCTCCTGCGCTGTCACAGCCACGCAAGGCGGTATAAAACCTTGTTAATGCGACGCCTGCATCATTCAGTTGTTCATCTGAATAATTCAAGGGGCTACGGTAATGACTGGAGAGAATAAAAAAGCGGATTATTTCAGGTTTATATTGTTTCAGCACTTCGCGCACGGTAAAAAAATTACCCAGCGACTTGGACATTTTTTCTTCATTAATTCGCACAAATCCATTGTGCATCCAAAAATTAACAAATTGTTCGCCGGTTGCACCTTCTGACTGGGCAATTTCATTTTCATGATGGGGGAACTGTAAATCCATGCCGCCGCCATGAATGTCAAAATGATTGCCCAAGCAGCAAGTCGACATGGCTGAGCATTCAATATGCCAACCGGGACGGCCTAATCCCCAAGGCGATTGCCATGCCGGTTCGTTGGCTTTGGCCATTTTCCATAAGACAAAATCCATGGGATTATGCTTTGCCAAGTCAATATCAACGCGTTCACCCGCTTGTAAGTCGTTTAAATTTTTGCCTGATAATTGTCCGTAATTTTTAAATTTTGTGACGGCGTAAAATACATCGCCATTGCCGCCGACATAAGCCAGGCCATTAGCGATTAATGCCTCAATCATGGTAATGATATTGGGAATAGAGTGTGTTGCCTTGGGTTCAGCATCGGGTGGCAATACTGAAAGCGCTTGCTCATCTTCATGCATGGCGGTAATAAAACGCTCGGTCAATTCGCCAAAAGCTTCGCCGTTGTCGTTGGCGCGCTGAATAATTTTGTCATCAATATCGGTAATATTTCTTACATAGGTCAAGGCATAACCCGAATAGCGAAAATAACGCGCGACGGTATCAAACACTACCATTACACGGGCATGGCCGATATGACAATAATCATAAACGGTCATGCCGCAAACATACATGCCGATTTTGCCTTCTATTCGCGGCTTGAATAATTCTTTTTTTCGGGTCAGGGTGTTATATATTTTTAACATAAATTTATAAGTTATACCGTTAGGCAAAGTCTGCATACAGCGCCTAATTTTATAGCAAACGGGCTGCCGATTGTGAGATCGCCAGGCAACAAAATAGTACAATCTACCAAGCGACTACTTCTCTTTCAAGATAAAAACACATAAAATCTATCTTTTGCATCACCCGTAAGGAAAAATAAATGCATACAATCATTCTTTTTATGATGCTGTCTTTAACCTCAACACTTTCATTTTCAACGGAAAAAACTATGTCAGATACACAAACAAAAGTTAAATTAACCACCACGCTCGGTGAAGTTATTATTCAGCTAAATACTGAAAAAGCACCGGTTTCGTCGGCAAATTTTTTAACCTATGTTAACGAAGGCTTTTACAACGGTACTATTTTTCACCGGATCATTCCGGATTTTATGGCGCAAGGGGGCGGCTTTGATACCAGCTTTAATCAAAAAGCGGTTCATGCACCTATCAAAAATGAAGCCAACAATAGTCTAAAAAACACGCGCGGCACTTTGGCGATGGCTCGCACCAATGATCCCAATTCTGCGACTGCGCAATTTTTTATCAATTACAAAGACAATTCGTTTTTAAATCACACCAGTCAAACATCAAGCGGCTGGGGTTATGCTGTATTTGGCGAAGTGATAGAAGGCATGGATGTGGTTGATGCCATGGCTAAACAAGCAACCAGCAACCGTGGCGGGCATGAAAATGTACCCAAAACAGACATCGTTATTGAAAAAGCTGAAGTTGTAAAATAAGAAACAAGGTTAAAGGCGCAAGGTTAAAGGTTAAAACCACCAATTTCACCTTGTGCCTTGCACCTTCCGCATGTTCTTCCAATCAATTTACGAGCATTCCATTGAAGCAGGAAATACTGTTTATTTCAGATTTACACATCTCTCTGGAAAAACCTGAAATCACTCGTCGATTTCTTGCTTTTCTACAAAATCGGGCAACCCAAGCAACTGCCGTTTATATCTTGGGCGATCTTTTCGATGCCTGGATAGGCGATGATGATCCGACTCCACCCAACAATAAAATCCGCAAACAACTCAAACAACTAACTGCTTCCGGTACGCAGGTTTATTTACAGCAGGGTAACCGGGATTTTTTATTGGGCAAAAAATTCAGTCAGGATACGGGTGTTACACTACTCGATGATTATGCAGTCATTGATTTGTGCGGTACTTTAACAGTGCTGACACACGGTGATTTATTATGTACTGATGATCTTCATTATCAAGCCTTTCGCGTTAAAGCACATTCACGGGAATGGCAACAGTCTGTGTTGTCAAAACCTTTGCTGTTGAGGCTGTTGGCGGCTCGTTGGTATCGCCTTCGCAGCTATTTTCACAAGCGTAATAAATCACAGGAGATTATGGACATCAATCAGGATACGGTGCTTAAGGTCATGCATGAGCATAAAAGTTTGCGCTTGATTCACGGGCATACTCACCGCCCTGGCATTCATCATTTTGAAATAAACGGCCAACCCGCACAGCGATTTGTTTTGGCTGCCTGGAGCAAGGATGCAGGAGAAGTTTTATGCTGGAACAATACGGGGCATCAAATAGAAGTTATTTAAGGCGTGCGGCTTTGTTTAGTGTTTAATAAAGTTTTCCGGACATAACAACAGCGCTTGACTTTAAATTGTGCCTGGTTAAGTTGGTAACTGCGAACTGCAAATTAGACGCAATGTTAACGGGTAAACAAGCCAATTACTTGATGTTATGCTTTGCCCCTTTTACTTTAAGTTTATTAAAATTTGACTTTTTAGGCAAAATCAGCAAATCTAGTGACTTGGAGTGAAAAATTTCTGACCTTATGGGATAAAAAAAATCATCCAAAAAACTAATATTAGTCTTAAAAAATCATAATCAGTATTTTGTCTAATTAACAAGGTACCAGGAGAAAAATATATGAAGAAGCCTTTAAAAAGTTGGCTGCTTGCTTCCAGTGTGGCTGCCTTATTAGCTGCACCAGCAATTTCAACTGCTAACAGTGGTGTTGAAGCCTTAACAAAAGATCCAGCTAACTGGGCAACTTGGGGTGGCGATTACGCTGGCACTCGTTACAGCACACTTGATGAAATTAACGTTAACAACGTTAAGAACCTGCAACCTGCATGGTCATTTTCTACGGGTGTTTTACGTGGTCACGAAGGTGGACCATTAGTTGTTGATGATGTTATTTTCATCCACACACCTTTTCCAAACACGGTTTATGCGATCAACCAAAAAACACAGTCTGTAATCTGGGAATTTACGCCAACACAAGATGCTGATGTAACGATTCCGGTTATGTGTTGCGATACCGTTAATCGTGGCTTGGCTTACGGCGATGGCAAGATTTTCTTGCAACAATCAAATACTGTTTTAACCGCGTTGGACGCTAAAACCGGCAAACGTGTTTGGAGTGTTCAAAACGGTGACCCCAAACTGGGTATGACCAACACTAACGCACCGTTAGTGGTTAAAGATACCGTGTTAACCGGTATTTCCGGTGGTGAATTTGGCGTTCGTGGCTTCCTGGCCGCTTATGACATCAATACCGGTAAATTGAAATGGAAAGGTTATAGCATTGGACCCGATAAAGACACGCTGATTGACCCGACTAAAACAACTACATGGGAAAACGGCAAAGTCGCTCCAGTAGGTGCCAATTCCAGTTTAAAAACATGGGAAGGCGACCAGTGGAAAATCGGTGGCGGTACAACATGTGGCTGGACCAGTTACGATCCTAAATTGAACTTGATCTATTACGGATCAGGCAATCCATCAACTTGGAACCCTGTACAACGTCCAGGCGACAACAAGTGGTCCATGTCTTTGTGGGCACGTGATGCTGACACGGGTGAAGTTAAATGGGTCTATCAAATGACTCCACATGATGAGTGGGACTTTGACGGCATCAATGAAACCGTTCTGGTTGACCAAGAAGTTAAAGGCAAATTGCACAAAACTATCGTGCATTTCGACCGTAACGGCTTTGGCTATACCCTGGATCGTGAAACCGGTGAACTGTTGGTTGCCGAGAAATTTGATGCATCAGTTAACTGGGCATCACATGTCGACATGAAAACCGGTCGTCCACAAGTTGTCTCCAAGTTCAGTACTGAACAAAACGGCGAAGACGTAAAAACTGAAGGCGTTTGCCCGGCCGCGTTAGGTAGTAAAAACCAACAACCGGTTTCTTACTCTCCACAAACCGGCTTGTTCTACATTTCCGGTAACCATTTGTGCATGAACTACGAGCCTTTCGAAGTTTCTTACACAGCCGGTCAGCCTTATGTGGGAGCGACTCTGGACATGATGCCTGCGGGCGCTGATGTTTTAACCGGAAAACCGGATGGCACAAGCAACCTGGGTCAGTTCACTGCGTTTGATGCTAAAACAGGTAAAATTGCCTGGTCAAACAAAGAACCGTTCTCTGTATGGTCCGGTTCATTGGCTACTTCAGGCGGCGTGGTATTTTACGGCACACTGGAAGGCTATCTGAAAGCGGTTGATGCTAAAACAGGTAAAGAATTGTATAAATTCAAAACACCTTCCGGCATCATCGGCAATGTTAATACTTGGAGCTACGAAGGCAAACAATATGTTGGCGTTCTTTCCGGTATTGGCGGTTGGGCAGGTATCGGTATCGCTACTGATTTCAATAAACAGCTAGAAGAAGCTCAAGCCAAGGCTGCGGCAGAAAAAGATCCTGTTAAAAAAGCTGAATTGGAAAAAATAGCTGTGAAAATATCACAAGAAGGCTTGGGTGCTACCGGCGCTTACGCAAGCTTGGGTTCTTTCACTAAACAAGGTGGTGCATTTACTGTATTTGCATTACCTAACAAATAATCTGTCTGATTTTTTAGATTAATTGTTAAAAGCCTTGGTTGATTTATCAATCAGGGCTTTTTTTTGCCCTTTATTTATCCGTAACGTTTATAATTTCAACACCTTTAGTGAGTCTCGATCGGTTTCGGTGCAACTCAATCTTTCATTAAAAACCAGTTGAATTCACTAAAAATCTGTTAATAGCCTGTTTAACTGAATGCCACCCATTAACAATAAGCCCCAACATGACGGATTTATATTTTTTAGCCAGATGAATAAACTGTTAATTACCTGCTTTTTTGCACTCAATTTGTTTTTGAACCCCTTGGCATTGGCCGATGATGAAAAAGCGGTTTCTGAAGAATCAAACAACATCCGGCAAGCCGGTATAAGGCTTGACACTGACGCACAGAAATTATCAGGCCTTGAAATATTAACACTCAAACCTGCCAGTCACCATGCTGAATTTACCGCTTATGGAAAAGCCGTCAACTTACAACCTTTACTGACGTTACGTAGTCGTTATTTACAGGCATTAACCGAACGTAGCAGCGCCAAAGCACGGTTTAAGCAAGCCGAGCAAAACATCAACCGCCAGCAAGATTTATATAAAAATGGTGTCAGCTCAAAGCGTACCTTGCAGGAACAACAAGCCCAATGGCAAGCCTATAAAGCGCAAGTAGACGCCAGTGATTATCAAGGCCAAGCCATTATGGATGAAGCTCTTATTTTGTGGGGTAAAGAGCTTGCCAACTGGGCCTTGTCGAGTGATTCAGACAGATTAGGCACTTTTTTAGCCAGCCAGAAAAGGCTGTTGCAAATTACCTTGCCCACCAATAAACATTTGCCAGGTGCTGTTCATACTATTTATATTGATGCCTCAGGCAACCGCAGTAAAGCCCATAAAGCCGAGCTAATTTCAGTGGCTACACGAACAGAAACAGTCGCCCAAGGTGAAAGCTATTACTTCCAGACGGGTGATAAAAACATCATTGCCGGTATGAATGTAACCGTGTGGGTTCCTGAGTTAAACGAGCAAATGGCGGGTGTTATCATCCCAAAATCCGCGTTAGTCTGGTATATGGATCAGGCCTTTGTGTTTCTTAAAACATCAGAAGAAACCTTCAGTCGCCGCACGCTAGATCATTATTTGGCCAGCGCTGACGGTTATTTTATTGCTGAAGCTATCAAGCCCGGCGAACAAGTTGTTACCAAAGGCGCGCAAATGCTGTTATCAGAAGATTTGCGAGGGCAGATTCCCAAAGAAGATGATGATTAAACTATTTTGCAATCTGAAGGTTTCAATGGCACCCTTGATCCTTGGATAAATTAATTTAATGACATACTTGAAGTTGATTTTAACCTGAATCAGCTTAGGGGCTGTTATCATAGTTTTATAATGTTTTTGTAAAGTAGAGGATTAAACAGTGGCTAAGATCACCCGGCTTTCGCAATTAGACTTAAATCAATCCTACAGCTATGCCGATTATTTAACATGGCAGTTTAACGAAACGGTCGAACTGATTAAAGGCAAAATCATGTTGATGTCGCCTGCGCCGAATGTTAAGCATCAGCGTGTTTCGATGAATTTTAGCGGTTCATTGTTTAACTTTTTTAAACGTAAAAAATGCCAGGTTTTTGCCGCTCCTTTTGATGTGCGCTTGTATGATCGTAAAAAATCCATTCTCGCAAATGAAGACATTCACACCGTCGTGCAACCTGATTTATGCATTATCTGCAATCCGGATATTTTGGATGCACAAGGTTGTAACGGTGCGCCGGACTGGATTATTGAGATTTTATCGAAAGGCAATTCCAAGCGGGAGATACAAATCAAATATGAGTTGTATCAAGAAAGCGGCGTACAGGAATACTGGATTGTATATCCCAATGACCAAGCGATTAATCAATTTGTTTTGGATGAGAGCGGGCGTTATCAACTCAAGCAAATGTACACCGACGATGACATGGCCACTCCGCATTTATTTCCTGAATTGGCTATTGATTTAACAGAAGTTTTTGAAACCTGGACTGAAGAATAACATCAGGCCTAAATTACCCGGTCCGGAATAATTGTTTTTCGAACGCCAGCCAGAACAAGCATTTCCGGCACAGCTTACGATATTGCCGGAAACGCCACATAGCGCATCGCTTACTCATAAGCCGACAACGGTGGACAACTACACACCACATGCCGGTCGCCATATACATTATCAATACGCCCAACCGGCGGCCAGTATTTATCATCATGCTGGTTATTGTCAGGGAAAAAAGCCTGTTGTTTGGAGTAAGGCAATGTCCATTCTTCCAGTAATAACCGATGGGTATGCGGCGCATTATGCAACACGTTATTTTCAGCATCCGAATCACCCTCTTCAATGGCTTTAATTTCTTCGCGTATGGCAATCAGCGCATCACAAAAACGATCAATCTCGGCTTTGTTCTCGCTTTCCGTAGGCTCTATCATCAAGGTGTCGGCCACCGGAAACGATACGGTGGGCGCGTGGAATCCATAATCGATCAAGCGCTTGGCGATATCTTCCACGGTGATGCCGCAGGATTTTTTAAACGCATGGCAATCGATAATACATTCATGGGCAACCCAACCGTTTTTACCGGTATATAAAATCGGATAAAAAGGTGCCAAGCGTTTGGCAATATAATTAGCGTTTAAAATGGCGGTCAAGGTAGCGCGTTTTAAACCGGCCGAACCCATCATGGCGATATAAGCCCAAGAAATGGTGTATAAACTGGCCGATCCCCACGGTGCAGCGGACACGGTGCCGATGGTGCCATGTACGCCTTTGGCCGGATTGACGCTATCAACCACCGGATGATCAGGCAAAAAAGCCGCCAAATGTGCGCCTACACCAATCGGGCCAACACCCGGGCCGCCGCCACCATGCGGAATACAAAAAGTTTTATGCAAATTAAGATGTGCGACATCCGCGCCCATTTTTCCCGGACGACTCAAACCCACCAGTGCATTAAAATTGGCACCATCCAGATAAACCTGTCCGCCGTGTTGATGAACAAGATCACAAATCTCTCTGAATGACTCTTCATAAACGCCGTGGGTAGAGGGATAGGTAATCATTAAAGCTGCCAGCGTATTATGATATTCTGCCAGTTTTGCCCGCAAATCATCCAAGCTGATGTTGCCGTTTTCATCGCAAGCGACCACTATAACCTTAAGGCCTGCCATCGTTGCGCTGGCCGGATTGGTGCCATGGGCGGAAGCCGGTATCAGGCAAATAGTGCGCTGTGATTGACCTGATACTTCATGATATTTTCGAATCACTAACAGGCCGGTATATTCGCCTTGAGAACCGGCGTTGGGTTGCAGTGAAAAGGCCGCAAAGCCGGTCAAGTCACATAACATATCCTCCAGTTCCGCAAACATTTGCTGATAGCCATGCGTCTGGTACAGCGGTGCGAAGGGGTGCAAGCCGTTAAGTTCATGATAGGAAATCGTTTGCATTTCGGTCGCGGCATTGAGCTTCATCGTGCAGGAACCCAACGGTATCATGGAACGATCCAGCGCAATATCGCGCCGGGCGAGTCGACGCATATAACGCATCATTTCAGTTTCTGAATGATAGCGATCAAACACCGGGTGTTGCAAAATTTTATCGTTGCGCAATAACCGCTCCGGGATACATTCAATGATGCCTGCATCGAGCTTGTTAATATCGGGAAGCCCTGCGGTAGCGGAGGCAAAAACCTGCCAGACGTCCCGTAAATTTTTCCGGGTGGTAGTTTCGTCTAGCGAAATTCCCAAGTGGTCTGCATCAATGATTCGTAAATTGATAGTGGCTTCATCGGCGTTTGCGGCAAAACGTTTGGCTCGATTAGGCACATAAATCATCAGCGTATCAAAATAACATTCACTGATAACGGCATGCCCCAACTGGGTTAATCCCGCTGCCAAAATTTGCGTATAGCGATGCACACGGCCGGCAATCTGGCGCAGACCTTCGGCACCGTGATAAACCGCATAAAATCCGGCGATAACAGCAAGCAAAACCTGCGAAGTACAAATGTTGCTGGTCGCTTTATCCCGACGAATATGTTGTTCGCGGGTTTGCAATGCCATACGTAGCGCAACTTGTCCGTGACTGTCTTTGGACACACCGATAAGGCGGCCTGGAATGGCGCGTTTATAGTCATCTTTGGTGGCAAAAAAAGCCGCATGAGGCCCGCCATAACACATAGGCACGCCAAAGCGCTGGGCACTGCCAACGACAATATCAACACCAAAAGCAGCTGGCGGTTTTAATAACACCAGACTCAATAAATCCGCCGTTACAGTGATCAGCGCAGCTTTGTCGTGAGCGATTACCGTCAAGTGGCTGAGGTCTTTTATTTCACCTTTAGAGCCAGGATATTGCACAATCAGGGCAAAAAAATCCTGTTGTTCCAAATTATGAAAAGGATCGGCAACAATAACCTCATAACCTAATGAATGGGCACGGGTTTTAATAACAGCTATGGTTTGCGGATGGCAGTTCTCATCGATAAAAACACTATTGGCAGAACTTTTGGATAATCGCCGCGACATTGTCATGGCCTCTGCCGCCGCAGTCGCTTCATCAAGCAACGAGGCATTAGCCAGTTCCATACCGGTTAAATCAATAATCACTTGCTGAAAATTTAATAACGCTTCCAGTCGTCCCTGACTAACCTCGGCTTGATAGGGCGTATAAGCCGTATACCAGCCGGGATTTTCCAGCACATTACGTTTAATGACCGCCGGCATCACGGTGTCGTAATAACCCATGCCAATCATTGACGTAAATACTTTATTGCGGCCGCGCATTTGCCTAAGATGCTTGATAACCGCGCGCTCAGTGATTGTTTCGGTAAGTTTTAAAGGCTCATGATTAAGAATATTGGCAGGAATTGCCTGAGTAATAATATCTTCCAGCTCGGTTAAACCCAGTTCAGAAAGCATTTCTTGGGTTTGCTGTTGATTAGGACCAATGTGACG
>Ga0194052_1001716_pt1 | contig 12438 bp, 11 predicted proteins | sample SepL226m_MetaG_FD_160117 | JGI IMG/M metagenome (GOLD analysis project Ga0194052, IMG submission 160117) | Anoxic zone freshwater microbial communities from boreal shield lake in IISD Experimental Lakes Area, Ontario, Canada - Sep2016-L227-6m | ecosystem: Environmental > Aquatic > Freshwater >... | reverse complement strand
TGTTGTCCCCCAGGACGAATCGGCGAACGCCTGGTATGCGACGCCGGCGGTGTAGGCCGACAGCGCACGCTCGACGGGCAGGATCTCCTGCGGTGTCCAGCCGCCGTCGGGCTCCCCGTCGGCGGTCCGGCGCGAGACACCGACGGCGATGCCTTCCAGCGGTGCCCCCGAGGACACCGGCCAGTCCGATCCCAGGGCCAGCGAGGCGCCGGTGCGCAGCAGAGTGCCCATCCGGTACTGCCGATCTGCACGCTCGACGCCCAGGCGGGGAATCGTGAGGACCGTCATGAGCGCATCCATCTGAGCCCACAGCGGCTGCATGTTGGGTATCACGCCGAGTTCGGCGAATCGGCCGATGTCGGCGTCGTCGACCAACTGCGCGTGCGCGATGACCGGCCGGCGGTCGCGCGGCGCGTTGTGTTTGTCGACGAATTCGACGGCGTCGAGCGCCTGGCGCACGGCGGCGTCACCGATGGCATGAATGTGGATCTGAAGACCGAGTCGGTCGACGTGCGCTGCCGCCTCGGCCAGCGAATCTCCCTCCCAATTGCGCTGTCCGTGGCTGTGCAATCCCGAGCAGTACGGCTGCAGCAACGCGCCGGTCTCGTTCTCAACCACTCCGTCGGCGAAGAACTTCACCGTGTTGGCGCTGAGCAGCGGCGAGTTCAGTTGCTGCACGCGGCGCCGCGATTCCGCAAAGCCGTGCACCTGGCTGTCGAAGTACCGCGGGTCGGCGTAGAGCGCGAGGTTGAATCGCATCCGCAGAGCGTCGGCCTCCGCGGCGGCCACATACGTGGTGACGTCCTCGGGCTCCACCCATGCGTCCTGAACCCAGGTGACACCGCGGGCGAGCAGGTAGTCCGCAGCGGTGTCGAGCGCCGCGATCCGCACCGCCTCGTCCCGTGCGGGCATCACGCTCATGACGAGGTCGACGGCCCCCCATTCACGCAGGGTCCCGAGCACCGAACCGTCCGGGCGCCGGGGTATCTCGCCGAGTGGCGGGTCGGCGGTGTCGGCGGTGACACCTGCGCGCTCGAGGGCGGAGGTGTTGCACCACACGGTGTGGTAATCCCATGCCCGCAGAACCACGGGACGGTCCGGCACCACCGAGTCGAGCCACTGGGCGTCGAAGAGACCCTCCGGTGCAAGACTGCCGTCGTAGGAGGCGCCGAGAATCCACTCCTGCTCCGGGTGTGCGTCGGCGTACTCCTTGACCGCCGCAAGTATCTCCTCCACCGACGTGCACGGCCGCACCGCCGGTCCGGTGGCTTCCAGACCGCCGTAGAGCGGATGGGCATGACCGTCACCGAAGGACGGCATGAGGAATCCGCCGCCCAGATCGACCGTTCGCACGTCACCGGATGCCGCGCAGGCCTGCTCCCCCGTGGCGTGGACTCGGCCGTCGACAACCAACAGTGCGTGAGTGTCGCCCGTCCCGGTCCAGATGGTTCCGCCGGTGAAAAGCGTTGCACTCACCGGGCAATTGTGACCGCTCAGGCGTACCCGTGGAGCCGAACCAGCCCGGTCACCTCACCGTGTTGCTTATCGGGGCAGATCCCACTGACCGAAGTCGGGCGCCAGCACATCGTCCACGTCGACGTGGATGTCGCCGATCATCGCACCGGGATCGGTCGCGGTGACGACCTCGCGCTGAAACAGCACCGCACCCGGTGCGCGTTTGCCGCCCGACCACGCCTTGGTCTGCCACGCCCAGTAGTACCCCGGTGTGGTCGACGCCCCGACAACACCGTCGGCGATCGCCCAACCGAGCTCGTTGACCCCGCCGTAGATGCCGGTGCGGGCCACACCGAGCACCGAGTTGATTCCCCGGAACCACGGCGCGGCCAGAGATTTCCAGGTTCCGGCGTCAATGGGCTCGTCAACACTGAAGAAGATGGGTGCGGAGTCTGGTCCTCCGGCGGCACCGTGCAGCCGCAGCGCGGTCCGGGCGTCTGCCACGCCGCCGTCGAAGCCGCGGGTGAAGTCAGACGGGCTGTTGACCCATCCGGGCTTGCCGTACTGGTAGATGCTCACGACGTGCAGACCCAGCGCACGCATGCCATCGGTGAATTCCCGGGTGACCGGTTTGAAGTTGAACGTCGCTCCGGGCCGGAGCTCCGAGACGTACACCAGTGCGCCGTCGTAGCCGGCAGCCTTGATCGCCTCGGGCGCCACCAGCCGGTCGGCGAAGTCGATCAGCTGCAATCCTTCGGCGGACGCAGTCGGGGCGCTGAGGTTCGCAAGCGCGGCCGGTCCGGTGACCGCCGCGGCGGACGCCGTGAGCGCATACTTGAGCAGTTCCCGGCGTGATGCTGTGAGCGACACGGCTGCCAGGGTAGGCGATGCGACCCGGCGAGAGGATCGGGATCAAGCCCTCGATAGACGACATGCTCGACACCGACGAGATCCGCTTCGTCGAGGTGATCGACAACGACTGCTCGGGGTTCGGATCCGGCGCACTGGGCCGCCGGCTAGTTCAGCTCAGGATTTCGCGGCGACCAGTGTCGGCTGACCGACGCCGATGGTGATCTTCGGATTGGCGGCTGGGTCGAGCCAGGTGAGGACCGAGCGCATCTCGTCGCGACCGATCGCCACGCATCCCCACGTGGGGCTGCCGTCGGTCACGTGCAGGAAGATGCCCGACACCTTGCCGGGGATGCGCTGCGGATTGACCGTGATGTTGACCGCGTAGTCGTAGACGGGGCCGGAGTCATAGAGGTTCTCGGTGATGGACGACGGCTCATCAGCCGAGCGCACGTGGGTGTTGTACGTCGGCGACGCGGCATCCTCGTCCCACCAGTCCTCGTCGGTGGCCTGGAAGTACGGCATCTTCGTACCGGGATTGGCCTGCCGGCCGAAAGCCTGGTCGAAACCGAAGGTGCCCTCAGGAGTCCGATAGACACCGTCTGCGGGAACGCCGATCCCCAACTCGCCGACCTTCGCGGTGGTCGGGCCGAGGACCACTTTCCAGTCTTGTCCCACACGCTGGAACGCGGTGAGGGTGCCCGTGGTCGAGCTCGCAGAGGGCACTCCCACGACTATCCACTGGGTGGACGCCGCGGCTGCCGGCGGCTGCGCCGAGGCGGGCGGAGCGGCGACGCCGATGACGGCCAGGCCAAGGGCCGCGGCCAGCCGCGTCGACAGCTTTACAGAGCGCACGGAACCCGATGGTAGTGCGCGGGGATAACGAAACCGGCTCAACGGGGTGCCGGTCACGCCTCGTCGATCCGCACGTACGCCGGTGAGGCGTTTTCACCCGAGCCTGATGGCCAGCGTGATCCCCGCCGCGAACACCGCCGCCGGGACCGCGACGGCGGCCAGAAACGCGAGCCCGAAGCGCCGGCCCCCACCGGTGAATGCGAGTAGGCATTTGACCAGAAGATTCGAACCCAGTGCAGCGGCAACCGCGACGAGCGCCGTATCCACGGTGATGTCGCCCGCGGCGGCGAGCGTGGCGCTCGCCACCGCACCTGCGTGGGCGTCGGCCAGACCGGTGGTGAAGGCCACCAGCACCGCACCCCCGGTGCCGAGCAACTCGGTGGCCCACCGGCCGAAGACCAACGCGACGGTGAGCACGGTCGCCAGAATCAGCGCCGGGCGTAACGAGAACGGCCGGGCGGGCGGTCGGGTATCGCTGTACTGCTGCTGGTCTTGGTGACCACGCAGATAGACGAATGCCGCCACGCCGATCAATGCGAGCGATCCCGCCACCGCGGGTGGCCACAGCCGCCGGAGCAGACCGGAGGAGACGAACCCGATCACGACCAACAACTGGATGAACGTGGCGAGACTCGCGATCAGCGCGCCCGCCAGTGGCGCGCGAAGACCGGCGCCGCGGCTGAGCCGTCCCATGGAGGCTGTTGTCGCGCTGGCCGAAACGAACCCGCCCGCCAGTCCGGTCACCAGCAGTCCCCGTGCGGGACCGAGGGCCCTGACTCCGATGTACCCGATCCATCCGATCCCCGTGATCAGCACGACGAGGAGCCATATCTTCGACGGGTTGAGGATTCCGTACGGACCGAGTTCACGATCAGGCAGCAGCGGCAACACCACGAATGCCACCGCGAAGAACTTGATGGCGTCCTCGAGTTCGATCTCGCTGACCGCCTCGCGCGCGAATCGGTGGATGCGGGTTTTCGACGCCAGCAGAGCGACCACGACAACGGCGAGCGCCACCGCCACCGCCGGTCGTGTGTACGCCAACGCACCCAGAAGGTAGGCGACGAGGGCCGCGATCTCCGTGGTGGTTCCAGGATCTTCGGCACTTGTCCGGAAGTACGCCATCACCATGAGCGCTGCCAGCCCGCACAGACCCGCCACGATGGCCCACGGGTGGAAGCTCGCCGCGATGGCACCTGCGAGCCCGAGGAGGGCGAAAGACCGGGAACCTGCTGCGATGCTCCCGGTGTGGTTTCGCTCCCGTTCGAAACCGAGCATCAGCCCGATTGCCACGGCCACCAGGAACGGCTGGAGCTGCATCCACGTCAACGCAACTCAGCGCTCCTTCGTCGACCGTATGGTCAGGACTCCTTCACCTGTGAGTACCAGATGCGATCCGCCACTGACACGATGTCGTCGGAAATGGTCGACACCCGCCGGTAGAGCTCACGGCTTGCGATGGCCACCCGGACGTCCTCGTGCCGCACGAGTTCGCCGGTGGCGGCTCGATAAATCCTCTCCAGCCTGCGCTGTGACTTCACCGCCTCGTCGGCCGCCTGAGTCGCCGACTCGACGACTTTGAGCCCGCGGCCGTCCAGCGAGTCGAAGGCCCGCCGCAGATGCCCGACGCCCTCGGCCAGGAGCGCAGCCATCTCCGCGACCGGCGCATCGGGCGGGAAGGCCATGGCCTCTGATTCCCGCACGGTGTCCTTGGCGCCGTTGATCACCCGATCGAGGTCCCGCGAGAGTTGGAAGAGATCCTCTGGTTCCAGGGGCGTGGTGAAGGCCTGACTCACCGCATCGACGAGGCGCCGGCGGACATCGTCACATTCGTGCTCCGCCTCCCGCACCGCGTCGGCCTGCGCGCCGTCACCTCGGGCCCACGCGGCGAAGGCGTTCATACCGCGCTGGGTGACCTCGGCCTGGTTTCGCAACATTCCGATCAAGTCCGGTGATTCGGGGAGGAACCAACGGCGGGTCTTGCGCGACGACGAACTCATTGCACCGTTCTCCAGATGACTAGTACGACGACCGCCAGTCCGGCGGCCGCTGGAATCGTGATCAGCCAGGCCACGCCCATCTCGCGCACAATCTGCCACCGCACGTGTCGCCACCGCCGGCGTCCGGCGCCCACGCCGACCACCGATGACGCCACCACCTGGGTGGTGCTCACGGGACCGCCGATCAGCGATGCCCCGAGGATGACCGCGGTCGAGGACAGTTGGCTCGACAGCGAGTCGATCGGAGTGAGACTGAAGATCCGCCGGCCGACCGTCCGGACGATGCGCCAGCCCCCGAGTGCGGTGCCCACGGTGAGCGCGATACCGGTGACGACCTTCGCCCACAGCGGGACCGTCAACGACGTGGTGTGCCCGGATGCGAGCAGGAGTGCTGCGATGACGCCCATCGCCTTCTGCGCGTCATTGCCGCCGTGGCTGAACGATAAACCGGCGGCCGCGATCCAGCCGCCACCCCGGATCGGTCCGACCCAGCGTGTCGTCCACCGTCGCGACAGCGCCCGCAGGGTGCGCAGCAGAACGAAGGCGAACAGGAACCCCAGCGGAGGCGAAATGAGAAGTGCCACCAGGACTCCGATGACACCGGTGGGATGCCAGCCCTCCACACCGCCCCAGTTGACCGATTCCGGACCGCCGTATCCCGACATCAGCCCGTCGGCGATCGCCGAACCCGCCAGACCGCCGACCAAGGCATGGCCCGACGAGGACGGCAGGCCCAGCCACCAGGTGATCAGGTTCCAGGCCGTCGCACCGGCCAGTCCGGCTCCCATCACGGTGACCATCTGCGGCTGTGGAACGGTGACGATCTTTCCGATGGTGTCGGCGACGGCGGTGCCGAGCAGGACCGCGCCGGCCATGTTGAACACCGCCGAGAGCACCACTGCCTGACCCGGGGTCGCGCTGCGGGTGGCCACGAGTGTGGCGATCGCATTCGACGCATCGTGGAAACCGTTGGTGAGCGCATAGGAGAGGGCGAAGCCGATGGCGATGGCCAGCCCGACGTCCATCGACCCCTCCGATGTTGGTGAATGCCGGGTGAACATAGCAAAAACGGGAGGTTGCGGGGTGCTCGGCGAGCCGGGTCAGGGTTTGGCGAAGCCGGCGGCGGCGAGGATTGCCTGGCCGGGCGCGCTGAGGACGAACTCCCGAAAAGCCCGGGCGGTCGCCGAGGTGGCCGCTGCCTTCACCAGGGCGATCGAGTAGGTGTTGACCGCACCGGCTGACTCCGGGAAGTCGACAGCCGTCACTTTCGGGCCCGCCGCGATCGCGTCGGTGGCGTAGACGAGACCCGCGTCGGCCTGGCCGCTGGTGACCTTGGTGAGTACATCGCTCACCTGTGACTCCTCACTGGCCGCGGTGAGTCGCACTCCTGCGGCCGCCTCCACCTTCTTCGTCGCCGCTCCGCAGGGCACCTGCGGTGCGCACACCACCACCGCGAGACCGGGACGGGTCAGGGACTGCAACGAGGTGACGCCCGCGGGATTGCCGGGAGCCACGACGATAGTGAGCCTGTTGGAGGCGAAGGGTGTGGGCTCACCCTCGATGAGGCCGTCGACCACAGCCCTGTCCATCGTCGCGGCGTCTGCCGGGGCGAAGACGTCGGCAGGTGCGCCGTTGGCGAGTTGGCTGTACAGATCAGCCGAACCGGCGAAGCTGAATTCGATCTCCCGGCCGGGGTTTTCGGCTGTGAACTGCCGGCCGATCTCGGTGAAGGCCCGCTTCAGCGAGGACGCCGCGAAGACGACGGCGTGGCTGTCGGACGCTCCCGGCGATCCGCACCCGCTCAGCGCAATGATGAGACCGGCGGCGGCGAGCCTCAGGGCGTGGTGGACCATGCCCAGGTATTCGATCCGGTGACTCCGGTGAAGTAGGCGTAGTCACCGTCCTCGTAGGAGGGCGTGACCGGTGACCCGTTCTGATAGACGGTGCGTGGCGCGCCCATCTTCGGTACCGCCACTGTTCCCGCGACACCGTTCGGCGCCTCCACGGTCATCCGGAACGCGGTGTCACTGAGATCCCACCGCACGCCGATGGTTCCCTGCGCGGTCGGCACCCGGCCCTGTGCAAAGGTCAGGCCCTGCGGGAAGGGCTTCACCTGCCAGCTGCGATAGGCGACGTCGGTCGGTGTGACGCCCAGGACGTAATCCGACAGCGCCGACGTCGCACCGGTGGACCAGGCGTGCGATGCCGACTCCCCGAACAGATGCGGGATCGAGGCGGACAGGTCACCGTTGGGAAGGTTGATCCGCTCCCAGGTGGTGCTGCCCGCCTCGCTGTTCACCATGTAGCCCCATGTCGCCATCATCTGCTGCATGGCCAGATCCGGCCGGCCGACGAGGTAGTTGACGGCGAGGTTGAAGCCGCCGATGAACGGCGACACGATCTGCGGGTATCCGCCGATTCCGGCCTCGGCCGCCCGAGGTCCGTACTCGGTCTTGAGTACCCGCGCCATCGTGTCGACGATCTGCCCGGACTGCGCCGCATCGGCCACCCCGTAGAGCACCGCCCAGGTGTTGGCGTCCTGGACGACGAAGTCGCGGGCATCGGTGGATGCGTCATAGGCACCCAGCGCCGGGTTCCACAGATTGGCGTTGATCGCCTGCTTCAATGCGGCGGCCTGGGCGCTGTACTGCGCGGCCGAGGCGCTGTCGCCGATCGCCGCCGCCAGGGTGGCCGCACTCGTGAGGCTGCCGTACTGCAACACATTGGCTGCGGTGTTCTGGCCTACCGCCCTGTTGACGACGCTCCAGTCCAGGCTCGCGATCGGCGGGACGTCGACCAGACCGGTGGCGGGGTTGATCAACGAGTTGCCGTACTCGACGGAGCGTTTCACCGCCGTCCAGTTCTCCTCGATGAACGCGGTGTCGCCGGTCAGCTTGTAGTAGTTGACCATGTTCTGCGCGAAGTTCATCGAGTAGGTGGCACCCCAGAACTCGCAGCCGCCCTTGGCGATACCGCTGCAGACCCCGGGTGCCGGACCGGGCTCGGAAAGGCTGGACGGCACGGCGACCGGCAGGCTGAGGAACCACAGGACGAAGGCCTTGACCGGGTTGTCGGCCATGATCGTCAGGTTGTTGCGCGCGAGCGAGTCGCCGAGGGCGCCGAAGACGTCGTGCAAGGTCTGGCCGGCGGTGAGCAGATCGCCAGCCCAGATCGCGCGGTCGCGTTTGGCTGCCTCAGCGAGGATCGACAGTGGATACGGACCGGCGAATCCCGGTGTGCCGGCTTTGATCTCGTCGAGGTTGATCGTGTACGCCCCGGCGTACCAGACGCGGTTGAGCGTGTCGGAACTGGACAGGAAGTTCCCGGCGTAGCCGTCCGCGGAGCGCAACGGCGCGGTCATCTCGGTGGCGACCTTGCTCAACGTGACGCTGCCCGGAAGCTTGAGGGTGATCAGCTGATACTGATAGCCGCCCTGCAGTTGGGTCCCGTCCCACTGGCCCTCGCCGAACCACACCGGGGTGTAGTCGACGGTCAGCGGCGCCCCGGAGTTCGCCAAAAGCACGGTGCTGCCCGCGCCGTCACCGACGGGCGACATGTTGGTGATGGTCTCGCTGTATGCGGTCTGGATGACGTTCGGGCTCGACACAGAATAGGTGTAGCGGGTGTAACCCCCCACGTCCTGGCCGTAGTCGACGATCACCACCGGCGCCTGCCCGCCGAGGGTGTAGTTCAACGTGATGTCGCCGTTCGGCGCAATGGTCACGTCGTCGCTCTTGTAGTAGAGGCTCACGGGCGTCACGGTGCATACCGCGCCTGTGGTGCACCCCTGGGGAGTGAGAACGTAACGCTGCCAACCGTTCTGGTCGATGGGGGTGTTGACCGACAGCGCGGCCGCGGTGCCGGTCAGCGGTGCGGCCGGTTGGGTCGGTTCGACGATGATCGGGACCCGCGCCGGCACTGCGTTGGTGTACGGAGATGCCAGACCGAGTAATTGCGCGGTGTTGTCGATGATCGGGCCCAGCACCGGGATCCGTGAGACCAGATCGAAGATTCCGTGGAACGTGGGGATCCCGCCGGGTGTCTGGTCGCTGACGACGACATTGAACTGATCGAATCCGCCGAGTGCGTTCATGACCGCCGGTGCGGTGTAGGTGAAGTCCCCGGTGATCTGATCAACGCTTAGGGTGCCGCCGTTCTGGGGCGTGCTGATGTAGGTGTAGGACAGCGTGTCACCGTCGGCGTCGGCCGCGCCGAGGTTGCCGGTGATGACTGCCTGACCGGATGCGCTGGTGCTCTGGCCGTAGATGACCGGGGTGATGGTCGGCGAGGCGTTGAAGAACTCGCGGCGGATGGCGGCCAGGATTCCCCAGCCCGCCACCTCAGTCACCGGCGTGGGCGTGGCGTTGGGGTTCGCCGCCGGTGTGCTCCGCGCGACCGGGAGCGCGGCAGTCGCGTCCACCGCGGGTTCCGGGACGGTGGCACGCCGCGGCGATGCCGACACTGGCGACGTCGCGGCCAGGGCCGGCGGTCGCTTGTTCGTCTGCGCCCGCGGGCTTTGCGCCCGCACTGAGGACGCACTGCGGGTGGGTGCGGACCTGCTCACCGATGCACGGTCGGCGGATGCTGCGGTGGCTTCTCCCCGCTCGTCGGCTGACGCCGCGCCGGCCGCAACGACCGACAACGCGGCACCGATGCCGAGGGCCACTGCCAGCCCACCGATCCGGCCGACGTAACGGGAAGCAGCCATGAAAGATCCTCTCAGCGCACGTTTGCCCCGATGTTAGGTCACCGGCCGGTCACCTGGCAGGCTGATGGGCGATGTTCACTCACATCGTGACGTTCAAATGGCGCGACAGCAGCGTCGACGGCTCAGCCGTCGCGGCGGCGCTCAACGAACTGGCATCCCGCCTCGACGGTGTCAGCGGTTACCTGTGCGGGCCGGACGCCGGCTTCACCGCCAACGCCTACGACTTCGCTGTGGTGGGCTCGTTCGCGGACCGCGAGTCGTTCACCGCCTACCGCGACCACCCCGACCATCAGCGGATTCTCGCCGAGATGATCCTGCCGAATGTCGAGTCCCGCACCGTCGTTCAGATCGAGGGCTGACCGGTCGGGCCCGGCAGCGGTACGGTGGTGCCATGTTGCGCACGCTTCTGATCGCGTCGATGACGGTGATGTCGGGTGTGGCGATGGCGGTGCCTGCCGGTGCGGAACCAGGGCCCGCGCCGATGCCGATACCGAATGTGTTCTCCTACATGCCGGTGAACCCGGCCGACTACACCGTCAACGGCGGCAAATGGCTGGGATTCGCCGGACCACCCGGGGTCGTGTGCATCCTCGACATCCTCAAGGGCGAGTACGGCTGCGGTGGAGCACTGGCGGGCGCGCCCGACGGCGTCAACGTGGTCAGCGCCGGTCCTGCCGGCGCGCCGGCCTTCGCCACCGTCGACGGTCTGAAGTACGCGGCGGCCGGCGCGGTCAGACCGCTCCCGCCGAACACGCGTTTGACCTTCCGCAACACCGCCTGCGGCGTCGACGACGACGGCGTGGTCGCGTGCCTCAACAGCCGCGAGCAGGTGGGCTTCGTCGTCGGCCCGACGGCGACCTACATCGGCAGCAACGTGCCGCCCGCACCGGCGCCGGTGACTCCGCCGCCGACAGGTTGAGTCGCTCAGCGACCGGCGTTGCGAACCAGTTCGATCGCGTACTGGTTGACGAATGAGCCCGCCGCGGGTTCCCCCCGGTTGCATGAACCGTCGGATTCGCCGGGCCGCTTGACCCAGAGATACGCGTCGGCGTGCGCGCCGGCCGTCGCGGTCGTGGGGGCGACTCCCATCGCGCGTCCCGCGGGGTTGCACCAGTTGAGTTCACTCTCCGGAGCGGGGCCCGCTCCGTTCCGGGAGGTGTCGATCACGTAGTGCGCACCGCCGGTCAGTCCCGAAATCGTTTCGCCGTAACCGATTTCTTCCTCGGTGGTGTAGTAGTTCGTGGTGTTGAGACTGAACCCGCGGGCGCGGCTGACTCCCACCTGATTCAACCGGGCCGCCATGTCCTCGGCGCTCAGCCACCGCGAGTGACCGGCGTCGACGTAGACCGCGGCGGCGGGATCCCGGGTCAACGCCTCGACGGCATACCGAATCAGGGCGAAGCGTTCCTCGCGCTGATCGGCCGACAGACAGTCGGCCATGGCCAAAGCGTCGGGTTCGAGAATGATCGCCGCAGGCGCCGAGCTGAGTCCGGATGCAACGCCGTCGATCCACGCGCGGTAAGCCGCGCCGCTGCCGAATCCGCCTGCCGCGAAGCTGCCGCAATCCCGGTGCGGGATCGCGTACAAGGCCAGCACCGGCGTCGACCCGGCGGCTTGTGCCGCACCCACGTAGCGCGACACGGTTGCGGCCGGCGACGGGAACGCCTGGTCGAGCCAGTAGGCGGTCGGGGTGTTGGCGATCGCGGTCAACTCCGGACTCGGGGGGTTGGCGTTGCGCGCGGCGCGCATCGCCACCGAGATCGGGTCGACGTAGAACGGGCGCCCGGCCAGCGGGTTGGAGTCACCGGCGAGCCGCACCTGCGGTGCGGCCGACGGCGTCATGCCTGCGACGGCGGCGACTGCGGCAAGTGGCGCAACCCAACGACTGATCACACCGACTGCGGAAAACACACCCAGAAGATAGTGGGCGCAGCGGCGACGCTGTGACGGTTCCGTCGTTTACGCGGAAATACGCCCGGTCGACCTGTCGAAACCGATCACCACGGTTCGCGGGACGCTCGGCGGCTCCGACATCGGCTCGCCGGGCCGACGCTCGAGGAACCGGTAGACGAAGTGGCCGTCGGCGAAATCGATGCCCTGCGGCTCGATGCGATCCCCCAGAGGCAGGGCGTTCGTCGCACGCCAGGAGTCGGTCCCGCTCAGCGCCAGCACCGCGTAGTAGAAGGTTCCGCTCCCGCCGGGGTCGTCGGTCAGCAGCAGGGCCGCCTCCGGCTTTCCGTCGCCGGTGACGTCACCGCCGATGACCGGGTCGCCGACCGCCCGAACGGTCTCGGTTGCGGCTGAGCCGGCGGCGGCCGGCTTCTCGGCAACGCCGTCGACCAGCGTGAAGCTCTGGTCCCCGAGGGTGACCGCCAGATTCCGGGTCACCGGCGGCAGATCGAGTCCACCGCCGTCGCTGCATGCCGTGAGCGCGACGGCGAGCACCGCGACTCCCAGCACCGCCGTCCTCACGGCACCGGGACGGGGGTCGTCGTTATCGGTGCGGCAGGCGCCAGCGGAGAGGGCGCGTACTGGTAACCGGGTGGCGGGGGCCCGTCGACGGAGTAGTAC
>Ga0194052_1001713_pt1 | contig 12451 bp, 6 predicted proteins | sample SepL226m_MetaG_FD_160117 | JGI IMG/M metagenome (GOLD analysis project Ga0194052, IMG submission 160117) | Anoxic zone freshwater microbial communities from boreal shield lake in IISD Experimental Lakes Area, Ontario, Canada - Sep2016-L227-6m | ecosystem: Environmental > Aquatic > Freshwater >... | reverse complement strand
CCTCTGCCCGTTATGGACGAAGTCTTCGGTGATCAGCTCGTCGATCAGATCTAGGCGGCGCTCGTTGATCGCCTCGCGGTAGAAGCGTTCGACGAGCTCACTATTGGCGTCGGCTGACATTCGAGGATCGTAAGGGCTACCGCGCACATGCTGGGCTGGGATAGCCTGCGGTCCATGGGTGACCCACCGCTTCGCGGCCCCTCCGTCGGCTCCACGTTCGTCCTCGTTCACGGCTCCAACCACGGCGGCTGGTGCTGGGAGCGGGTCGCCCCGCTTTTGGACGCGGCCGGCCACGCGGTCTACGCGCCGACGCTCACCGGCCTCGCCGACCGCGCCGACGAGCTAACGCCCGAGGTCGGCCTGTCAACGCACGTTGACGATATTGCCGGGCTGATCGAGGAGGCGGGGATTGAAGAGGTCACGCTCGTCGGGCATAGCTACGCGGGCGCTGTGATCACCGGTGCGGCTGAGCTGGTTGCTGGCCGGCTCTCGAGGCTCGTCTACTTGGACGCATTCCTGCCGCGGGACGGTGAGTCGCTGATGGATCTTGAGCCTCAACAGTCCCGCGAAGCGTTTCTTCAGATCGCGCGTGAGCAGGGCGACGGCTGGCGCTTACCGCCGCAGAAGAGCTTTCTCGATCGCTGGGGCCTAACCGACCCGGCCGACCGAGAGTGGGTCTGGGAGAACCTCACCGACATGCCGCTGCTCGCCTCGACTGAGGCGCTGTCAGCGCCGCGCGATGCGGCTCGCTCTTTGCCACGCACATTTATCGACCTCACCTCGCCCAAGAACGCGGGAACGGTCCCGGCGACAGAACGGGCGCGCGAGGAGGGATTCGCGATGCTTGAGATCGCAACCGGTCACGACGCGATGGTCAGCGCACCCACCGAGCTAGGGAGGTTGCTCTTGGGGGTCGTTGCCTCGAGTAAGACTAAGGCGCCGTAGGCGGAGGCGAGAACGGGCTAGGTCAACGGCTGGCAATGAACCTGTGACGAGGAAGTTCCGTCGAGCGTTAGATTTCCATTGTGGTTGCAAAGCTCTCAGCGACGGGATCGAAGTCGTCTCGGGTCGTTGCGCTCGTGGTCTGCGCGGCGGCGCTGCTGGTTGGTTGCGGCGAACAGAACCCCGTCTCGCCCGACGCCGCCCGCTCTGGACAGGGTCGGCTGACCGAGGCCGACAGCCTCTACGTTGCAGAGTTTGAGGCGTTTCCAAACCTCTCGCGGGCCAGCAAGATCGCTGATTGGAAGCAGCGTGGCCGCTGGGTAGTGAGTCGCCTGCGGGCGACGGCAGAAAGCTCGCAAGCAGAAGCAATCAGCCTAGCCGACGAATCCGGTGCCGTCGTCAGGTCGCAGTGGATTGCCAACGTCCTGATCCTGGCTGGAAACGACAAGCTTGGGGAGCAGATCGGCGCGCTACCGGGTGTCAGGAGGGTCTGGAAGGAGCCGTTCCCTTCGTTCGACCACACCCGCCTCTCGCCTGCCGCGCGGCCGCTAAGCCCGCCGCGGGCGATCCGGCAGGTTGGCGCACCGCAAGCCTGGAAGCAGCGCATTACGGGCCGAGGAGTGACCATTGGCATCGTTGATACCGGCGTCGACGCGCACCACCCCGCGCTGCTTGGGCGTTACCGCGGATATCGCGGCCGCGGTAAGGCGCTCGAGAATGACGGGAACTGGTTCTCGCCTATCCGCCGCTTTCAGAACGGGCCGGTGGATTCGGCCGGTCATGGAACTCACATCGCTGGATCGGCTGTCGGAGCACGTGGGCTTCCGGGTGGGGCTCCGATTGGTGTAGCCCCGGGCGCGCAGTGGATCGCTGCCGCGGCCTGCACCAGCAGCGCCTGCCCCTTGACCGGCGTGCTTCCTGCGCTCCAGTTCATGCTTGCACCAACTGACCGCTTTCGTCGCCACGCCAATCCGGATCTGCGCCCAGAGATCGTGGTCAATTCGTGGCAGCGCGATGCGCAGGACGTCGCATTGGAGCGCGCTATAGAGGCGCTTGAGGCGGCTGGCATGCTCCCGGTCTTTGCGGTTGGAAACGGTGGGCCCGCTTGCGGCACGGCGCGTACCCCGGGGACAGACCCGGACGAGGTCCTCAGTGTCGGGGCGGCGACTGTGGCTGGCACGGTTGCACTGGAATCTGGAAGGGGTCCAGCGCCCGGGGGGCTCCCTGACCCTGACGTTGTGGCGCCGGGCGAGAACGTTGTCTCGAGTGCTCCCAAGAGCGGCTATGCAAGCGCCGACGGAACCTCATCAGCGGCCGCGATTGCTGCCGGAGTCGCTGCTCTAGCGCTCGAGGCCGCACCTGCTTTGCACGGCAATCCGAGCGGCCTCGTTACCGCGATGAGGGGGGGCACTCGATCAGTGATGCCGAGCGGGTGTGGAACAAGTGCGGCTGGGCGTCGTAACAACATCGGTGGTTACGGGTTGCTCGACGCCCCGCGGGTGCTCGATCAAGCGCGCCGCTACAGCGCCCGCTAGGGGCGTTCAGCAGCGCCAAGTGACTGTCGCAGAAATTGCAACTTGTGGCTAGTATTTGCTGCGTGTTCCAAGCGACTATTCTGAACCGTGCCCCGACGGGTGTCGCAGGTTTCCTAGTCGTCGGCTGCGCAGCGCTCGTATTCGCTGGCTGCGGTGGCTCACAGAGCGCCGAGGCTCCGCAGAGTGTCTCCGGCGGCTCGCCCAGCTCCAGCCAAGCTGGCGACCTAGTTGACGCGACCGCGGCCAAGCAAATCAACAACCCTCGAGCTCCCGACGGTTGTACCAACCAGAAGTCGAACGAGGAGATTTGCTCCGACTTTTCCAACTACATGCTCAGCTACCGCCCTATGTCTGGCGACTCTGATTTTGGAACGCGCGGACCTTACCTTGTGGGCAAGCAGACGAGCCCAAGCGTTAACTCGTCGGCCAAGATTGAGGATATTGGGACGGGCTCGGGTGGCGATGGAAAGGTACGCAGCTACGACAAGGGAACTGCGGAATTCTCGGGATTGCTCCAGGCGGACTTCAACGACGACAGCGACATTGGCAATAGCGGCAGCGTGCGAATCTCCGCACAAGCAGGAGACGTCGACTTTGGAAGCGTGCACTTTTCGATGAAGAACATGGATGGCGCTGACGATGACGATCAGGATGAAGGCACGCGACACGGAGACAACGACTGGGCTTACTGTGAAAAGCAGCGAGGCGGGGGCGGCGGGTCAATGTTCCTCTCGTGTGGAGCCCCCAACGATCCAACCGAGGGCGTCAAGCAGTGCCAAAACAACGGCGACGACGAGGAGTGTGGCTTCTCCTTCTACATGCAGGACTATCCAGTCAGGGTTGGGGTTTTCAATCAGATCAATGGCTCGAAGTTGCAAATAGAATCGGTTACGGAGGATCAGCCATCAGGTTCGAGCGGTTACGGGCTCCTGATTAGCGAAGGCGCCACCGATCTCAAAGCCAAGAGCACGCTGGACAATGGCGATAGCGGGCTTTGGCTGGCTGGCTTCCGCGCCGTGCCTGGTGCTCAGATTAAGGTCCAGGCATTAATCAAAGCCGCCGGCGAAAGCTCGACCGAGGGCTGGGCGAATGCTCGCGTCTACATGACCGCAACGTTCGTCAAGACTGGCGACAAGGAAGTTCTGCCTGTCTGCGAGGTGCAGAACAAGTCGGCGGGGACGGCCGGCTCCTGCAAGGTCAACCTCACCAACGGGTCGGTTTCCAAGCCTGGCACCGCGACCTTCACGCTCCAAGCTGGCTAACGCAAGATGACTTTGAACGCGATTCGACCTAGAGCGTCTGCGCGTCTCGTCGGTGGTTACCGCCGCCTTCTCGTGTTTTGCACGATGGCCGCGTTGGTAGCTCTAGCACTTGCGCCGTCAGCCTTTGCTTGGTCGGTGAGTACCGTCCCAGGCCTAACATCCGGCGGTGGGTCAGGTGGGCCGCTGGTGCCGGAAGTCCCGGGGGTTGTCCTCGATGGCTCGAACGGGCTTTCGACCAGCTTGCGGCCGACGTTGCACTGGCCTAACGGCCCATCCGGTCAGAAGAACTACGAAATTCGCGACCTCGGCGGCAAGTCGCTCTGGCGGTTCGGTGCTTCCGGTGACGCCAAGGTCAGCGCCGGAGTGCTAAAGCAGGGCGGCGCGTACACCTGGCGTGCCACCGGTGACGGCAAGAGCTTCGATGGTGGTCTCGTCCGCGTCGACATGCAGCGCTCCAATGTGCAGGGCGCGCCCTCCTATGGCGGTGTCTCTGTCGCCGCCGTCTCCGGCGAGGCCGTCTTCTCGTGGTCATCCGGCCGCCTCAGCGCGGTCGGTGGCGAAACAGGGCTAACGCTCTCTTTCCAGCCTTCTAACACGCAGCTGCTCGCCCCTGCTCGAGGGCTACCGGCAGGATGGCAGATCACCGCAGGTGGCGGATCCGAATGGTCTCAGCTCAAGCTCAAGTCGGAGGGTTGGGCAGAGCTGATCTCATCTTCGGGTGCAGCCGTGCCATTTGCCCGCGGCAGCGGTGGACTTTGGGTCGCCCAGCTCGGTGCTGGCCAAAACTGGCCTGCGGGGTCACAAGTTTCTCTCAGTCGCGCCGGGGACGGAACTTGGTCGGCGAGTGATCGCAATGGTGTCGTGACGCTGTTCCCGGCGCTGACTAAGACCGGTGGGACCGTGTGGGCAAGAAAAGTCTGGGCAGCTGGAGAGCCCAGCGTGCAGCAGTCGTTCGATAGCTCCGGCCACCTCACTGCAATAACGGACCCTGTCTCAAATCGGTCGATTCGTCTGATCTACCGAGGGGTAAACGAGAGCGGGAGCCTAAGCTGCTCACAAGCAGAGGCCGCTCACCAAAAGATTGCGCCCCCCGGCTACCTGTGCCTCACCAGCGGGTGGGAATCGCCGCCGGGAATTGGTCACGGCCATGGGTCGAAGCCGCAGCAGAACAGGTTCTTCTATGCCAGCGATGCGGGCAAGACCGTTCTGGCTCGGATCGTCGGCGAGGCGCAGGGCGGCGGCAAACTGGCGTCCGCAACTGACCTTGCCTACGACTCGGTCGGCAGGCTCAAAGCGTTGCGAGAGCCTCTCTCCACGCGCGCCGTCGCGGCCGGTGTCCTGAAAGGAAAGCCAAGCGCGGACGACCCGAACGTCCTCACGACGATTAGCTACCACGGCGACGGCAAAGCGGCGAAAGTTACGCGTCCAGCGCCGATGTCGGTGAGCCGGACCGGCCCGCGCGCGTGGCGGTCGTTTAGCTGGTCAACCGACTCCGGCACAACGACGCAGATCGTCCGCGGCTACGGTACGAGTCAGGTTCTCGGCGAAATAAAATCTCAGCTTTCGACGATGCTCGCGACGAAGGTGGTCGATAACGCCGGCCGCGTCACGACGACGCAGTGGGATCCCGATCTGCAGGCACCGAAGCAGATCGATTCGCCGGGCGGATTTGTTGAGAAGTTCAGTTACGACGGCCTAGGTAACTTGATTCAGCAGCGCGGTCCGAGTACCGCAGTGGACTCCTCCAGCGCCCCGGTTGCGACGACCAGCTACGACACAGAGCTCAGCGGAACGGATGAGGTCCCCGTTCGCGGCCTGCAAGTCCTCTACTACAAGGGGCGACAGTTCCAAGGCGCTCCACTCAGTCATCAGACCGGCCCGAAGATCGGCAGCACCGAGGCAGTGAAATCATTGCTTTTTAGTTGGCCAGGTAGCCCAATTGGTTCGACTAACCCGGATTGGTCAGCGCGTCTTTTCGGGTACGTGGTCGTCCCTCAGGACGGCGATCTCTCCTTCACGGCCGCTACCGGCACTTCGCTATGGATAGCTGGCCAGCTCTGCTCACCGACGTGCGAGCGCAAAGGTCTCAAGGCCGATCAGCTCCTCCCGATTCAGGTTCAGGCGGTATCGGCAGTCAGCGGAACTGGCTCGCTGTTTGTTACGTGGTCTGGCCCGGGGGCGTCGGGGGCTGTTCCAACTAGTTCGTTGCGCCCCGGCTACACACTCCCGTCGCAGCAGAAGGTGGCTGATGCGCTCAGCCCAGGCGCTGGCGTTCAGACGCTTGCAACCGCGATTCAATACAGCTCCAATGATCCGTCGAGGGTCGTCAGCGCGCGATCTCCATCGGGGCTGACGGCGCAGCGCAGCTACGAGCCTTACAACCCTCAGGGCGGGCAGTTTGGTCGGTCCGAGAAGTTCACAAGCGCGGCGGATCTGAAGAGCTCAGCCACCTACTTCGGGCAGCATGACGTTGCCACCGCTCCGGCAAGCTGTCCGGGAGTTGGCGGGCAATCGTTCGATCAGGCGGGGATGCTTCGCGAAAAGGCCCTGATCGGTGGGATCGATACCAGCCAGATCTACGACAACGCCGGTCGCGTTGTCGCGCAGCGCCAGAACGGCCAGCTTTCGGCCTGCGCTGCGTTCGACGGCGCCGGTAACAAAGTGCTCTCATGGTCCCCAGCTAACGGCAGTAGCCCTGCAGTAACAGTAAAGACGGACTACAACGCGAGCGAGAATCCGCTGCGAACCGTCAATCAGTCCAGCCAAGGATCGACGGTGAGAAGTTCGTCCGCGCGTATTGACATCCTCGGGCATCAGATAAGCGCCACCGACGTGTGGAACACCACAACCGTCATCGAATACGACGCCTTCGACCGGCCGATCAAGAGCACCTCGAAGACGGGCACAAAGCAGCAGACGGTGACAACTTCCACCTACGGCGATTCCGGGCAGCTTGGGAGCGTCATCGTTGACGGCAAAACGCTCGCTTCCTACAGCTACAACGACGCCGGTCAGATGATCGGCGCTACCTACTCGAACGGTTCGTCGGTCTCGTTCTCATATGACAGCAGTGGCAACCTCAGTGCGCGAAAGTTGAAAATAGGTGGCAGGGAGATCAACGAAAGCGTTGGACTCTCGCCCGGAGGGCGAACGCTCACGCGGAGTCTTTCAGCGCCCGGGACTGACAGTTCGTGGTCGTACAGCTACGACCGCGACGGACGGCTCAGCTCTGCCGACCTAGCCGGCACGGTCCCGGATGGGGTTGCTACGGGGAGTTGGGTCTACCAGCTGGATGCCGCGTCTCGGCGTGAGGCAATAACTCGGCCTGGAACAGGACCGGGGACTGGGCGGGTGACCTTCAGCTACGGCGATGCCAGCGAGATCGAGGGGACAAGCGACCCCCGTTTCGGCGTTCAAGGCGACGCACAGTTTGAATACGACAGCCGCGATCGGGCGACGAAGGCCGGGGCACTGAAGTTCAAGTACGACGCGACCGGCATTGTCTCGCAGGTCACTGACGGCAAAACGACAGTCGATTATCTGATCTCAGGCGGGCAGGTCATCGGGCAGACGATCACGTCCACAGACGCGCAGACTGGAAAGACGATCTCGCGTTCGGTTCGCTATTCGGCGCAAGGTCTAGTGATCTGCCCGAAGTGCGAAACCGGCAGCGCGCTGTCGCGGCTCGTTCCACTACCGGGCGGCGTGACGATCGACATTCCGATCGTCCGCGCTACCGCGAAGAAAGTGAAGCCGAAAGCCGTCGCGGGTGAAGCCGCCGAAACGGCTGCTGTGAAGCCGCCGGCTGCACCAACTCAAGCGGCGCAGTCGTCCGAGCCAACCTGGCGCTATACCGACATGCTCGGTGACGTGGCGTGGCAGGTCACGGGTTCGCAGGCTCCCGCCACGACTACGCTCTACGATCCCGACGGCAACCAGCTAACTGCAGCCCCGCCTCTCTCGCTCGATCCGACGATTCCGAATCTTCGCTTCCGCGGTCAGAATACGGCGCCAACTGAGGTACCGGTGCTAGCGATGGGCTCGCGCTCATACATCCCAGCCCTAGGCCTATTTATGCAGCCCGATCCCGTACCCAACGGCGGGCCGACTCCATACAACTTCGCTAACGGCGACCCGATTAATTTCAACGACCCGGGTGGTAACGTGGCGTGGTGCTGGTCAACCTTCACGAAGGTGACGATCGGGGTCGTTGTCGGAGTGACTGTAGGGGCGCTAACCGGTGGCGCCGGCCTCTCGGTTGGAGCGGCGATCGCCGCTAATGCTCTGGGTGGCCTCGGCGCAGCGTTGGTCTCCCAAGGGACGGTCGTGCTCGCTCAAATTCCTGACGCCGACGGGAACGTCCAGAGCGACATCAACTGGTGGGAGGTCGCGACTGAAACCGCAGTATCGGGCGCATTCGGTGGTGTTTCTGCTGCAATCGGCAACAAGATTTCGGCCAACGCCGCAGCCAAAGCGGCCGCTGCCTCTGAGTCCGACAAGCTTGTGGACGACTTCTTCTATCAGAGCATCGTGCAGCCGTTTGTCGACGGTGCTGAGTACCGATCGGGCACCGTGATCAAGCAGAGCTTCGCCAACCTGAAAGATGATGCGCTCAAGTACCAGCTCGAGTCGTCCTCGGACTTCATATCCAGCGCGAAAGGCGTCGGTAAGGCTGGAGAAGACGCCGCCGACATCGCGTCGCGCACGCCGACGGAGCAGGCAGAGCGGCTCTTCGCCGACCCGAATCGTCTCCCCGAGTTCTTCAAGCTCCCGCCGGGCTTCAACATCGGGTTCGCAAACTTCCAGTAGCTGGCAGGCTATCTGGCTGCCGAGCGGTTAAGGTGCCGTAGGCGGAGGCGAGAACGGGCAGGCGAGGTCAACTGCCGGCAGCGAACCGGTGACGAGGAAGTTGGCGATCGGCGTGTCCACGCAAGTCGATTGGCTGAGCCCGAAGGTTCCGTGGATGCCTCCGACCAAGGTGATGGCGCGCATCGTCGGGTAGGTGCGGGCCATGTTCACTGCCCACTGGTACGGCGTCTCGCCGTCGCGGGTCGTGTTCGAGATGATGCCCGCGATCGGCGGCCCAAAGCGCTTGGGCCGCGGAATGGGGCTAGGTCGTGCTCCGCTGTATCCGTTGCAGGTTGTGAGGTAATCGACGCCGAGCGAGCCACCATAGATCGGCCCTTCTTTAGTGATCCACCGCAGGCGATCCTGTTGGCGCGAGTTTGAGATCCGATCGGCGTAGTCCTGGCAGACAACCGCCGACCAGTGGCTTCCGGCGGTGCCGGTAGTGGGGCTTCGCAGGTCGGGCGCGGTAAGGGCCTTGCGCGCGGCGGCTTTTTCGCTGTTAGAGCCGAAGAGCGCGTTCCAGGAGTAGGTGACGGCCTGCTTAGATTGCGCCCAGCTTTGGTCGCCGGTTACCGGGTAGAAGTCAACGTCGTCGTTGAGAACGTCGAGTAGATCCCAGCGCGTGTAGCGTTTGTTGCCCGCGAGTGGGATCGTGCGCTTGTTCAGCTGCGCGATGACTTGGTTGAACTTCGATCTCAGGCCGTTCGCCTCCAGGAAGAAGCCGATCGAGTGGTCTGGGGCAACCGAGCCGGCGCTGATTCCGTAGAGCGTGCCCTGAGGGTCCATGTTGCCGTCGAAGACCATTCCACGGACGCGGTTTGGGAAGAGCTGGGCGTAGGTGGAGCCAAGCAGCGTGCCGTAGGAGATTCCCCAGTAGGTGATCTTGCTGTCTCCGACCGCGGCGCGCATCGCATCGAGGTCGTAGGCCCCGTCGACGCTGCCGCCGTTCTCGACCAAGGCGCGATTCGCTTTGAAGCAGAGCGAGTTGTAATCGGAAACCTGCTTCTGCCGTGCGGCAAGGACCTTGCTCCAGTCAACCGATCCTGTGACCGGGCGTGTGGGCTTTGGGATGTTGCAGCCGCGCCCCGAAAGAGCGGGCGTTGAAGCACCGATGCCTCGCGGGTCGTAGCTGACGAAGTCATACGCCGCCCGAACCTCCGGCGGTAGAAGGAAGACCATCTCTGACAGCCCGACGCCCGTCTGGCCCGGGCCGCCAGGATTCATGAAGAGTGTGCCTTTTCGCTGAGCGGGGGTGCCGTTGGCCGGCAGCTTCACGACCGCCAGCTTGACCTGCTTACCGCTTGGATGGCGGCGGTCAAGCGGCCGCGTGAAGGAGGCGCAATCAAATCCCGGAAGCGCCCAGCCATCGACCTTCTTCCAACGATCGAACTGTGGCTTGCTGCACGATTGCCAGTTCAAAGCTGCTGCCGAGGACGGACCGGCATACGCACCAGTCGCTGCGGCGGCGATCGCGATCGTAAAGATCAGTTGCACATGCAGACGTGGCCGCACCACAGACATAACGCAAGTTTGGCACGTCGCCGCTGCTCGCGCGTAGGTAGGCCAATCTGACGCGGGTTGTTGCCACCTGCAGAGTTCGGTTGCGGCGGCTTGAGGCCAGCACCCGTCAGCCAAGCAGCTCCTGCTCGCGCCCGACAGGTTACGGTTAATTCATGTCCAGGTGGCTGATTGGTTCTTGGCGCATGCTCGGCATCGTGGCGGCGGCTGTCGTACTGGTAACGCTGGCGGGCTCGCTGGCCGTCGCGAGTGCGCGCAGTACCGCTCCAGAACGTACGGCGGTTTGGCAAGCGGCGATGGCCGGAAGTCAGTTCGCGCGACCGCACGATCCAACCAGCGAACAGACCCGCTCGCCAAATAGGACAGTGCGCCAGCTGTTCAAGCTATCGAGCGATTCACGATCAATTCGCGTGCGTTTCAGCAACTACTTCGGCAAAACCCCGTTGTCTATTCAGCAGGCATGGGCGGGCAACCCCGTAGCCAGCAGCAGCGCGCGCCTCGTGAGTGGCTCTAACGTGCGCATGACGTTTGGCCGCGAGGGATCGGTAAAGATCCCGGCGGGTGGCCAAGCCTGGAGTGACCCGGTCGACATCCGCGTGCGGGCCGGCGATCAAGTGGCGGTGAGCGTCTACGCACCCGGCAGCCCGGTCTCGGGAAAGAACAACCTCTTTCCTTACGCTTACGACGTTGCCGGAATGTACATCAGCACTCCCGGCAACCATGCCCGTGACTCCGGAGCTGGAGCGTTTCCGGCACTGGACGTAATTTCAGAGCCAAAGACCTACGAAACGGCAGCGTATTTCCCCGGCCAAGTGTGGTGGACCGATGTTATAGCTGCGCGCAGCAATTCGATCGGCACCGTAGTCGCTGTAGGCGATTCAATCACCGACGGATTTGATGCGATTGGACCACCTGGGCAGCGGTGGACCGACGTCTTGGCAACGCGCCTCAACGCCTTACCGGCAGCGAAACGCCTGTCGGTTTCGAATGCAGCGATCTCCGGCAACACCGTGTCCAACCAGCCAAATCCGTATGAACCGAGCCCGCCCTTCTGCTGCGGTCTCCCCGCTGTGAAGCGGCTGTGGCGCGACGCGCTCTCGGTGCCGGGAGTGGCCGCAATCGTCCTACTCGAAGGCACCAATGACATCGGCGGAAGCATTCCGGGAAAATGCTGCGATGTTCCGCCGAGCCCGCCGGGACAGGTCAAGGCGGCGATGCGCGACATCGTCGTGCGCGCTCACGCACGCAGCATTCCGGTGATTGGAGCGACGCTCATCGCAATGGACATGCCAGTGGAAAGCGTGCAGGAGAAGAACCGACAGGCGGTCAATACGTGGATCCGCGGCAGCGGCACCTTCGACGGCGTCATTGACTTTGACGCGATGGTCCGAGATCCCAACGCTCCATGGCAGATCTATCAGGCGTGGAAGGCGCCGCCATGGGATGGCACCAGCTACCACCCGAATGCGATGGGCCAGACGGTGATGGGACAGGGGATAAATCTTGATGTTTTCAAGGCTGTGCGCCCCGCAGGTATAACTGGATGAGAGTGCTCAATGCGCGTTGCGGCAGGCCGTCTGGAGCCCGACGGCAGCCCGTCAAGTGCTTCTAGTTCACTGCGTTTCGCCCCAAGCCGGAGAGGGGATTCGAACCCCTGACCCCCTGTTTACAAGTAGCTACGGAAGGCATAATAGATGGGCAAATCGACCTATTCGCTGGGTTGGGACGCGGGCCGACGCGATGACTTACGCTTGCTTTGGTCCGTGGGGGCTTCGGTGCCTTGGGCGTCACCTCTAGCACGGCACGTCGGCCCAACTCCTCTCGTCGAAGAAGCATTGGGGCGCTCAAACACAATCGGAGCGCACCGAGTCCCTTCCTTGCTTGCCGCTGGCGTCACATGTAGCATGCCACTCCATTCAGCGAGCTGTCACATCTCAATAACCGAAGGAGCTCCCACCATGCTTCATGATTTTTGGGTAGGGCGAAAATGAGCGCGGATCAGAGGTCTGCCAAAGCGGAGGCACTTCGCGCTGATTCAGAGGCCCACGTAATCAAGTGCATGGGCGACGTTGACCTCGGGCTAATCGAAGGCCAAGGAACCCGAGTCAGTGACGCCGATGGCACCGAGTACGTCGACGCAATCTCTGCCGAATGGGTTTTGAACCTCGGCTTCCGTAACCCAGAGGTAAAACAAGCGATCGTCGAACAACTCGATGTGATCGATTACGTTTCCCCGGTCTTCGAGAATCAGACGAGAACCGAGCTAGCAAAGCGCCTTGCGGAGCTCGCTCCCGGTCGCCTCGAGAAGGTCCTTTACGCCCTGTCCGGCGGTGCAGCGGTTGAGGG
>Ga0194052_1001711_pt1 | contig 12455 bp, 10 predicted proteins | sample SepL226m_MetaG_FD_160117 | JGI IMG/M metagenome (GOLD analysis project Ga0194052, IMG submission 160117) | Anoxic zone freshwater microbial communities from boreal shield lake in IISD Experimental Lakes Area, Ontario, Canada - Sep2016-L227-6m | ecosystem: Environmental > Aquatic > Freshwater >... | reverse complement strand
ACAAATGGGAATGAAAGTTGTGGCTGTAAGTGATGTTCATGGTGGCATTACTGGCTTTAGCTCAATAGGTGCAGTGTGGGAGCACTTTAAAGAAAATGGAAATATTAATATCCCTGGAAGTGAAAAGCTTACGAATGATGAGTTGCTTCATCTCAAGGTTGATGTGCTCATACCTGCTGCACTTTCTGATGCCATCACAGAGAAGTCTGCTGGCGGAATTCAAGCCAGGATCGTTGTCGAAGGCGCGAACGCACCTACGACGCCTGGTGGCGACGCCATAATGAAAGATAAAGACATACTTGTGGTGCCAGATATTCTCGCAAATGCTGGCGGAGTTATTGTTTCCTACTTTGAGTGGGTTCAGGATAAGCAAAATTATTTCTGGACAGCAGATGAAGTGAAGCAAAACCTCAATGAAATATTGATGAAGTCAGTCCGAGAAGTTGAGGCGATGGCAAATTCCAAGGATGTCACTTGGCGGGAAGCTGCGATGATGCTTGGAGTGGGTCGCGTTGCCGAAGCGCACAAATTACGCGGGCTTTATCCTTGATTTAAATTGCGTTGCATTTCAGTCGCGATTACACGTTCTTCAAGTTTTGCCGAATTTGCAAGATCTTCTGCAACGGTTTGTTGATCGTGTTTTGATCGATTCTGGCTGAGTTTGTACTTTGCTTCAACTTTCGTAACTGTCATGGTAATCGCAACAATTCCTTTTAGTTGTGCTTCCATATATTCAGGATTTGTCTCAGAAGCACTCCAAGGTCTTTCACGGTGTGCTTCATGAAAAGCCGTAAGCTCGGTTACGATTTTCCTTAGAGTTTCAATATCTTCACTTACTTCGAGAGTTCCACTCAATTGGACAGCTTGATAGTTCCATGTTGGAACTACTTTATGATCCGTATTTTTGTTTTCATAATTATTTGGTGAAATATATGCCTGCGCTCCATGGACAATTGCTAAAGCATTTTGATCTTGACGAATATTTTTCCATTGTTCATTACCGCGAGAAATATGAGTAATAAGAGTTCCAAAATACCCGGAGCGTAAATTTGTTGTGTCCCATATGCACGGCAAAAAGGTGGAAAAGATTTCACCGCCATCACCGACAGTCACAAGATCAACGGCTGGATGACGTTTTACAAAAGAAGTAATCTCTTTCCAGTCGTCAATCTTAAATGGTTTAGGGATATACATGAGGTGGCAAATCTATCCGTTAAACAGCGGGAGTTAAAGACTGGCGCTGGTACAAATCAAAATACAACCCTTGTAGTGCAACGAGTTCTTCGTGTGTACCTCGCTCGGCAATCAATCCATTTTCCAGAACAAGGATTTGGTCCGCCTGTACGATCGTCGAAAGGCGATGGGCAATCACGATGCTTGTACGATCCTTCAAAGCTATTTTCAAAGCTTCCTGAACTTGTGCTTCATTTTCAGAATCTAAATGAGCGGTCGCTTCATCCAAGATTACAATCTTCGGTGCTTTGAGGAGCAGGCGAGCGATTGCCAGACGCTGCTTCTCTCCTCCTGAAAGTCTGTGCCCGCGTTCACCAACAACCGTATCGAGCCCATTTGGGAGTGTTCGAATGAAATCACCGATTTGTGCAGCATCACAGGCAGCCCACAACTCAGATTCATTCGCATCGTGGCGTGCATACAAAAGATTCGCTTTAATCGAGTCGTGGAACATATGGGAGTCTTGAGTAACAACTCCAATTGTCGAGCGTAATTCTGTGATCAAGACATCCCGGATATCGACGCCATTCACTAAAATTGCACCACCAGTTACATCGTAAAGACGAGGAACCAAACCAGAAATTGTGCTTTTGCCAGCACCTGACGGGCCAACAATGGCAGTAAGTGAACCTGGTTTCACTTCAAAGGAAATGCCTTTGAGCACTTCACCACTTTCCACTATCTCCTTTTTCGCTACCAACTCAAGAGATGCCAAAGAAATTTCATCTGCTCGAGGATAGGAGAATCGAACTTCCTTAAATTCTACGTTTGGTTGTTCTTCTGAGAAATGTTTAGGTGATTCTGGATCTTTGACCATTGGTTGCAGATCAAGAACTTCAAATACGCGTTCAAATGAAATGAGAGCCATCATCACATCCACGCGGACGCTTGAAAGGGATGTCAGTGGTCCATAAAGTCGAGCGAGAAGAGTTGTGATTGCCAGCAAGGTGCCAATCGTAATTGTCTTGCTTATCGCAAGGTGTCCACCGATTCCATAAGCAAATGCAGTTGCGATAGCAGCGATTGTTGTGAGTACGCTAAAAAATGCGCGGTTAAGAACCGCACTCTTAATTCCGATATCTGCAACTTTGCGTGCTTTGGAGCGAAAGTTTTCTCCTTCAACTTTTCCATCGCCATAGATATTCACGAGAAGCGCGCCAGAAACATTAAATCGCTCGGTCATTGTTGATGACATTTCCGCATTGACATTAAAAGATTCACGGGTAAGCCCTTGAAGTCGCTTCCCTATCCACTTAGTGGGCAATATAAAGAATGGGATCATTAATAGAGATGCAACGGTAATCTGCCATGACAATGTAAGCATTGCGCCGACAACTAAAATTAAACTCAAAACATTGCTCACTATTCCTGAAAGGGTCGAAGTGAAAGCTTGCTGCGCGCCGATTACATCCGAGTTCAATCGCGAAATCAGCGCGCCGGTTTGAGTACGGGTGAAGAATGCAATCGATTGTTTTTGCACATGTGAAAAGACTTGTGTCCGAAGATCATAGATAAGACCTTCCCCAATTTGGCTTGAATGCCAGCGCAGAACTAAATTGATACCAGCGTCGAAGAGTGCAAAGAGTGCGACTAGTAGTGCGAGCTGGGTGACAACACGTCCGTTATGGGGGACCACACCTTTATCTATAAGTTGTTTAAGAATCAGAGGTGAAGCGACAGTCAGGATTGCATCAAGTACAACCATGGCTAGAAAAACTATCAATTGCTTCTTATATGGCTTTGCAAATCCCACGATGCGCTTAAATGTGCCTGCCTTCAGCTTCTGGTCTTTTACAGACTGATCTGTAGAGGCATTACGAAGGGCTCGCCATTGCGCGTGTGGGGTCATCGACATTCTTCGACTTTATCCTTATTTTTACCCACTTGCACATCAGGATTAGTCCCCCTCTGTCTCCGATAGACTTGTGCATATGACAGAGCTTTCTATGGTCGAGCGAGCCCGGAGTTACCGTAAGACCTACATTTTCATGCTGGTTTCTTCCCTCGCCTCACTTGTAGCCTCTTTAGTGCTTTCTGTAGACGCGATAGCTATCGCTAAGAATGCAGCAACAAAACTTTCGTGCGACGTCAACGCAGTTGTGTCATGTGGCAAAGTAGCTCGATCTTGGCAATCAAGTCTTCTTGGTTTTCCAAACTCATTCATTGGTTTAATTTGTGAACCCGTAGTCATTTCGATTGCAGTTGCTGGTCTTGGAATGGTGATATTTCCAAAATGGTTCCTTAAGGCTGCGCTCGTTGTCTATGGCTTTGGCCTGGCTTTTGCTTTCTGGTTGCTTTCGCAATCTTTCTTTGTCATCAAGGCGTTTTGTCCTTGGTGCCTACTTGTAACTATCTCGACCGTAACTGTTTTTTCCACAATGCTGAGGATTAATTTGCGAGAAAACACCTTTAATAGAGCACCAGAAAGCCAAGAAAAGATTATTAACTTTCTAGATCGAGGCTGGGACCATGTAATTGTGACAGCTGTTTACACGATAATTCTGATTGCAATTTTCTTTAAGTACGGAAAATACTTTTTGCCAACTATTGGTGTATAAATTAGTTAGGTAATCCTTTTACAAACTCTCTCAACCATTTGCGCAAATCTGGGCCGAGGTCACTTCTTTCTGAAGCTAATCGAATTGTGGCTTGTAAATATCCAAGTTTGTCACCAGTGTCATAACGAAGACCGTTAAAAATAACTCCATGCACTGGGCCACCTTTCTCTTCGCGCGATGTTAATTCGGCGATGGCATCAGTTAATTGAACTTCACCGCTCTTTCCTGGTTTGGTCACTCTCAAGACATCAAAAATTTCGCTAGTCAGCAGGTAGCGGCCAAGAACAGCGTAGTTGCTTGGTGCACTTTCCTTGGCTGGCTTCTCAACCAATCCCGTTATTCTCATAACGTTATCAAAACCACTTCCGTGGGCGATTGGTGCTACCGCTGCTGCTCCATAAGAAGAAATCTTCTCTGGACTAACTTCCATGAGCGCCAAAACTGTTCCACCAAATTTTTCATGAACTGCAATCATTGTTGGAAGGATGGGATTCCTCGCATCAATCAAGTCATCTCCGAGAAGAACTGCAAAAGAGTCTTTTCCAACAAAGCCCGCTGCCGTTAAAACTGCATCTCCTAGGCCACGTGGGAATGCTTGGCGGGCATAATGCATATTGGCCAATTTTGTAGATTCCCGGACGGTTGCCAATAATTCAAGGTTTCCTTTTTCTTCAAGGAGTGCTTCGAGCTCAGTTGCCCGGTCAAAATGATCTTCAAGAGCCCGTTTGTTGCGTCCTGTCACCATCATGATTTCGGTGAGACCTGCAGTCGCTGCCTCTTCAACTACATATTGAATCGCTGGCTTATCTACGACCGGAAGCATTTCTTTGGGCATTGCTTTTGTCGCCGGTAGAAAACGTGTGCCCATACCCGCAGCAGGGATGACTGCCTTGATTATTGGCCTTTGCATGGGACTAGATTAACTTAGTTCCGTTAGATATTGACATTGAAGTTGGCTTGAGTTTGTGTAAATTCATCGATGAGAATTTGGATGCTTAAATGCCAACTCCCTTTGCCCGGAATTGATAGGTACGACATGTACTGATTGGAGGCACCGGCAAGTTTAGAATGCAAATCGATGATATTGAGTTTTGTATTGGAAAAGAACACATCAACTATTGGAGATTTGAGAGATTTTTTAGACTTTACTGCGAGCATAATCATGGCTGGTTTTCCCGTAGTTACCTTTTGAATATAAAAAGTGCCAGTAAGTCCGTTATCGAATTTAACTGGGAAATTCAGATAGTCGTTTCCAGAATTAGCCGAAGTAAGTCTTTGCGAAATTTTGTATTGGTTTGCAATAATTTTTGGAGGTGTGTACGACACCAAAAGAGCTGTCGATGCCACAATCCCAATGATTGCAGTCCCTTCGAGCAATAGGGATTTACTAAAATTGAATTCTGGGTTTTCGAGAAATTTCTTACCAGCAAAGTGATGGTAAGCACCGATTAATAAAGCACTTAGAACAATTGCAATTTTAATCAGAATAAACGTTTCCCATGCGCTTTTGCTCGCGAAGCTTAAAGGCAGAGCAAGGAAATACGTAAGAACTGATCCAAATACAACTAAAAGAAATATAGATACTGTGCTAATTCTTCGAGTGATTGCATACTGATCCCGTGTTCGCAAAAGAATAAACGCGGTTACGCTCCCAGTCCACAGATAAGCAAATAGCAAGTGCGCCGCTGAGACATATTTTAGGTATCCCGGTTGAACCACATCTAGCGGATGGCCTTCGAAAAATGGTTGCAAGACAAAAAGAAGTGTCAAAAGTGAGAGCTGGGTTAACTCCAACCGATCTGAAGCGGCCAATGCACTCTTAGGGAGAGTTAAAACAATTGCAAAAACAATAAGCGTCAAGATCGAAATCTTGGAACTTCCCGTACTTGCGAATGCTCCGTGGAGAACAGAATATGAATTGAGAATTCGAATTACAGATACAGCCAAGATTAGGCGTGCGGCAAGAAGAAATAATCTCTTTCTACTAACCATGAGAGCGCCAAAAGCTAGGATCATAAGAATCCAAAAGAATCCCTGGAGCAGCTCATCAAAGTATGAAGTAGATGTTGAACTTTTAGCATTTATAGATTTCACATTTACACCAAAAGTGTTTGCGCCGGCCACCAGGTGGCCATCTCGACTAATAACTTTCCAAGAGACGATATAACTGCCGTCGTCAAGTTTTTTAGTAGGAGTTAGTGATGCACTTCCTTCTCCGGACGTCTTATCAAACCTATAGTTAAATATAGTTTTTATTTGGTTTCCGGATGTATTCGTTAACGAAAATTGCTTTGCGTTAGTTCGAATATCCTCTCCCCACGTAAGAACAATAACTTCAGGAGCGCTCTTTGCCAGCGAACCATCGATCGGGTAAGAAGCAACGAGCTGGGCATGAGCTGATGCCGGTTCGGTTCCGATATTCCACACTGAAAAGAGCAAGCCAAGAAATACCAACAACTTCACAGTTATTTGGCGTACGCCAGGCTTGCTCTTCAGCATATATCTCCCTTTTACTTAAGGTTGAGAACGGGTACGGGTTTTGATGATTCGGCAGGATCTGAACCATCTGCAGGTCGAGGTTGAATCCAACTTACAGAAGCACCGCCAGTGCAATACTGAACTGCTGGAAATGCCAACTGGGCACCTTTCGAAGAAGGCGTTGTAGCCTTGAACTTAAGCGTCAACGAGTTGGCACCCATATCAGGACCAGCCATCAATCCAGGACCTTTAATGTCCAAATAGGACTTTCCTCCGGAACTAACAATTTTTTCAGACCAATTCTTTACAATTTTTCCATGTTGGTAAACACCAACTGCAGCAAAACTTTTAATATTGAATGCTGCCGGCAATTGCAGTTTTACTTCGGTAGTTTTTGAGTTTGCACTGCAATCATGCGGAACTACCAGTGAAAGAACTTGATTCTTGTTCGCAAGAACAAAATCCGGATTGAATTCAACGTGTGCATTTGCAATAGTAGAACCGACGATGGACACAATCAGGGCAGAAGAAAATATGAATACTTTTCTTTTCATTAGAAACCTTTCATTAAAATTGGAATTAGGAGTGGCGCTTTCCCCAGAGCCACCAGGCACCGATGCCGACAAGAGCCAGCGCAGTTAAGATAAAATGAATTCGGTGATCATAAATAAATCCAGACATTGACATCACCTACGCCAGTGCCTTTTCAATCAATAATGGCGGACCTCTGCGGAGGTGAGAATCTTCGCTTTTCAATGATATAAATTTGTGCAACGATTCTTGAGAAATTTTCAAAATCTCGTCTAAATGAACATGGTAATTGAACGTTTCTAGAAGAAAGTTAGATGCGAGAGATGCAAATCTCTCCCACATTATTTCCGAATGAATAATGAATTGATATGAGGCAAATCCACAGATTACGTGGGAAAACGCCATGACGGCATTAGTCTGCTTCATTCCTCCCAATACAAAGTGTCCACAACTTTGAACAAGAACTACTAAAATCGCAAGCCTGTGAGTCGAGATTGCAGTTATGTTGGTTCTTACTAACAGAATTGCTATCAATAAAGAATCTAAAAGTAGATTGTTAATTGATATGAGTCCGCCGCCACCGATGAGATGGGCGCTCAATGATCCAACGAGCAGCACGAGCGAATTAACCCAATTCCGAATATTGCTGGGGCCAAGGCGCATTGGGAAATTTTACCTATCACAAGCGGAATTATTGGGAAATAGCTCTCTCGTTGATGGCGCAATGTTGGAGTGTTACCCCTGGCTGCGATACCTGGTTGAGACTCATATCATCGCTCAGTATCTACCCGTCACTAGTAATTCCACCGCAAAGTGGCAGGATATAAGCGTGAGTAAAACAGTAGTTTCGCTGCACCAGGTAACAATTCGATTTGCTGGAGATAGCGGCGATGGAATGCAATTGACAGGCGACCGTTTCACAATGGATACAGCAAGCCTTGGAAACGATCTTTCGACTCTTCCTAATTTTCCAGCGGAGATTCGAGCGCCCCAAGGAACGCTCGCCGGAGTCTCCTCCTTCCAATTACATTTTGCGGATCACCATGTGCAGACCCCTGGTGATGCCCCAGATGTATTAGTTGCGATGAATCCTGCAGCTTTAAAAGCCAATATAAAAGATTTGCCACGTGGGGCGACGGTTATTGTAGATAGCGATGAGTTCACTACTCGAAATCTGACAAAAGTTGGTTACGAAACAAATCCATTGGAAGACGGATCACTTGATAGTTACAAGGTCCACGGAATTCCATTAACAAGCATGACTGTCACGGCGCTCTCGGAATTAACCTTGTCTCGAAAAGAAGCCGAGCGTTCAAAGAACATGTTTGCCCTTGGACTTCTCACCTGGATGTACCACCGTCCAACAGAATCAACTGAAAATTTTCTAAACGTAAAATTTGCAAAGAAGCCCGAAGTTCTTGCGGCAAATCTTCTTGCCTTTAAAACTGGTTGGAACTACGGAGAAACGACTGAAGATTTTTCTGTTTCTTACGAAATTGCTCCCACAAAAATGGCACCGGGTAAATACCGCAATATCAGTGGAAATGTAGCTATGGCTTACGGTTTGATTGCCGCTTCCAAACAAAGTGAATTAAAACTTTTCTTAGGTTCATACCCAATCACTCCTGCTTCAGATATCTTGCACGAGCTCTCAAAGCACAAGAAGTTTGGTGTTATTACTTTCCAGGCTGAAGATGAGATTGCTGCTGTTGGTTCTGCTTTAGGTGCTGCCTACGGTGGAGCTCTTGGCGTAACAACAACATCAGGCCCGGGGCTTGCGCTAAAAGCAGAAATGATTGGTCTAGCCGTAATGCTTGAATTGCCGCTCATCGTCATTGATGTGCAAAGAGGCGGCCCTTCCACTGGTTTGCCAACCAAGACCGAACAAGCTGATTTATTGCAAGCAATGTATGGAAGAAATGGCGAATCCCCTTGTGTTGTTCTAGCTCCGGCAACCCCAAAGGATTGTTTTAACATTGCAATGGAGGCTGCGCGAATTGCAACAACATATCGCGTACCCGTCTTCATTCTTTCAGACGGATATATTGCAAATGGTTCTGAGCCTTGGAAGATTCCAGAACTAGCGGATCTGCCTGATTTACGTGTGGAATTTGCAGGAACTCAAGAGAACTTCCTGCCATATGCCCGCAATCCAGAAACACTTGCTAGGCCGTGGGCGATTCCGGGCACAAAGGGAATTGAGCACCGAATTGGTGGTGTTGAAAAAGCAGATAAGACTGGCGCAATTTCATACGATCCAGCCAACCATGACTTTATGGTCCGCACGCGCGCAGCCAAAGTTGCAGGTGTAAGCGTCCCGGACTTAGAAGTGGACGACCCAACAGGTGATGCAAAAGTACTTCTACTCGGATGGGGTTCAACATTTGGTCCAATTGCTGCTGCCGTTGAGGCACTGCGGGAAAATGGAGAGAGTGTTGCGCAAGCACACCTGAAGTACATCAACCCATTTCCAAAGAATCTTGGTGACGTGCTCGCCAAATATGACCGCGTTGTGGTTCCGGAAATGAATTTGGGACAGCTTGCGATCTTATTGCGTTCGCAATACATGAAAGACATCACTGGATACAACCAAGTTCGTGGACTTCCGTTCTCAACTCTAGAAATAATTGAAGCAACAATGGCGGTGCTAAATGACTGATTTGACTCTAACTAAGAAAGACTTCACTTCAGATCAAGAAGTGAAATGGTGTCCTGGATGTGGTGACTACTCCATTCTTTCCACCGTTCAATCTTTCCTTCCAGAGCTTGGTCTTCCACGTGAAAACATCGTATTTATTTCTGGAATTGGTTGCTCCTCACGTTTTCCATATTACTTGGAGACATTCGGAATTCACTCGATCCATGGTCGCGCTCCAACGCTTGCTACAGGGCTAGCAATTTCCCGACCTGACTTAACCGTCTTTGTTATTACTGGCGATGGCGATGCTCTCTCTATTGGAGGAAATCACCTGATTCATGCTCTTCGCAGAAATGTTAATTTGAAAATTTTGCTTTTCAACAACCGTATTTATGGACTAACAAAAGGGCAGTATTCTCCAACAAGTGAAACTGGCAAAGTAACCAAATCAACTCCTGCAGGTTCGTTAGATACTCCTTTCAATCCAATTTCATTAGCTTTAGGTGCCGAAGCAACATTTGTGGCCCGCTCTATTGATAGCGATCGCAAGCATCTGACAGATACGTTGCGAGCTGCCTCGTTGCATAAGGGTTCGGCTCTTATTGAGATTTATCAGAACTGCCCGATTTTCAATGACGATGCCTACCAAATTGTGAAAGATGCCGATACAAAAGGCTCTGCAACACTGCAATTGGTCCATGGTGAGCCGATTAAGTCTCAAACGCATGGTGTTATTTTCGTAAATGGGGCCATGAAAGTTGTTCCTCTTGGTTCAGTTCAAGAGAGTGAAATCGTGGTGCACAATGCGAATACTTTGGATCCTTCATATGCATTCGCTCTGTCGCGTCTATCTGGATCAGAGTTGGTACATGTTCCGATTGGCGTCTTTAGGGATGTCGAACGTGCTGAATATGGTGGTTTAGTTAATAATCAAATCGCAGAAGCCATCTCTAGCCAAGGAGCGGGAGATCTCGCAAAATTACTCTCAAGCGGAGACACCTGGGAAGTTAAGTAAAAGACTTACATCGAAGATTGAAAGCTGTCTCTAATCATCGACTCTAGACTCCTGGTTGGAGACCAAGAAAGTTCTTTCTTTGCCTTTTCAATTGATGCAACAAGAATTGCGGGGTCCCCTGCGCGACGAGAATCTATTTGTACTGGAATTTCACGGCCAAGAACATTGCCGGCCGTTGTGACGACTTCACTCACGCTGTAACCGCCGCCGCTTCCTATATTTATAATTGAATGACCATTTTCGTCTAAATTCTTTAGCGCACTTACATGAGCCTCAATGAGATCAACAACATGAATGTAATCTCGAACGCACGTCCCATCGGAAGTAGGCCAATCGTTTCCGAAAATCTTAAGTGGATTATTTTCTGTCGCCTCTAAAACTTTAGGAATCAAATGGGTCTCGGGATCATGGCGTTCTCGCAACCATTTCTTTCCTGTATTGAGCGCACCAGCAACGTTAAAATATCTCAACGAACAAGCTGCGAATCCATCAGCAATTGCTCTTTCAGCAAGCAATTTATCCACAGTAAGTTTCGATAATCCGTACGGATTTGTTGGAAGCGTTTCACTCTCTTCTGTAATAGGACTCTCTGTGGGTTCACCATACGTCGCGGCTGAAGATGAAAACACAATCTTATTCACTCCTGCCGATCTCATGGCGCTAAGAACATTTTTGCTGCCTTCAACGTTAACTTTCTTATAGAAGTCGGGCTTTTCGACTGACTCACCAACAAGTGATTTTCCAGCGAAGTGCATGACGGCATGTGCGCCCTCGATGGCTTTTTTCAAGGCGTCCTCGTCAAGCAGAGATGCCATAACAAATTGTGCTCGATTGTCCACGGCATCGCGATGTCCCGTGCTCAAATCATCAAAAACGGTGACGTCATAGCCAGATTCAAGAAGTTGGTGGGTGGCAATCGCTCCGATATAGCCGGCCCCTCCCGTGACAAATATTCGCGTCAAAGTCTCATGCCTTAATTCTTAATCCATCAGGATCAAACAGTGGTGAAAGGCCGATGACTCCAGAATGCCAATCTCCAAAAAATTCAACGTCAACAGATGTTCCGGGAGTTGCACATTCGACGGGTAAATATGCATACCCAATCCCTTTGTTGAGTGAGTACCCCTGACCACCGCTCTTCATTCGACCAACTATTTTTCCATCTACTCGAATGGGTTCATTGCCAAGTGGAACTCGTTTCAAGTCATCAAATGTCATAACGACCAATTTCACCGTTGGACTCAACTTTGTTTCCAAACTAGCTTTACCAATAAATTTTTCTTTCTTCTGTGAAACTGCAAAACCTAGCCCGGCTTGAAAAGGAGTTGTTTCGGTATTGATTTCAGTACCCCAAGCCAAATAACCTTTTTCAAGTCGTAAGGATTCGATTGCACGGTAACCACATGCTTCGGCCCCATATGGTTTACCCGCATTAATAAGTGCGCTCCACACCGTCATTCCTGAAGAAACGGGTAGATAAAGTTCCCAGCCAAGCTCTCCAACATAAGTAATTCTTGTTGCCCGCAAAGTTACTCCAGCAATCTTAATTTCTCGCGAATGCATAAAGGGAAAATTTTCATTACTTAAGTCGTAGTCTGTGATTGATTGCAATATTTCGCGAGCTTTCGGACCCCAGATTCCAAAGACCGCTAAATCAGTAGTGACGTCCGTGATTTCAACTTCATCAAATTCCAATTCACGTCGTTGCTTTCGTAGCCATCCCCCGTCGTGTGTTCCAAATGCGGTTCCGGTAATAATGAGAAACTCGGAATCTGCGATTTGTGTGACGGTGTAGTCGGATTCAATTCCGCCTTTTGTGTTCAAGGCTTGAGTGTAAATAGTTCGGTTAACTCCGCGAACAACATTGTTGGCACAAACTAGATTAAGAAATTCACCGGCCCTGGCACCGCCGATCTTTAATTTTGCAAAACTTGATTCATCAAAAATTCCAGCGGTTGTTCGAGTGATCTTGTGCTCTACTTGAACTGAGTTCGCCCAATGC
>Ga0194052_1001710_pt1 | contig 12455 bp, 8 predicted proteins | sample SepL226m_MetaG_FD_160117 | JGI IMG/M metagenome (GOLD analysis project Ga0194052, IMG submission 160117) | Anoxic zone freshwater microbial communities from boreal shield lake in IISD Experimental Lakes Area, Ontario, Canada - Sep2016-L227-6m | ecosystem: Environmental > Aquatic > Freshwater >... | reverse complement strand
TTCCCGGGAGGAATGCCTTCGGTAATGCTGTCCAGTCCTGACAATACGGTTTTGAACAGCGCTTTTGTGTCGGTAAGAACCTTGATTGCCCTGACAATTCCCTCATCGCCGAGAAGAACTACATCCGTATAGGTACCGCCTACATCCAGTCCGATTATCATTGTATCTTCCTGATAGAGTTCATCACGATTATTGCGAAAAGAAAAATGTTTGAAAACCGTCATTTTTTGCATCTGAACGCTGTATCATTTAATCCAAAACAGGGAGTAATGTCAACAAGAGCAATAAGATTCTATTTCAATCATCGCCTTGAAATTCCTCTGTGTCTCCGTCATTTTTCAAATACGAAGACACAGAGGCTGGATTTATGACGGAAAAAGGTTTTCTTTCGGATAAAAGTGGTGGTTTTTCTTGCAAAAACAATTTATAATGAAACTGATAATTAGATGTATATTTAAGCCTGACTCAGCCTCAACAGAAGAAAGGAATGGCATGTATTGCCGCCAAAGAACCTTGATCAGAACCATAAGTTGTTCCGGCGTGGGTGTCCATTCGGGCAGAGAAGTCAACCTGAAGATAAAGCCCGCACCGATCAATCATGGCATTAAATTTGTCCGAACAGATCTGCAAGACTCCCCTTGCATATCCGCACGGTTCAACATGGTTGTAGATACCAGTCTTGCAACCGTTATCGGTGTCGAGGGTTTCATTGTGTCCACCATTGAACACCTTATGGCCAGCTTTGCTGGACTCTCCGTAGATAACGCCCTGGTTGAAATTGATGCTCATGAAATGCCTATCATGGACGGCAGCGCGGCGCCCTTTACCCGATTGATTCAGGCCGCAGGCATCGTGGAGCAGGATGGTCCCAAATGCGTTTTTGTAATCAGAAAACCCATTACCCTTGAAAGAGACGGCAAATCCGTTTCCATTTTCCCCCACCCTTCATATAAAATTACCTGTTCCATTGAGTATGACCATCCGTTGATCCAAAGCCAGACATTTTCGATGGAGGTGACAGATCGGCTTTTTGAACAAGAGATATGCAGCGCTCGAACATTTGGTTTTCTTCATGAAATTGAATACCTAAAGAGATTCGGACTGGCGAAGGGCGGATCTCTGGATAACGCTGTTGTGGTGGACAAAGACTGCGTACTAAATAAGGGCGGCTTGAGGTTTCAGGATGAATTTGTCCGGCATAAACTACTTGACTGTATTGGCGATTTCTCGCTATTGGGGCTTTCCATCGTTGGCCATATTGTCACCCATAAGTCTGGCCATGCTTTTCATCGTGATTTTATAGAAAAATTCTTTTCAGAAAAATCATCCTGGGAAACTTACGTCATTCCGAACAACTGCGATAAGAATGGGTTCAATGGCGACTGCTGCTAAGAGAAAGCATACAAGACGAAACAGTCTGACGACATTGGCTACCGTCGTTATCATGAGTTTGATTTTTCTGGTTCAGATACCATGCGCAGCACAGGATGCAACCCTTTCAAACATTATTGTCACCAACACCAACAAAGACCTTCTGGTTTACTTAAATGTTGAGGGCGCCTTTCGCGAACAAACAGTCAATGCCATTATGAGCGGTGTGCCTGCCTCGTTTTCGTTTTTTGTTATGCTCTATCAAAAGCGTTCGATGTGGTTTGACAAGGCCATCGCCAATATTGAAATCGTCAACTCCATTAAATATAACAACCTGAAAAAAGTATTTATTGTTGAACGTTCATGGGAAAATGGTAAAATCCGGACGGCCCAGTCCCTGCAGGAAGCACAGAAACTGATGTCTGATGTTGATGGGTTGAAGATAATCCTTCTGAATAAACTGGAAAAGGGCAAGCAATATCAGGTTAAGGCCAAGGCGCAACTCAGCAAACTCACCCTTCCGTTTTACCTTCACTATGTGCTATTCTTCGTTTCCCTGTGGGATTTTGAAACCGACTGGTACACCGTTGATTTCATTTATTGATGCCGGTTTTTATGATTTAACTTGAAATAAACCATGAAAGTCGATAATTGTTGCAAAGTGATTAAAATCGTACTTTGTCCCTCATATACCAATACGCTTTTGTGACCCTGGGTTACAATCAAAGCGAACCGAGTGGCATCTTCCCGCTTGTGCGATGGGAAAAAAGATGTCCTTGCACCATAACCATGCTTTTCGAGAGGCGCCCATGGATGTCGTTTTGCTTTCCCGAATCCAGTTTGGTCTGACCACTGCATTTCATATCATTTTTCCCACCCTGACCATCGGCCTTGCGCTTTATCTTGTCGTTGTGGAATGGCTTTGGCTCCGCAGTCAAAACGCGCTTTACTACCGCATGTATCGTTTCTGGGTCCGAATCTTCGCCATTCATTTTGCTGTCGGGGTCGTCAGCGGCATCACCCTGGAGTTTGAATTCGGGACCAACTTCGCCCGGTTTTCGCAGGCAGTGTCCAATGTTTTTGCACCGCTCATGGCTTATGAAGGCATGACCGCTTTTTTTCTGGAAGCCGGTTTTCTGGGTATCATGCTCTTTGGCTGGAAAAAGGTGTCTCCGGCAGTCCATTTCATTTCCACCTGCCTGGTAGCTGCAGGTGCATCGCTTTCCGCATTCTGGATCGTGGCCGCTAATGCCTGGATGCAGACTCCGGCAGGCTATGAACTTATTAATGGACGATTCATGGTGACAAGTTTTGTGGATGCCATATTCAATCCATCATTTCCAACGCACTTGGCGCACATGCTTTTGGCATCCTACGAAACGGCAGCCTTTGCCGTGGCCGGGATATGCGCCTGGTTTCTGCTGAAAAAACAAAATGATATCTTTTACAGGCGTTCCCTGTCCCTTGCACTGCTGATGGCTGCCGTGATTGCTCCCCTACAGGCGGTTGTCGGAGATTTCAAAGGTCAAAATGTCGCCCAATATCAACCAGCCAAGCTTGCGGCGATGGAGGCCCATTGGAATACCAATATCGAAGGCGGTGCCGCGTTTGTAGCGTTCGCCTTTCCTGATATGGCTGCCGAAAAAAATCTATTTGAAGTCACCATCCCCGGCATGCTGAGCTTGCTGACCACTCATTCCCTGAATGGAAGGGTTTCCGGGCTGAAGGAATTTCCAAAATCAGACCGTCCCAATGCAGCCGTCACCTTCTGGAGTTTCAGGATCATGGTTGGCATCGGATTCTTGTTTGTTGCGGTTATGATTTGGGCTGGCTTTCTGTCTTTACGAAAACGCCTGTTTGACACGCCGATATTTTATAAAACTTTGGTCGCCGTTCAACCCCTTGGTTTTGTCGCTACCATTATCGGATGGATCACGGCTGAACTCGGACGTCAGCCCTGGACAGTCTATGGCCTGATGCGAACAAAAGACAGCGTGTCTCCCATTGCCGCCGGAAATGTGGTCTGGTCGCTGGCGATGTTCATGATTTTCTTTGCCGTACTGGGCGGAAGCTATTTTTATTTTACCCTGAAAACCCTTCACAGCGGACCGGACCTTACCAGCCCGATACCGCATCTGCAGTTCAGCTCCGGACTTCCGCCGTCAGCAGATGCAAAATCGTTTGACGAAAGCAGGGAGGGCGACGCATGAATCTGATTCATATATGGGTATTTCTGGTTGGACTGGTGGTGATTCTCTACGTTCTGCTGGATGGATTCAGTCTGGGTGTCGGTCTGCTTTTTTTCAGTGCTGAAAATGAAACAGAACAGGACGTGTTGATCGGGACCATCGCTCCGGTCTGGGATGCCAATCAGACATGGATTGTTTTTGGAGGCGGCGCGCTGTTTGCTTCATTTCCAATGATTTACACGGTGCTGTTCAGCGCCCTTTATATCCCGCTGTTCACGTTCTTGTTTGGACTGATTTTCCGTGGAGTCGCCTTTGAATTCAGGTCCCATTCCCGTAAAAAACAGATATGGAATCATGCCTTTTTCTGGGGAAGCTTTATGGCCACATTTGCCCAGGGAGTTACTCTGGGAGGATATATTTCAGGTATTCGGGTTCAGGATAATTTGTTCGCCGGCGGTCCCTTTGACTGGTTGACGCCTTTTTCGATCATGACCGGAATCGCCCTGGTTACCGGATATGTTCTTCTGGGTTCAACATACATCATTATCAAAACCACGGGTCCGGTTCAGGCGCGCGCGTATCGCCAGGCTTTTTGGGCTGCTTGCGGCGTTGCGCTTTTTATCGGAGCGGTGCTTATCTGGACGCCTTTTCATAATTCGGGAATTATTGATGCCTGGCTGAGCAAGCCACGGGTGTATTTTGTTTGGATTCTTCCGGTCCTTGGTTTGATATCGTTTGTCTTTTTGTTTGTACATCTGAAAAAACGTAGTGAAATCCAGCCGTTTATATGGAGTCTGATGGTGTTTTTATCCGCTTACATATCCCTTCAGTCCGCCATTTTTCCTTTTGCAATCCTTCCCGGCGTATCGGTTTATGAGGCTGCTTCTCAGAGCGAAACCCTTTCCTTTACTCTCTGGGGGGTGGCGTTGATTCTGCCGGTAGTTTTAGTGTATATCTTTTACAGCTACCGGGTATTTCAGGGCAAAATCATTTACGGCGAAGGATATGAATAATTGTTTTCAATAGTTTAATCAGTTTGTTACGATCGGGAGGCGCATGTATGGCATTTAACCGTGTAAAGCAGATCATTCTGAGAGCGGGGATTGTTCTGTTGTTGTTGGTCTTTTTTCAGTTTGAGCTGGCTCCGTTTGATGGCATCCTTTATGGCGCTGAACCATTGACTTCGGACGTCGCCCCTTTGCGCTATAAAATTCCGTCCCCTCCTCCCCCTTTGAAGGAGTCGCCCCCGACTGAAATTACAGATGTCCAACCCATGCCTGAGCAACAGGCTGTTTCGAATGGAAATTCGCTGCCTGTTGATCCACCGGTTTTAGCACAACCAGCGCCCACAGTTGAGCATTCTGTCGATAAGGCGCCATCCCCTCAATCAGGTGCTGGCGATAAACAAAAAGGAGAACGAAAGTCAGGTGCTGGCGATAAACAAAAAGAAGAACGAAAGAGCGCCATGTCCGCCACCAAACCAGGCTCTGACTCAAAAAGCGAGCTGCTTTCTCCGAAAGCTTCTGTCATTTCCGGTTCATCTAAAAAGATTCTTGACATTGAGTCGGATATCAAGTCATCTACCGCAGAAATGATTACAATTGTTTTGACGGGTCTTTTTCCTCCGAAAGCTCAGGTGATTGAAGGAAAGACTCCGAAAATTATTTGTGATTTTCCGGATGTTCTGATGGAAAAAACCATAAAAAGGATAATTGACATTAATGGCAGATACATTTTACAGGTTCGAACGGGAATTCATCCACCGCCGGAACCCAAATCCCGTGTTGTCATAGATCTGGCGCCTAACCGTAATTATGAAGTGGAGCAGTTGTTTTATGAGCAAAATAGCCGATACTCAATGATTATTCGTGAAAAATCCTGACAATTCACCTCAAAGGTGCAAAGAAGACAACGCTCTTGTGGCGGCTAATTTCATCGAATATTTTCTTTGCGATCTTTGCGCCTTTGCGGTGAATAAACTATGTCAATTTTTTTGTTTAAAAATATATGAGGAGAGGTCAAATGGACAATGGTCGAACCAACTCGCTTAACCGTCACCTGTCTGCTGTAAAATCCGGAAAGCGATGCTTTGAGAATGCTTTTCAGGGCGTTGCCAGAATGATTTTGAACGATGAGATCAGTAAAGTGGTGGTCAATGGCAAAACCACTTATGATTTTGGCATCTTTCGTTCCGGAAAAAAACACATTATTGGCATGTATGACGAGCTCAACAGTTTCGTTTCTTATGTCAAGGATGCATCTGAAGGCGGCTCATCCAAGGAAATGGCTTATGTTCTGGTCGGGGAACCCGGGAACGGAAAAACATTCTTTGTTGAATTCCTATGTACAAAATACCGACAGTTTCTCTCTCTGGAAGAAAACCGAAAATATGCATTCCGGCTTATCCGTATGGACAGGCTGGGAAGTTATGGCAAAATAACCACCATCGAATCCCAGACTTATGAAGACCCCATGATTCTGGCCATGAATCTCTTTGATGACCCGGATGAAAACAAATCTTTTTTATCCAAGGAAATCGGCTTTTCGGACGGCGAAATCGAAAACCTTTATGACAACTATCGCCCACTTGGCGCCTGCTCGGCTTATATATGGAATGATATTCGAAACCATACCGCAGGCGATATTTCCGAAATGCTGGATTTTGTAGAGATCATTCCTGTCCCGCTGATAGAAAGCCTGGGAACCGTTACCGGAAAATATTCGGCCAAGGATAAAATTACGTCTTCCGCAGTTGATCTTCTGGGAGAGGAATCCATTCAACGCCTGATGCATATCAGCGACACCCACAATCCTTACCGGTTCGATTTGCGCCGGGGAGCGCTGGCGCGGGTTGCAGGCGGCGGCATTCATTTCAGCGATGAAATTTTCAAAAACAAAAAAGATCTGGTTCAGGTGTATTTAGGTGTCATTCAAAACCGAACCATTGAAATTGATGGCTTTAAATGGCCGATTGATACCTTGATTATTGCAACCAGCAACAACTCTGAATTCAACCGGTTTCTGTCGGAAAAGGAAGAAGCGCCCATCGTGGACCGGTGCAGGCTCAGCTATGTCACTCACAATACCAATTACCGGCAGCAGAAAGATTTAACTGCCTACGCCATTGGCAGCGAAACGCGTACTACACTGACCCGGGAATACCTCCATCAGGATCCCAACCTCAATTACGCGGCTTCCATTGCTGCGGTGCTGTCCAGACTTCCTCGTTCCGAGAAACTGACTCCGGTTGAAACCATGAAACTGGCCGCCGGGGAAGTTGCCGGTGAAAAAAGCATAAAGGCCCTGGCCGAAGTGATTGACACTCTCGGCCAAGATCCAGACATTACCAAACGGTTCGGCCAAAAAGGTCTGGGTCAGCGAAATGTGGGAAGATCCATCCAATTGCTGGTGGAAAGCTCGGAGACCAACGAAGGGCAGTGCATGTTTGCCTATGATGTGTTTCGCTCTCTCGAACGGATCATCCTGGACTATGTCAGCGATGCCGGCGACAGAGCCAAATACCTTGAAGATCTAAAGACAGCAAAAGGACTTTACCGGGAACGCATCATGACCGAAATGTTCAACGCCTACATGGATGAACCTTTGGCCATTCGAAAAGATGTGATGAATTACGTGAACATGATTATCGGAATTGATGCGGAAAACCTGGGACCTGATAAAATGTGGAAGTATAAGGATCCCCAGACCAGGGAGCTGAAAGCCCTGAAAATTGATGAACGCTATATCAACAGCGTGGAAGAACGAATTGGCCTTAAAACCCGTGAACAGCGCGAATCTTTCAGAACATCCATCCGCAAGATATACGGCCAAAAAATTTCTATTGAACCCAACTATGATTTTATGGACAACCTTGAGCTGGTCAAGGCCATTACCGATGTCAGGCTTAAGTCCGATATTGCCGGTGCAGGAAGCCTGATCGGCGCTCTGGCCAACCGTACCAATGAAGAGAATCAAAAGCTTCATGACCGGATGATTCAGACCATGCTATCCAAGTTGGGCTACTGCAAAACTTGCGCCCAAAAAACCATCGAGTATTTCTGTACCCAGGAAGACGAGAAATAACGTCCACCTTCAGAAGCGGGCATAATTTAATGAAATCTGAACTGCTGCAATATTACGGATTATTAAAGGCTCAAGGCCTTACCGAAGATGACCATGACCTTCTGGCTGATCCTATAACCAGCCAGAATACGCCTGCGATGCAAGCATCTCTGGCCATTCGCTCAATTGATGAACTTCTGGAAAGAGACAAACAAAGGGAAAAAGACGGATTTCCCCGCAAAATACGCGTTGGTCGACTGATCAAACCGGGTAAGGGCGGCAAGGACAAAGTGGTGGTGGTGCCATCCACGGTCGAGGAAAAATTATACCATGACAACTCTTTCAAGGAATCTTCGGAAGATTCGCCGGCTGGCGGATCAGGTGATGGGGAAGAAGGAGAAGTCATCGGAGAAGAACCCGTGCGTCCCCAGAAAGGCAGTGGCGGGGGGCCAGGTCAGGGAGAGGGTGGGCCGCATGAGATGGAATCAAGCGCCTACGACCTGGGCAAGATATTAACGGAAAAATTTGAGCTGCCCAATTTAAAAGAAAAAGGCAAAAAACGATCCCTTACCCGCTACACCTACGATATGACCGACAGGCATCGGGGATTTGGCCAGTTTCTGGACAAAAAAGCCACGTTGAAAAAAATTCTGGAAACCAATATTCATCTGGGGAATGCGCCAGACATCGCCAGTATTGACCTATCCTCATTTTTAATATCACCTGGAGATAAAATATACCGGATTCTTTCCAGGGAAAAGGACTATGAATCTCAGGCTGTGGTGTTTTTCCTGAGGGACTATTCCGGATCAATGTCCGGAAAACCCACGGAATTGATTGTATCACAGCATGTGATGATCTACAGTTGGCTCCTGTATCAATACGAAAAGCAGGTGGAATCCCGCTTTATCCTTCATGACACGGAAGCCAAGGAAGTCCCTGATTTTTACACCTACTACAATTCACAAGTCGCCGGAGGAACCATGGTTGCCTCGGCATTTAAGTTAGTCAATGAAATCGTACTCAAGGAGAATCTGGCCCAGGATTACAATATTTATGTGTTTCATGGAACAGACGGCGATGACTGGGATGTTGGCGGCAAGGAAGCGATACCAGCCATTACCCAGATGCTGACTTACGCCAGCCGGGTGGGAATTACCATCGCCGAGCATGGTACAAGCACATCCGGCTCAACGGAAGTGGAAGGGTATCTGAAAAAATCCGACCTTCTGACCACAAAAGCCAGTATGATCCGCCTCGATACGATGAGTAAAGACGCAGATGAACCACGGATAATTGAGGGTATCAAACGCCTGATTTCCTGAATGAAAAAAAGTAACTGCAAATATTTTTTCTGTCCATCCTGTATTTTATTTTAGAGGAAAACATGGAACTCATTGATCAGCACACCAAATTTATCATGGAAGGGTGCAAGGAAAGGGCCAGAGCTGCAGGACTGCGATTTCAGGATGAAACCCTGGAATACATCGTCACCAACCGTGACCTTCTGGAATTATCTCCAAAAGTCATGATTCCCACGCTTTACGATTATTGGGTTCATGATGTCGAGGTCCTAAAGGAAAAGGGTAAGTACGAGCTGTATCCCGGAAATCCTTATGAAACCGTCATCAATACCCGACCGGCCATTTCGTTTTATAACGACAATAATCCGGACTGGCTCAATGTCATGATATTCTATCATGTTCTGGCTCATATTGATTTTTTTCAGAACAACCTGTTTTTCCGCCATACTTGGGATGATGATTTTACCGGCCAGGCTCTCTCGGATAAGCGCGCCATCGCAAAACTGCGAACCGAACAAAACAGATGGGTGGATTACATCATCGAATTTTCCAGGGGTGTGGATAATCTTGTCGGTTATTTCGATCAACTGTCCCAAATTCACCGTTCACCGGCTTCGCGGCAATCAGACAAGTTGGATTATTATTTTGATGTATTTCTTCAGGATATCAAAAAAATTAAAATCGGAGAATTCATCAAGGAAATAGAAGCCTATAACGCCTGTGACAAATTACATGGCGACCTTGGAGAACAGACTTTTTTTTCAGATGTACTCCGAAAATATCCCGAGTTTGAAGCGCTTTTCATCAAAAGCAAGAGCATTGCTTCGCAACGTGGTGTAGATGTGCTTCAGTACCTGATGGATCATTCGGATTTTATTAACAAGGAAGAAAACCGGTGGATGAAGCTGGTTATGCAGGTGGTTCGCAACACATCCTTGTTTTTTCAGCCGCAGATCCGAACCAAGATATTGAATGAAGGCTGGGCCAGTTACTGGCACGAAACGCTGTTTCTTCAGGATGACAGGATTCGAAGCCACGAGGTTGAGTTCGCCAGGGTCAACGCTGGTGTAACCTCCATGCCCCGTGTGGGGCTGAATCCTTATGCCCTGGGCATGCGACTCTTTTATTATATCGAAGATATGGCCAATAAGGGGAAGTTTTCGTACCAGTTTCAAAAAATTCAGAATGAAATTCAGCGGGATTGTTTTGATGCAAAAACAGGAGCAGGCCGGGAAGCCATATTCCATGTGCGTGAAAACTTCAGTGATTTCTCCTTTATCAATACTTTTGTGGATCAGGATTTCATGACTCTGAACAAGCTTTTTGTCGCCGGAAAGCGGCTGAATGAGGAGCGGATGGTCTGGGAATACTATGTGAAAAGCCGAAAAGTCAGAGATTACCGCAATATGTTGATGGATACGCTCTACCACCCTCCTTTTATCGAAATCATACCGGAGAAGCGAATCAACAACACCCTTTACCTGAATCACCGTTTTGAAGAAAAACCGCTGGTTACGGAATTTATCGCCAATACCCTGATGGGTATGGAATATCTTTGGGGAGGTCCGGTACAGCTTGAGACCAGTGAAGTGATTTCGCTATCTCCGCCAACGCCGAGAACCGACGCCACCAGCAAAAAACCAAAATTGGATGCACTTCAGGAACCGCAAATCAAGTGGCAACGGATCGTTTATACCATGGAAAAACGCAAGCTTTCGAAGAAAATCCTGTAAAACCTTGAATGGTGAAAAGCGCCAGGTTTAGACTGACATTCACTATTCACACTTGATGTCTTTTAAAGGCTCAATATATGGAAAATATTAAACTTGCCCTTCAGCACCTGGACAAAGTTATCAGCGAACAGGATCAGCGCGCCCCTATTTTCTTTCAGGACTTCATCAAAATCATGTCTGTGAGGCCTTCACATGTACTCCGAAATGTTTTTCAGGTGTTCCATGACATGATGATGGCTTATGTGGGGGAAGGCGTAGATGAATATCCGGATGACCCGGAGTCGATTAATTTTATTAATTATGATTGCAGCAAACTCTTTGTTGAAGGGGCTGACCATCCTTTTTTTGCAGATCGGCTGTTTGCCAACCGCCTGATCAACCAGGTGGACGCGCTCAAGCGAGGGGCGCAGCAAAACAAGATATACATTTTTGACGGTCCGCCGGGCTGCGGAAAAAGCACTTTTCTCAACAACCTTTTAAAGAAATTCGAGGAATACACCAATACCGAGGACGGTTTTCGCTATGAAACTGTATGGCGTCTGGCTTCAAAGGATTTGGGCGGATTCGTCGAATCTGACACCATTCCGATAATGGATCGAATGCTTCACCTGCTCAGCCGAGCACCGCAAAACATTCTGGAACCATCCTGTGAATCAGACGAATCCTGCGACGAGGATGACAATAAATTTCTGGATGATTATTCCTCAGCCTATCTACCGGAAAATTTTGTGGAGGTTCCCTGTCCCAGCCATGATCATCCCATTCTCATGATACCTAAAAATTATCGCAGGGGATTTCTTGACGATCTGTTTCACAATGATGAATTCAAGTGGAATTTGTTTACAGAAAAGGAATATGAATGGGTTTTTCACGATAACCCATGCACTATATGCAGCTCACTGTATGAGGCTCTGCTTAAAAAACTGAAAAGCCCCACGAAAGTATTCGAGATGATTTATGCGCGGCCATATCAGTTCAACCGCAGGCTTGGAGAGGGGATTACCGTATTCAATCCCGGCGACAGACCCATGCGCCAGAATATCTTAACCAACCCCATGCTGCAGACCCGCATCAACGGTTTGCTAAAGGACAGTAATCAGGTTAAATACATTTATTCACAATACGCCAAGACCAACAACGGGATTTACACCTTGATGGACATCAAATCGCACAATATCGAGCGGTTGATTGAACTCCACAACATTATAAGCGAGGCTGTTCACAAGGTTGAAGATATCGAGGAAAATGTCAATTCCCTGTTCATGGCGCTCATGAATCCCGAAGACAAAAAAAACATTCAGGATTTTCAATCGTTTTCCGATCGAATTGCTTATATCAACATTCCTTACGTCCTGGACATTCAGACGGAAGTGAATATTTACCGCAATATTTTTGGTAAACACATTGACGAATGTTTCCTGCCCAGAGTTCTTCACAATTTTGCGCGGGTCATCATTTCCTCCCGCCTAAAAACTCGTTCCGATGCACTTTTGGAATGGATTGGAAGCTCTGAAAAATATCGCCAGTATTGCGATGACAATCTTCAACTGTTGAAAATGGAGATATACACTGGGTACATTCCACCATGGCTCACGGAAGAAGACAGAAAACGATTTACCGCCCATCGCAGACGAAAGATCATTGCCGAATCTGAATTTGAAGGGGTAACCGGCTTTTCAGGCCGCGATGCCATCAAGATTTTTAACGAGTTTTATTCCACCTGCGCCAAAGAAGACAGCCTGATAAACATGAATGCCCTGCATAATTTTTTTTCCAACGTTCGAATGGACCTGGCC
>Ga0194052_1001709_pt1 | contig 12455 bp, 9 predicted proteins | sample SepL226m_MetaG_FD_160117 | JGI IMG/M metagenome (GOLD analysis project Ga0194052, IMG submission 160117) | Anoxic zone freshwater microbial communities from boreal shield lake in IISD Experimental Lakes Area, Ontario, Canada - Sep2016-L227-6m | ecosystem: Environmental > Aquatic > Freshwater >... | reverse complement strand
TCGTGGGACTGGGCACGATCGCTGCCCTGCTGCTGACTCTGATCACCGCGGTGAACCCGGCCGGCACGGTCCTGGGATTCGCGCTCTCCACCGCGGCGATGGCCGGTGTTGTGCTGTGTTACCTGTGGCTGGACCGGTGGGAGCCCGAACCGCCGCGGCTGCTGATGCTGGCGTTCCTGTGGGGCGCGTCGGTCGCGGTGGTGCTCTCGGTGGCCTTCGAGCATCTGCTCTCGGTTTCGCTGACCGGCACGGCCGAGGGCGCGCACAAGCCCAGCCTGGTCACCGCCGCCGTCGGCGCCCCGCTGGTCGAGGAGGCGGCGAAGGGCCTGTTCCTGCTGCTGATGATGACCGGCCGGCGACGCATCGAACTCAACACCTTGACCGACTGCCTGGTCTACGCCGGTTTCACCGCGGTCGGGTTCGCCTGGCTGGAGAACATCTTCTACATCGCCGGCGGTGAATCGATCACTCATTCGCTGACCATCGCGGGGCTGCGGCTGGCGATCGGTCCGTTCGCGCACCCGCTGTTCACCACGATGTTCGGCATCGGGGTCTATTGCGCGATGCAGCAGCGCGGGGCGCTTGCGAGAACGGCCTGCCTGCTGGCGGGCTACGTGGCGGCGGTCGTCATGCACGGGCTGTGGAACGGTTCGGCGTTGCTGGGTGCGCGCGCCTACCTCGGGGTCTACGTGCTGTGGATGATGCCGATCTTCGCCCTCGGTATCACCCTGGCGGTGCTGAGCCGGCGCCGCGAGCGCAGGATCATCGCTGGCAAGATGCCCGGGATGATCGCGGAGCGACTGGTGACCCCGGCCGAGGCGGCCTGGGTCACCTCGCTGTCGCAGCGCCGTGCGGCCGTGCGCATCGCGCGGAGACAGGGCGGGCGCCGGGCGGCCTCGGCGGTGAAGTCGTTCTTCACCCAGGTGGTGTCGCTGGCTTATGTGCGGGACCGGATCGACCGCGGCTTCGGCGACCAGCGGGTATTCGCGCTGCAGAACGAGGAGGCCTACGGGGTGGTGGCCGCGCGGGCGGCCGCCGCACCGGTCCTGGACCAGCTGGTCTATCGGATTCCGGCGCGCTGAGCGAAACCGGCGTTCAGCAGGCGTTTCGACCAGGAGCGCGTGTTCGCTCATAGGTAATACTCAGCTTTTTCTACAAGTGGTTTAATGTTCGCTAGCAGGCCACCGTAAGGCTCAACACGACCGACGCTAGGAACTCATGTACTCACGCAGCATCGCCACCCGCAATACCACCGTCGCCGCGCTCGCCGCCGGTGCATGCGCAGTCACCATGACCGTCGCCGGCCTGGGCGCCGCGCCCGCGGCTAACGCCACGTGCGCTTCTTTCTTCGGCCTCGGCAACGGCGGCGGCTGCACCAGCTCCCCCCTCAGCGCCGCCATCGCCATCGGGGACGGCGCGACCGCTAACGCCGGCGGGTTGTTCGGAGCGGCTTTCGCCCTGGGAACCAACTCGACGGCCGCCACCAGTGATGCCTTCACCTTCGCGACCGCCGTCGGCAACGAGTCGTCGGCCACGGCCGGCGGTCTCTTCGGTATCGCCACCCGCCTGGGCAACAACGGCAGCGCGATCACCCAGGGTCTGGCGTCGTTCGGCAATATCGGACTCAACATCGCGTTCGGCGTCTCTCCCGCATCAGCCGGCGACAGCGTCGTCGCATCCGGGATCGGCAACCTCGCCGCGAATCTCTTCGGCGGGGCCACCACACCGGGCGCCCATGCCGTCACGGCACTCGGGACCCTCGACATCGCTCTGAACGTCGGCGGTGTCGACAACACCGTCGAATCCGGCAACGGATTGTTCAACCGTTCGATCAACCTCTTCGGCAACAACAACACCGTCCGCGGAGACGGTGGCCTGTCCAACGTCGGTCGCAACCTCTTCGGCAACAACAACATCGTGACGACCGGCGGCGGCGACGGGAACATGGCCACCAGCCTTATCGGCAACAACAACCAGGTCACCGCAGTGTCCGGCTTGCTCAGTATCGCCACGAGCCTGCTGGGCGACAGCAACACCGTCGGAGTCATCGGGGGCACGCTGAACGGCACCCGGAACTGGTTCGGCAGCAACAACACTGTGATCGCCGCCGGCGGCGCCCAGAACGGTTCGGTCAACATCGGCGGCAACAACAACACCCTGACCGCACTGGGCACGAACGGGAACGCTGCGACCAACCTGTTCGGTAGCAACAGCATATTGACGGGCGGAGACCCGAGCTCGGTCAACACCGCGGCGCTGACGTTCGCCGGCAATGGCAACGAAGTCACCGGCAAGGGTGTCAACAGCGTCGGATTCGCCGTGCTCGGCACCTTGAACAACGTGAAGGCCGGGTCCGGTCCGTTCGCCTTCGCCGGTTCGGTCGCCCAGAACAGCGCGAATGTCGAGCAGACGGGTACCGGCGTCTCCGTCAACAGCTTCCGCTTCGGCGGGGGCGCTGCGGCATCTAAGCCGGCACGGACGCCGGCTGCGGCGGCTCGGGGCCGCGCGCAGTAAGCGCTCGGCGGCGACTAATGCGCCGCTCGAGCCGCTCGGCGGCGACTAATGCGCCGCTCGAGCCGCTCGGCGGCGACTAATGCGCCGCCGCGTCCCAGGTAGCGCCGAATCCGACCGACACCTCCAGTGGCACGTCGAGCGGATAGGCGCCGCCCATCTTGTCGCGCACCAGGGCCTCGACGTTGTCCCGTTCCCCGGGTGCCACCTCGAGCAGCAGTTCGTCGTGCACCTGCAGCAGCAGCCGGCTGGTCAGCCCGGCCTCGCGCAGGGCGGCGTCGACACCGATCATGGCCACCTTGATGATGTCGGCGGCGCTGCCCTGGATCGGTGCGTTGAGAGCGGCACGTTCGGCGGCTTCGCGGACCTGCCGGTTGCTGCTGTCGAGTTCGGGTAGGTAGCGGCGGCGGCCCAGCACGGTGGAGGTGTAGCCGTCCTTGCGGGCCTGATCGACGACGTCGAGCAGATAGTCGCGCACGCCGCCGAACCGGGCGAAGTACTGATCCATCTGCTCTTTGGCTTCTTCGGTGGAGATCTTGAGCTGCTGGCTCAACCCGTAGGAACTCAAGCCGTAGGCCAGGCCGTAGGACATCGCCTTGACCCGGCGGCGCAGTTCCGGGGTCACCTCGTCGATCGGCACGCCGAACGCGCGTGCGGCGACGAACGAGTGCAGATCCTCGCCGGTGCGGAACGCCTCGATGAGACCCTCGTCCTTCGAGAGGTGCGCCATGATCCGCATCTCGATCTGGCTGTAGTCGGCGGTCATCAATTCCGCGTATCTGACGTCACCGCCGTCGCCGACGCAGAAGGCGTCGCGGATGCGCCGGCCGGCCTCGGTGCGGACCGGGATGTTCTGCAGATTCGGTTCGGTCGAGGACAGCCGGCCGGTGGCCGCGATGGTCTGGTTGAACGTGGTGTGGATGCGACCGTCGCCGGCGACGGACTTCAGCAGTCCGTCGACGGTGACTTTCAGCCGGGTGGCGTCGCGGTGTGACAGCAGGTGCTCCAGGAACGGGTGGGCGGTCTTGTCGAAGAGCGATTGCAGCGCGTCGGCGTCGGTGGTGTAGCCGGTCTTGGTCTTCTTGGTCTTGGGCATGCCGAGTTCGTCGAACAGCACCACCTGGAGCTGCTTGGGTGAGCCGAGGTTGATCTGCTTGCCGATCACCGCGTAGGCGGCCTCGGCGGCGTCGCGGATCGCGTCGCCGAACTCACTCTCCAGCGTCTCGAGCTTGCCGCGGTCCACCGCGATGCCGACGGTCTCCATCCCGGCCAGCGCCTGCAGTACCGGCAGTTCCATCTCGGTCAGCAGCGCCGCCGAGTCGATCGCGGCGAGTTCGTTGTCGAGTGCGTCGGCGAGGTCGGCCACGGCGCGGGCGCGCAGGATGGACGTCTGCACGGCCTGATCGTCGACGCCCTCGGTGTCGTCGAGCAGCGAGAGTTGTTGCTGCTCAGGATTATCGGCTCGCAGTTCACGGCGCAGATAGCGCAGCGAGAGGTCATCGAGGGTGAAGCTGCGCTGCCCCGGCCGGACCAGGTACGCGGCCAGAGCGGTGTCGGAGGTGACGCCGGCCAGTGTCCAGCCGCGCCCGGCCAGGTCGTGTATGGCGATCTTCGTCTCGTGCAGCGCCTTCGGTTGCCCCGGATCGGCGAGCCACTGCCCCAGCGCCGCTTCGTCCTCGGGTGTCAGCGTTGCGGTGTCGATGTAGGCGCCGTCGCCGTCGGGCGCTGCGATCGCGCAGGCCGTCGCGTCACCGTCGTACACGGTGTGCGTGCCCACCACCGCCATACCGCAGCGCCGGCCGTCGCGGGCGTGGGCGTCCAGCCATGCGGCGACCCGGCCCGGCTCCAGCGCGCCGCCGCGCACGTCGAATCCTTCGTCCACCTCGGGTTCGACCGCCGCGAGGGTGTCGAACAAGCGGTCGCGCAACACCCGGAACTCGAGATCGTCGAACAGCCGGTGGATCTTGTCGCGGTCCCACGGCAGCAGACCCAGGGTGTCGGGCGTCTGCGCCAGTGGGACATCGCGCACCAGGTGGGTGAGTTCGCGGTTGAGCACCACGGTCGAGAGGTTCTCCCGCAGCGAGTCGCCCACCTTGCCCCGCACCGTGTCGACGTTGTCCACCAGTCCCTGCAGTGAGCCGTACTCGACGATCCACTTCGCCGCCGTCTTCTCCCCCACGCCGGGAATCCCCGGAAGGTTGTCACTCGGGTCACCGCGCAACGCCGCGAAGTCCGGGTACTGCTCCGGAGTCAGGCCGTACTTCTCGGCCACCGCCTCCGGGGTGAACCGCGTCAGCGTGCTGACGCCCTTGATCGGATACAGCACGGTGATGTTGTCGTTGACCAGTTGCAGCGAGTCGCGGTCACCGGTCACGACCAGCACCCGGTAGCCGGAGTCGTCAGCCTGGGTGGCCAGGGTGGCGATGATGTCGTCGGCCTCATACCCGGCCTCGGCCAGCACGGTGATGCCGAGTGCGCCCAGCACTTCCTTGGTGATGTCGATCTGGCCGCGGAACTCGTCGGGGGTGGCACTGCGGGTGGCCTTGTACTCGGGGTAGCGCTCGGCGCGGAAGGTCTGTCGGGACACGTCGAAGGCGGCCGCGATGTGGGTGGGCGCCTCGTCTCGCAGCAGGTTGATCAGCATGGCGGTGAACCCGTAGACCGCGTTGGTGGTCAGGCCGCCGCGGGTCTTGAAATTCTCGGCCGGCAGCGCGTAGAACGCCCGGAAGGCCAGCGAGTTGCCGTCCAGCAGCATCAGCGTCGGCTTCTCGCTCATGGGAGTCACTCTAGGCAGCCGATGCCGTAGGCACCCGATAGGCTCACTACGTGCCAGACTCTCCCGCCATCGACGGCTGGTGGACCGTCGACGACGCCGGTACCGCGCATCTGATCGGCGCCAAGTGCCCGTCCTGCGGTACCTACGTGTTCCCCCCGCGCTCCGACAACTGTCCCAACCCGGGCTGCACGGCCGACGAACTCGACCAGGTGCCACTGTCCCGGCGCGGAACGCTGTGGAGCTACACCGAGAACCGCTACCAGCCGCCGCCGCCGTATCCCCAGAAAGATCCCTTCGAGCCGTTCGCCGTCGCGGCGGTGCAACTGGCCGACGAGGGCGTCATCGTGCTCGGCAAGGTGGTCGAGGGCACGCTGGCGGAGGATCTGACGGTGGGCATGGAGATGGAGTTGACGACCATGCCGCTCTACACCGGTGACGACGGCGTCGCACACAACGTCTATGCGTGGAGGATCGCCTGATGGCCGCACCCCCGGACCCGGTCTACATCCTCGGCGCAGGTATGCACCCGTGGGGCAAGTGGGGCCGCGACTTCACCGAGTACGGCGTGGTCGCCGCCCGTGCGGCGCTGCGCGACGCCGGTCTGGACTGGCGCCAGATCCAACTCGTCGCCGGCGCGGACACCATTCGCAACGGCTATCCCGGGTTCGTCGCGGGTGCGACGTTCGCGCAGAAGCTGGGCTGGACCGGCATCCCGGTGTCGTCGAGTTACGCCGCGTGCGCCTCGGGCTCGCAGGCGCTGCAGTCGGCCCGCGCGCAGATCCTCGCCGGGCTGTGCGATGTCGCGCTGGTGATCGGAGCGGACACCACGCCCAAGGGTTTCTTCGCCCCCGTCGGCGGCGAGCGCCGCAACGACCCGGACTGGCAGCGCTTCCACCTCATCGGTGCCACCAACACCGTGTACTTCGCGCTGCTGGCCCGCCGCCGGATGGATCTCTACGGCGCGACGCTGGAGGATTTCGCGGCGGTGAAGGTCAAGAACTCCCGGCACGGCCTGAACAACCCGAACGCGCGCTACCGCAAGGAGAGTTCGGTCTCCGACGTGCTGGCCAGCCCGGTGGTGTCCGACCCGCTGCGACTGCTGGACATCTGCGCCACCTCTGACGGCGCCGCCGCGGTGATCGTGGCGAGTAAGGACTTCGCCGAGAAGCACCTCGGCTCGGTGGCCGGGGTACCGTCGGTGCGGGCGGTGTCGTGCGCGACGCCGGAGTACCCGCAATACCTGCCGGAGCTTCCCGACATCGCCACCGATTCCACGGCGGTGGTGCCCGCACCGGAGCGGGTGTTCAAGGACCACATCCTCGACACCGCCTACGCCGAGGCCGGTATCGGTCCAGAGGATCTGAGCCTCGCCGAGGTCTACGACCTGTCCACCGCGCTGGAACTCGACTGGTACGAGCACCTCGGCCTGTGCGCCAAGGGCGAGGCCGAGCAACTCCTGCGCAGCGGCGCGACGACGGTCGGCGGTCGCATACCGGTGAACCCGTCGGGCGGGCTGGCCTGCTTCGGCGAGGCTATTCCGGCCCAGGCCATCGCCCAGGTCTGCGAGCTCACCTGGCAGCTGCGCGGGCAGGCCACCGGGCGACAGGTCGACAACGCGAAGGTCGGCGTGACGGCGAACCAGGGCCTGTTCGGACACGGGTCATCGGTGATCGTCGCGCGCTGAAACCGGTTAGGCCCCACCCAGATAGGCGGCACGCACGCTGTCGTCGGCCAGCAGTTGCCGTGCGGGCCCTTCGCGCGTGACGTTGCCGGTCTCCAGGATGTAGGCGCGATCGGAGCGGCTCAATGCCTGCTGGGCGTTCTGCTCGACCAAGAGCACCGTGGTGCCCTGCGCATTGATGTCGGCGATGATGCCGAAGATCTGCGAGCTGATCATCGGCGCCAGCCCCATCGACGGCTCGTCGAGCAGCAGCACCCGCGGTCGCGCCATCAGCGCCCGGCCGATCGCCAGCATCTGCTGCTCTCCCCCGGACAGCGTGCCGCCCACCTGCTTGCGGCGCTCGGCCAGCCGCGGAAAGGTTGTGAAGATCCAGTCCAGTCGCTCGTCATGGGCGGCCTTTGAGTCGAACTTCCTTCCGTAACAGCCCATCTCCAGGTTCTCGGTGACCGTCATGCCGGGGAAGACCCCGCGCCCCTCGGGTGCCTGAACCAAACCCTCGATCGCCCGCTTGTAGGCCTTGACTTTGGTGATGTCGCGGCCGTCGAACCAGATGGATCCCTTCGACAGCGGGCACAGACCGGAGATGGCCCGCATCAGCGTGGTCTTTCCGGCTCCGTTGGATCCGAGCAGGGTGACCAGTTCGCCCTCAGCCACGGTGATCGACACCCCGTGCAGCGCCTCGATCCTGCCGTAGTGCACGACGGCATCTCTGACCTCCAGTAGCGGCTTCTCAGAGTTGGTCATCGGGCACCCCCAGGTAGGCGGCGATCACCGCGGGGTCCTCACGGATCTCGGCGGGGAGTCCATCGGCGATCTTGCGGCCGAACTCCAGCACCACGATCCGGTCGGTGACCCCCATCACCAGCCGCATGTCGTGTTCGATCAGCAGCACGGTGTACCCGTCGTCGCGGATCGCGCGGATCAGGTCGATCAACGCGGCCTTCTCGCTCGGGTTGAAGCCGGCGGCCGGCTCGTCGAGACACAGCAGTTTCGGTTCGGTGGCCAGCGCTCGCGCGATCTCCAGCCGGCGCTGATCGCCATAAGGCAGGTTCTTGGCCTTCTCCTCACCGCGGTGCGCGATACCGACGAATCCCAGCAGCGCGGCGGCCTTCTCGATGGCCGCGTGTTCCTCACGGCGGTGCCGCGGGCTGCGCACCAGCGCGCCGGGCACCGACGTGTGATGTCGCGCATCGGTGCCGACGATGACGTTCTCCAGCGCGGTCATCTCGCCCCAGAGCCGGATGTTCTGGAATGTGCGTGCGATGCCGAGCCTGGTGATCTCGTGACGCTTGCGCCTTCCCAGCGTCTGCCCGTCGAACACCACGGTGCCCGACGACGGCCGGTACACACCGGTGATGGCGTTGAAGCAGGTGGTCTTGCCGGCGCCGTTCGGTCCGATCAGACCGAGAATCTCGCCGCGTTTGATGGCGAAGTTGACCGAGTCCAGTGCGGTGAGCCCGCCGAAACGGACGGTCAGGTCGGTGACCTGCAGCAGCGGCTCGCCTTCTCTGACGTGAACCTCGCGCTCGAGTTCTGCGGTCACGATGAGACCTTGCGCTCGTCGGCCGACGCCAACAGCCGCCGGGCCGACTTGCCGTAGGCCAGGAGCTGCTGGCGCACCGGGAAGAGGCCTTGCGGCCGGAAGATCATCATGACCACCAGCGCAAGCCCGAAGAACAGATATTTGAGGTCGCCGAGATTGATGCCCCACAGCTCGACGCCGAGCAACCGGTTGGGCAGGTACACGATGATGAACGCACCGAGGATCACGCCGAGTTTGTTGCCCTGCCCGCCGAGGACCACCGCGGTGAGGAACAGCATCGAGTTGATGATGTTGAAGGTCGGCGGCGCGACATACTGCACCTGCCCGGCGTACAGCGCGCCGGAAAGCCCGCCGATCGCGGCGCCGATGACGAAGGCCCACAGTTTGAAGCGGAAGGTGTTGACACCCATGACCTCTGCGGCGTCCTCATCATCCCGGATGGCCACCCAGGCGCGGCCGACCCGGCTGCGCTCGAGGTTGCCGACCAGCAACAGGATGCCGACCAGCAGCGTGAGTCCCAGCCAGAACCACCAGGTGCCGTAGTTGGCGGTGCCGGTGGAGTTACCACTGGAGAACACCCCGTTGGGCAGCTTCGCAGTTTCCCCCAGGCGCGGGTAGGCCACCTCGTTGAGTCCGCGCGGACCGTTGGTGACGCCGGCCAGATTGTCGGCCAGCAGACGGATGATCTCACCGAAGCCCAGGGTGACGATGGCCAGATAGTCGCCGCGCAGTCGCAGTGTCGGTATGCCGAGTATCAGGCCCGCCAATGCCGTCACCGCCATCGCGATCGGCACACAGGACAGCCAGGCCCACTTCTCATTGAGGAAGCCGTTGGGCGAAACCCGGTTCCACGGGCTGTCCGGACTGGTGAGCAGTGCGACGGTGTAGGCGCCGACCGCGTAGAAGCCGACGTAACCCAGGTCGAGCAGGCCGGCCTGTCCGACGACCACGTTGAGGCCGACGGCGATGATCGCCACCATCGCGAACTGCGCCATGGTGCCGCCGAGACTGATGCCCGGCGTCTTGAGGAACGGCGGCGGGAACAACGGCAGCAAAGCCAGTGCGCCGAACGCGAGGATGCCGAACCCCCACTTGGTGACCCGACTCAGGCCGGCCCACCATGACCGCAGGCCGTCCCCGGGAGCCAGCAGAGTGCTCATGCCCGCGCCCTCCCCAGGCTCTCGCCCAGAATGCCGGTCGGCCGGATCAGAAGCACCAGCACCAGCAGGACGAAGGCGACGACGTCGCGCCACTGGGTGCCGAACACGGCCTGCCCGTAGTTCTCCATGATGCCCAGCAGAAGCCCACCCAGAAGCGCACCGCGCAGGTTCCCGATGCCCCCAAGGACCGCGGCCGAGAAGGCCTTGATGCCGAGCAGAAAGCCGCCGGAGTAGATGATTCCCTGCGGCACCCGCAGCGTGTAGAGCAATGCCGCCGCACCGGCGAGCATGCCGCCGATCAGGAACGTCCGCATGATGATGCGTTCCTTGGAGACCCCCATCAGGGTCGCGGTGGTCGGATCCTGGGCCACCGCGCGGATGCCGCGGCCGAACTTGGTGCGGTTGATGACGACGTCGGTCACCAACGCCAGCACCAGTGCGGAACCCACGATCACCAGCGTGATGTTGGAGACCGAGGCCCCGAAGATGTGGAACTGCGTCTTGGGCTGCACCAGGATGATCGGCTGCTGTGCGTTGCTACCGCCATAACCCTTGATGATCTTCGGCAGCAAGAAATGCACGAACTCCTGCAGTACGAACGACATGCCGATCGCGGTGATCAGGAAGGTCAACGAACGGGCGTTGCGCCGTCGCAGTGGCCGGTAGGCCACCGCTTCCAATCCGACCGCGGCGGCACCGGAGACCGCCATCGCGAACAGCATGGCTATACCGAGGTAGAGCACCGTCAGTCCCACGCCGCGGTTGTAGGCATTACCACTCGGCGCGAACCCCAGGATCTTGTCCAGGCATAAGTAGGCCCCGAACATGCCCAGCATGAAGATCTCGGAGTGCGCGAAGTTGATCAGCCGCAGTACACCGAAGACCAGGGTGTAGCCCACAGCGACCAGGGCGTAGATCGCTCCCCAGGCCAGCCCGTCGATGGTGAACTGCCAGAAACCGTTCCGCAGGTTGGTGATGTTGAAGCTGATGTCACCGGCGACACAGGCGTACTGGGTGACGCACTCGTGGATCATCGGCGAGTTACTGAACCTTGTACATCCAGATCAGGTTCGAGGTCAGTTCCCCGGTGTCGGTCCACTGATACTTGCGGGCCACGCCCTGACCCACATAAGTGCGAACGAACTCCAACAGCGCGGGACGGGTGACCGCACCGGAATCGATGCCCTTGAGCAGGATCGTGGCCAGGTCGTAGGACTCAAGACTGTAGGTGCCCGGCGCCTGGCCGAACTTCTTGGTGTAGTCCTCAGCAAAGGCGCCGGTCGGCGGACCGCACGGGCAGGACAGCACCGCTCCCGCCGCCGCCTGTCCCGCAGCCTTCACGAACTGCGGATCCTTGAGTCCGTCCGGACCGGCGAACAGGCCGGTGTAACCGGCGTCGCGCAACTGCTGCAGCAGCAGAGCACCCTCGGTGTAGTAACTCGCGAAGACGACGGCGTCGGGTGCCTGGCCCATGATCTGGTTCACCGCGGCGGAGAAGTCCTTGTCGCCCTTCTTGATTGAGATGGTGCAGGCGGAGTCGGAGATCGGGCCCAGGGTGGTTCGCACCGCGCCGGCCTGGCCCACACCGGCGTCGGTGCTGTCGTCGACCACGCACGCCTTCTTGACCCCCAGGGCGTTCTTCAGATAGTTCGCGAGCGACGGACCCTGCACACCGTCGCTGGACAGGCCCCGGAAGAAGGTCTTCCAGCCCTGCTTGGACAGGTCGACGTTGGTGGCCGAGGGAGTGACCGCGACCAGACCTGCTTGGTCGAACACCGATCCGGTTGCCTTGGTCTCCCCCGACCAGGTCGGACCGACGAGACCGATGATCGACGGATCGTCGACGATCTGGGGCGCGACCGCCGTCGCTTTCTGCGGATCACCCTCGGTGTCGAAGGTTTTCAACTGAACCTGACAGCCCGGATTGGCGGCATTGTGCTGATCGACGGCGAGTTGTGCGCCGTCTCTGACGTTGGCGCCGAACGGCGCATCAGCGCCCGTCAGCGGACCCGCCATGGCGAGGGACACCGGCGCGCAACTGGCTTTGCCGTCTCCGGCCGGGTCGGCGGGCACGGCGCCCGCCGCGGGCTTGACCGCAGCACCGTCCTCATCGATCTGGACCTGTTCGACGATCTTCAGGTCACTGCCCGCCGCATTGTCTTCCGGCTTTGACTGCTGGGCGCACCCGGCGACACCCAGCATCGTCAGACCTGCGGCACTCACCACGATCAACGTCCGTATCCGAACACCGCGCACGTCGTAACCTCCGGGTCGTTAGTCGGCGGGCATCAACCATCGGCCCGTTGTAAATACCTGTTGTGGATTTACTGAACCTTGTAAATCCAGATCAGTGTCGTGGTCAGCTCACCGGTATCGGTCCACTGGTACTTGCGTGCCACGCCCTGTCCCTCATACTTCTTCACGAAGTCCAGCAGCGCCTCACGGGTGACCGCACCGGAGTCGATGCCCTTCGCAAGAATCGTGCCGAGGTCATATCCCTCGGTGCTGTAGGTGCCGGGGGCCTGGCTGAACTTCTTGGTGTACTCGTCAGAGAACGCCGCTGACGCCGGACCGCACGGGCAGGACAGCACCGCGTCCTTCGATGCGTTACCAGCCTGCTTGACGAACTCGGGATCCTTGGTGCCGTCGGCGCTGACGAACTTGCCGGTGAAGCCGGCGTCGCGCAGCTGCTGGACGAACGGTGCCGCCTCGGAGTAGTAGCCGCTATAGAACACCGAGTCCGGCGACTGTCCCTTGACCTGGGTCACCGCGGCGGAGAAGTCC
>Ga0194052_1001708_pt1 | contig 12458 bp, 11 predicted proteins | sample SepL226m_MetaG_FD_160117 | JGI IMG/M metagenome (GOLD analysis project Ga0194052, IMG submission 160117) | Anoxic zone freshwater microbial communities from boreal shield lake in IISD Experimental Lakes Area, Ontario, Canada - Sep2016-L227-6m | ecosystem: Environmental > Aquatic > Freshwater >... | reverse complement strand
CCTGTCGTACTACATGCTGCACCAGCCGCTGCTGATAGGCAGTCTGCTCGTGTTCGGCTGGCTAGTCAGGTACTGATTGTTCAAAAATTCAAGATGCCACCGTTCGTCATCGCGAGGCTGCTTCTTGGCTCGTCATCGCGAGGCCGTAGGCCGTGGCGATCCATGACTTCGGACTGCATGGATTGCCGCGCTGCGCTCGCAATGACAGCCAAGAGGCTCGCAACGACGAGATTTTTGCGCCTATTCGACCTTGGCCTTGGCGCGCAGGTCTTCCTGGTACTTGGTCATCTTCTGCTGTTGCAGTTGCTGCGCCACCTGCGGCTTGACTTCGTCAAACTTGGGTAACTGGGCATCGCGAACATCGTCGAGGCGGATGATGTGGAAGCCAAACTGGGTTTTGACGGGGGTCTCGGTCATCTTGCCCTTGGCGAGCTTGGTCAGCGCTTCAGAAAACTCGGCCACGTAGTTGCCGGCGTTGGCCCAGTCGAGATCACCGCCCTTGGCTGCTGAGCCAGGGTCCTTGGAAGATTTCTTGGCGATCTCGTCAAACTTGCCACCCTTTTTCAGCTGGGCGATGATGGCTTTGGCCTGGTCCTCTTTTTCAACCAGGATGTGGCGCGCGTGGTACTCCTTGCCGCTGTTGGCCGCGACGAACTTGTCGAACTCGGCCTGGACTTCAGCGTCGCTAACCGGATTGGCCTTCTGGTAGTTGGTGAACAGTTCGCGGATCAATAGCGTCTGGCGTGCCAGTTCCATCTGTACCTTGAAATCCTCGGTCGCGTCCAGCCCCTGCTTCTGCGCTTCCTGGATGAAGATTTCGCGGGCAATCACTTCGTCCTTGATCTGAGCCTGCATTTCCGGTGTGACCGGGCGGCCGGAACGGGCAATTTGCTGTGCCAGCGTGTCCACGCGTGAGCTCGGCACGGCTTTGCCGTTGACGATGGCCACGTTTTGCGCTGCAACCAGTGTTGCAGACGTGCTGAGCACGGCCGCCGTGGCGAGGATGGAAATAAGCTTCAACTTCATTCGTTCTTCCTGGGTAACAAGGTTCAAATGGGGGGGGTGTGGGCTTCAATGGCCAGCGCATGCAAGCCCTGGTCCATGAAATCTTGGAGCGCATCATACACAAGGCGGTGCCTCTGCACGGCGGACTTGCCGGTAAATAAATGTGAAGTCACGCGCACCCGGAAGTGGCTGCCAAAGCCGCTGCCGTTGGCGCCGGCGTGACCCTGGTGCTGATAGCTTTCGTCGAGCACCTCCAGCGCAAGCGGTTGCAAGCGCTCACGCAGGCGCTGATCGAGTTGGGTGGCAGTGGGCGGATGGGTGCTTTGAGAGGTCATGGTGGGGGTGATATACCGGTTTCATCGGCTTGCAGGTAGCGCGCAATGTAGAAGCCTTGACCGACGATGAAGAGCAGCGGAAAGACGTAGCCCCAGATCTTGAAGTTGACCCAGGCTTCCGTACTGTAGTAGGCGGCGACGTAGCCGTTGATGATCGCCATGAACGCGCTGTAGCCAACCCACACTGCGTTCAGGCGCATCCAGACAGGGTCAGGCAGCGTCAACTGGCTGCCCAGCAAAAGCTTGAGAAAATTCTTTTTGTAAACCCAGACCGCCAGCGCCAGCGCCAGTGCCATGGCCCCGTAGAGCACGGTGGGCTTCCACTTGATGAAGCGCTCGTCATGCAAAACCAGCGTCAAGGTGCCAAAGAGCATGATCAGCACCAGCGTGATTTTGTGCATCATCTGCAGCTTGCGGTCGATCAGGTACACCAGGCTCATCTGCAAGACCGTCGCCGCCATCAGCACGGCGGTGCCGACATAGATGTCGTACAGCTTGTAAGCGCCGAAAAACAGCAGGATCGGAAAGAAATCGATCAGTATCTTCATTTAGGGCTGAAGTTTAACGATGCCGAGTTCATGCAGTAGCGTAAGCCAGTAGGCGCGGGACCATCCTCAAAGACATGGCCCAGGTGCGCGCCGCAGTCAGCGCACAGTACTTCGGTGCGTTGCATCCAGAGTGAGCCGTCGGCCTTGGTCGCCACGGCAGTCTCGTCAATTGGCTGAAAGTAACTTGGCCAGCCGCAGCCGGAATCAAATTTGGTGCTGGAATCAAAAAGGGGCTTGTCACAGCAGATGCAGCGGTAGGTGCCGGTCGCGTGATGGCCTTCGAACTTGCCGCTGTACGGGCGCTCGGTGGCGGCGTGACGTGTCACCTCAAAAGCCAGGGGCTCCGCGCCCTTGGCCTTGAGCTCGGCCTTCCACTGCTCTTCAGTCTTTTCAATTTTGTAAGTCATGGTGTCACTCAGGAACTGCAACTGATCTCGATATGATGCGCCCAATCAGGCGGAAAGTCGGCGTAGTGCTCCAACGCCGGGTGTTCGTCAAACGGTGTTTCGAGCACTTGGAGCAGGCTGGCGATAGGCGCGAAGTCTTTCTTCTTTGCCGACTGGATCGCCAACTCGGCCAGGTGATTGCGCAGCACAAACTTCGGATTGATTTCCAGCATCACCTTCGATAGCTGCTCACGCGGCTGTGCGCCAATGCGCTGGCTATAACGCAGCCACCAGGCATCAAAGCCAGCAGGGTCGAGAAACAGATCGCGCACCGGCGCCAGATCGCCGCCGCCGACGCTGTGACTCAGGCGGCGCCAGAAGATGGTGTAGTCGGTGCCCGAGCGCGCCAGCAGGCCCAGAATGTCTTCGACCAAGGCTCGGTCTTCTGGCACGGCGCTGTCTGTCAGGCCCAGCTTGGCGCGCATCTGTCGCTCCAGTTCCTGCGGAAACACGGTCTTGAAGGGCTCCAGCGCAGCCAGAGCGAGGGCTTGTTCTTCAATCAAGGGCAGCAAGGCCTGCGCCAGGCAGTACAGATTCCAGTAGGCGACGTTGGGCTGCCGGTTGAAGGCGTAGCGCCCCTGCGTGTCGGAATGGTTGCAGACATGGCCTGGCTGGTAGGCATCCAGAAACTGAAACGGGCCGTAGTCTATGGTCAAACCCAGAATGCTCATGTTGTCGGTGTTCATCACGCCGTGGCAAAAACCTACTGCCTGCCACTGTGCCAGCATGTGGGCCGTGCGCTCGCTTACCGCCTGCAGCAGCGCGGCGTAGGCGTTGCCGCCGAGCGCGTCTGTGCCGCGACATTGCGGGTAGTGCTGGTCGATGACGTAGTCGGCCAGGGTCCTCAACTGCTCGATCCGGGCACTGGCCGAGAAGTGTTCAAAGTGACCAAAGCGCACAAAGCTCGGTGCCAGTCGCGTCAACACGGCAGCGGTTTCCGCTGTTTCGCGGTAGACCGGAGCGTCGGAGCCGGTGACGCACAGGGCGCGCGTCGTCGGTATTCTCAGGCCGTGCATGGCTTCGCTGCAAAGAAACTCGCGCACCGTTGAACGCAGCACGGCGCGCCCGTCGGCCATGCGGGAGTAGGGCGTGAGGCCGGCGCCCTTGAGTTGCAGTTCCTGCCCGCCGTCCGTCTGACCCAGCAGGATGGCGCGGCCATCGCCCAACTGACCAGCCCAGACGCCAAACTGATGGCCACTGTAAACGCTGGCCAGTGGCTCTGCGCCCGTCACGGCCTGGTTGCCAGTGAGCGCCTGCAGCCAGGCGTCCGACTTCAACACGGCCGGCTCCAGACCCAGTTCACGCGCCAGCGACGCGCTGTGGGCCACCCAATACGGATCCGGCAGCGGCCGCGGCGAGACACGGGTGTAGAAATCTTCGCCCAGTCCGGCAAAGGTGTTGCGCCACGTCAAACCCAGATCGGTCGTGGCGTGGCAGTCTGTACTCAGGTTCATGGCTGGATTGTCTCGCGCCAGTGGCCGGCCTGTCGTTTGCAGGGTTATCCCGGAGATTTCGCAGTAACATGCGCGTGATTCAAACACTTTCAGGAGTTCTTTCATGCTCGGGTTGATGCAAAACCAACAGTTGTTGATCTCTACGCTTATCGAATTTGCGGAGCGCCATCATGGCGAAGGTGAAATCGTTTCGCGCCGGGTTGAGGGCGACATCCACCGCTACACCTACAAGGAAGTGGCGGTGCGCTCGCGTCAGGTGGCCAATGCGCTGGATGCATGGAAACTGCAGTTCAGTGACCGGGTGGCAACCCTGGCCTGGAACGGCTACCGCCATCTGGAACTTTACTTTGGCGTCAGCGGCACGGGTCGCGTCCTGCACACGCTCAATCCGCGTCTCCATCCGGACCAGATCAGCTGGATCGTCAATCACGCAGAAGATTCGGTGCTCTGTTTCGACATGAGCTTCTTGCCCATCGTGAAGGCCGTGCACGGACGCTGCCCGACGGTCAAGCATTACGTGGCGATGTGTGACGCCGACAAGTTGCCGGCAGACAGCGGCATCCCCGGGCTGGTGAGCTACGAAGCCTGGATCGGCGCGCAAAGCAGCGTGTACCAGTGGCCGTCGTTTGACGAAAATTCAGCCTCCAGCATGTGCTACACCAGCGGCACCACGGGCAATCCCAAGGCCGCCCTGTACAGCCATCGCTCGACCATGCTGCACGCCTTTGCCGGCGCCTTGCCCGACGCCATGGCGATGAGCGCGCGCGAGTGCATTCTTCCCGTGGTACCCATGTTCCACGTCAACGCCTGGGGCATACCTTACGGTGCAGCCATGACCGGCGCCAAGCTGGTGTTCCCCGGACCGGCGATGGACGGCAAGTCGATCTTCGAGTTGATCGAGAGCGAGAAGGTGTCTTTTGCTGCCGGTGTACCCACCGTCTGGCAGATGATGCTGGGTCACATGCAGGCCGGTGGCCTGCGCTTCTCCACTTTGAAACGGACGGTGATCGGCGGCTCGGCCTGCCCGCCAGCCATGATCACCGCCTTCAACGACCTGTACGGCGTCGAAGTGCTGCACGCCTGGGGTATGACCGAGATGTCGCCGCTGGGAACCGTCTGCACCTTGAAGAACAAGCATCTGACGATGACGCCGCAGGAGAAGATGCAGGTCCGGCTCAAGCAGGGCCGTGGTGTCTTTGGTGTGGACATGAAGATTGTGGACGGCAGTGGTGATGAGCTGCCCTGGGACGGCAAGAGCTATGGCGATTTGCTGGTCAAGGGTCCCTGGATCATCAGTGCCTATTTCAAGGGCGAGGGCGGCTCGCCCTTGGTGGACGGCTGGTTCCCAACCGGTGACGTCGCGACGATCGACGCTGACGGCTACATGCAGATCACGGACCGCAGCAAGGACGTCATCAAGTCCGGCGGCGAATGGATCAGCTCGATCGATGTCGAGAACATTGCGATGGCGCATCCGGCGGTGGCGATGGCCGCCTGCATCGGCATGAAGCATCCGAAGTGGGACGAGCGTCCCATCATTGCGGTCGTCAAGAAGCCCGGCGCCGAGGTGTCGCGCAACGAACTGATCGCTTTCTACGAAGGCAAGACCGCCAAATGGCAGATCCCGGATGACGTTGTGTTTGTTGATGCGATCCCGTTGGGTGGTACCGGCAAGATGCAGAAAACCAAGCTGCGCGAACTGCTCAAGGATTACAAATTGCCAGATGCTTGATCAGGGTCATATCGTGTCGTGTCGCATGGGTGATTCGGGGTAGTGGAAAACCCTCGTGGTGCAGCGCACAAATGCTTGTACGCTGCGCGCTGGTCAGATGATTGAAACTCAGGAGGTATCTAAATGAAGTTTGCATTGAAAGTTGTTGCCGCCACTGCTGCCGCCTTGTGCGTTAGCGCGGCTTTTGCCCAAAAGGGCGAGGTCGTCAAGATCGTCCGGATTGACCCCCTGACCGGATTGCTCGGACCTGTTGGTGTGAGTCAGCTCAAGGGTTACCAGTTTTTTGCCGAGAAGTACAGCGGTTTGCCAGTTCCGGGTAACCCAGGGCAGCCTGGCAATCCGGCGGGTGTGAAGTTCGAGATCACCGGCATCGACAACAAGCTCAGCCCGACGGAAAGTCTGAATGCGCTCAAGGCAGCCATTGACCAGGGCGTGCGTTACGTCATCCAGGGCAATGGTTCATCGGTCGCGCTGGCGCTGGTCGATGCCATCAACAAGCACAACGAACGCAACCCCGGCAAGGAAGTCATCTACCTGAATGACTCGGCCGTCGATCCGGACCTGACCAACAGCAAGTGCAGCTTCTGGCATTTCCGTTTTGATGCGGATACGTCGATGAAGATGGAAGCCATGGGCGGCTTCATGGCAGAGCAGAAGGACATCAAGAAGGTCTACATCCTGGGTCAGAACTATTCGCATGGTGTGCAGGTAGCCAAGTACATCAAGGAAGTGCTGGCGCGCAAGCGTCCCGACATCCAGATCGTTGGTGAGGACCTGCACCCGCTGGCGCAGGTGCGCGACTTTGCTCCCTACATTGCCAAGATCAAGGCCACTGGTGCGGATACCGTCGTGAGCGGCAACTGGGGTTCCGATTTGTCGCTGCTGGTGAAAGCCGCCAACGAAAACGGTTACACCGGCAAGTTCTTCACTTACTACACGGGCGTCACCGGGACACCAACCGCGTTGGGCACCAATGGCGCCGGGCGCGTCTATCAAATCGCCTACAGCCACTACAACATGGGTGGCCAACTGGACAAATGGATGGCCGAATTCAAGAAGAAGTACAACGACGATTTCTATACCGGCTCCACCATCCGCATTTATGAAATGCTGGGGGCGGGCATCGCCAAGGCCAAATCAACCGATCCGGTCAAGGTGGCAATGGCAATGGAGGGCTTGAAAGTTGCAACCTTCAATGGCGAAGTCGAGATGCGCAAGGCCGATCACCAGTTGCAGCAGCCCCTGTACATGACCGTCTGGCAGAAGGCCGACAAGAAGTACCCCTACAGCCCGGAGAACACCGGCATGACGCTGGCTCCGGTCAAGGAGTACCCCAACTACGTTTCGAGCACGCCCACCAGCTGCCAGATGAAACGCCCTTGATTCCAACCGTGTGATGCTGGAGCCCGAACGGGTGCACCGTCTCGGGCTCTTTTTTCTTGCCGGTCAGTAAGGATGATCTGAATGGAGTTTTTCATTATCTCCATGCTCAACGGTGTGAGCTATGGCTTGCTGTTGTTCATGTTGAGTTCGGGGCTGACGCTGATTTTCAGCATGATGGGTGTCCTGAATTTTGCCCATGCTTCCTTTTACATGGTGGGGGCCTACGTCGGCTACACGGTGTCGGGAGTGGTCGGCTTCTGGCCGGCCCTGGTTTTGGCGCCGCTGATCGTGGGCGCCTTGGGCGCACTGTTCGAGCGCTTTTTTTTGCGCAAGGTGCACAAATTCGGCCATGTGCCAGAGTTGCTCATCACTTTCGGCCTGTCCTACGTGATCTTCGAATTGGTGCAGCTGATCTGGGGTCGCATTGCACTGAATTTTCGTCCGCCCGACCTGTTGCAGGGTCCGGCCTTTACCCTGATCAACCACTCGGTGCATGGCCTGAGCCTGCTCTGGGGTGCGGCGCCGGCTGAGTTGTGCAGCGCGGCAGAGGCAGGTGTCCGCCTGGTCTGCTCACCGTTTCCGGCGACCCGCGGGTTCATGATGCTGGTGGCTCTGGTCATGCTCGGATCGGTCTGGCTGCTGCTGACCCGCACGCGCGTCGGTCTGGTGATTCAGGCGGCGCTGACCCATCCGGAGATGGTTGAATCCCTGGGGCACAACGTGCCTCTGGTCTTCATGATGGTCTTTGGCGCCGGTGCCGCCCTGGCCGGTCTGGCCGGCGTGATTGGTGGCAGCACTTTCCTGACCGAGCCTTCGATGGCGGCAACGGTGGGATCAGTGATTTTCGTCGTGGTGGTGGTCGGGGGCATGGGCTCACTCTCGGGCGCTTTTCTGGCATCGGTTCTGATCGGTGTCATCCAGACCTTTGCGGTTGCTTTCGACTATTCGCTCGGCACGCTTGCCGGCCAGTTGGGTCTGCAACTGGGCACCTACGCGCTTGGCAACTCCTTCATCAAGCTGACCCTGTCGCAGGTGGCTCCGATCCTGCCCTATCTGTTCCTGGTGTTGATCCTGATCTTCAGGCCCAAGGGACTGCTTGGCACGCGGGAGGACTGAGCCATGAGCACCGTCTACCAATTCAAACCTCTGAACGTGGGTCGCTGGCTGATCTGGGGCCTCTTTGCGCTGCTGCTGGCGCTGGTTCCCATGCTGGTTAGCAGCAGTCTGGCTATCACCATCCTGTCGCAGATGGGCATCGCCATCATTGCCTGTCTTTCCTACAACATGCTGCTGGGCCAGGGTGGCATGCTCAGTTTCGGGCATGCGGTCTACACCGGGTTGGGCTCCTTCATGGCGATCCATGCGCTCAACAGCATTACTGATGGCTCGCTGCCGCTGCCGGTATCGGCCCTGCCGCTGGTGGGTGGGATTGCCGGCATGGGATTTGCCGCATTGTTGGGCTACGTGACGACGCGCAAAGCCGGCACCACCTTTGCCATGATCACCATGGGTATGGGTGAGCTGGTGTACGCCATGTCCAACATGATTCCGGAATTCTTCGGCGGTGAGGGTGGCATATCGGGTAACCGCGTTGCCGGCAAGGCGTTCATGGGAATCACCTACGGGCCGCCAATTCAGGTCTATTACCTGATTGCGTTGTACACCTTCGTCACGGTGGCCGCCATGTTTGCCTTTACCCGAACACCGCTGGGACGCATGCTCAATGCGGTGCGCGACAACCCGGAGCGCGTGGAGTTCGTCGGCTACAACACGCAGCGCGTCCGTTACACCGCCTTCATCATTGCTGGTTTTTTTGCCGGCATTTCGGGCGGGCTCGGCGCCTTGAATTTTGAGATCGTTACCGCTGAAGTGGTGGGGGCAGGGCGCTCGGGGGCCTATCTGCTGTTCACCTTCCTGGGTGGCGCGACCTTCTTTTTTGGCCCCATCATCGGTGCCGTGCTGATGGTGCTGGCTTTTGTGCTGCTGAGCGAATTCACCAAAGCCTGGCTGCTCTACCTCGGCCTCATTTTCCTGTTCATGGTGATGTACGCGCCCGGCGGCATTGCCAGTCTGCTGATGATGAACCTGCGCCTGGCAGCCTTTGGCAAATTGCGTCAGCTTTGGGTGAGTTATCTGGCGCTGGCTGTTACCGCCTTGCTGGCCTTGATAGGCGCCGCCGGCATGGTCGAAATGGTTTACCACCTGCAGATGGCGGGTGCGGATGGCAACACCGTGCGCTTCATGGGTGTGGTGCTGGATTCGACTGGCCTGAACAGCTGGTTCGGATGCGCCTTTGTGATCCTGACCGGCTCCGGTCTGTTTGAACTTTGCCGACGCCAGTTCAATAGGGAGTGGGGCACGATTCAGGAAGAGATAGAGAAAGAAATCAAGCGGAGGGCCGAGCTATGACTTACGCCCTCGAGTTGAAGGACCTGCGCAAGTCCTTTGGTCGTACCGAGATCATCCGTGGCATCAACATGGCGATCCCGGCAGGTGAGCGCGTTGGCATCATCGGACCGAACGGTGCCGGTAAATCGACACTGTTCAATCTGATCAGTGGCCGCTTCGAGCCCAGCACGGGCGAGATCCTGCTCAACGGTCAGAACATCACTGGCAAGAAGCCCTTCGAGATCAACCGCATGGGGCTGTCGCGCAGCTTCCAGATCACCAACATCTTTCCCAAGCTCAGCGTATTTGAGAACCTGCGCTGCGGTGTGCTCTGGAGTCTGGGCTACAAGTACAGTTTCTGGAACTTTCTGGCTGATCTGAAAGACGCCAATGACCGCACCGATGAGTTGATGGAGATGGTCAAGCTGGACAAGAAGCACGACGTGCTGGCCATGAACCTCACTTATGCGGAACAACGTGCCCTCGAGATTGGCATCACCATTGCCGGCGGCGCCAATGTGATCCTGCTGGACGAGCCGACGGCGGGCATGAGCAAGTCAGAGACCAGCCGCTTCATCAAGCTGATCAAGGACGTGACCGTCGGGCGCACCTTGTTGACGGTGGAGCATGACATGGGCGTGGTGTTCGGACTGGCCGACAAGATCGCCGTGGTGGTTTACGGCGAATTGCTGGCCTACGATACGCCTGATGCTGTGCGCGCCAATGCGCGCGTGCAGGAGGCCTACCTCGGTTCCTCGGTGGCCGACTCTCAGGCCGGGAGTCACGCATGAGTCTGCTCAAGATTGACAATCTGCACGCCTATTACGGCAAGAGTCACGTACTGCACGGCGTGCACATGGAAGTCAAGGCGGGTGAAATCACGGCGCTGCTCGGGCGCAATGGCTCAGGCCGCTCGACCACGGCGAAAGCCATCATGGGGCTGGTGGACGCACAGGGTTCGATGCTGTGGCGCGACCAGCAGATTCTGGGCAAGAAGACCTATGAGATTGCCCATCTGGGTATCGGTTATGTGCCCGAGAGCCGTGACATTTTTCCGACGCTGACGGTCGAGCAGAATCTGTACCTCGGGCAGAAGAGTGCGCGCAAAGCGGGACGCTGGTCGCTTGAAGACATGTACCAGATGTTCCCGCGCCTGAAGGAGCGCCAGCACATGCTGGCCGGCGTCATGTCGGGTGGCGAGCAGCAGATGCTGACGCTGTGCCGCACGCTGATGGGCGACCCCGATCTGATCATCATTGACGAGCCAACCGAGGGGCTGGCGCCCAAGATTGTGGAACTGGTGGCGCAGTACCTGAAGGAACTCAAGCGCCGCGGCATTTCGGTGCTTCTGATCGAACAGAAGCTGACGATTGCCATGGAGATCTCTGACCAGTGCATGGTGATGGGCCACGGCAGCATTGTGTTCACCGGAACGCCAGCCCAACTGCGCAACGACAGCTATATCCGCAAGGAGTGGCTGGAGGTTTAGATCTTGTCCCACCCGTGACAAAAGCTGCAGGCCACGGGGGCTATAGTTCTTACAATCAAAAAGCGAACGATCGTTCTCTTTTCACCACTGAGGAAAGCAAGCATGACTGCCCAATACCAATTGCACGGTGACATCGCCGTGATCACGCTGAACAACCCGCCAGTCAACGGACTGGGTCTGGCAACGCGCCAGGGGATTACCGAGTGCCTGGCCAAAGCGAACGCCGAGTCCGCGGCGCGGGCCATCGTCATTACCGGGGCCGGCAAGGCTTTCTCGGGCGGGGCCGACATCAAGGAATTCGGCAGCCCCAAGGCGATGCAGGAACCCAACCTGCTGAGCGTCATTATGGCGATCGAGAACTCGGCCAAGCCGGTAGTGGCTGCTATTCACAGCGTGGTCATGGGCGGCGGACTGGAACTGGCACTGGGTTGCCATTACCGCGTGGCCGCGCCCGGCACCAGCGTTGCGCTGCCGGAAGTAAAACTCGGCTTGTTGCCCGGTGCTGGCGGCACACAGCGGCTGCCGCGCGCCCTGGGTGTGGAACCGGCGCTCAACATGATTGTCTCGGGTGAGCCGATCAAGAGCGAAATGCTGGCCATGCTGCCCGGGCAGAAACTGTTTGACAAGATGGCTGCCTCGGCCGAGACACTGCTCGACGAAGCCATGAACTACGCGCGCTCGGTGGCTGACGTGCGGCCGATGCCGTTGGTGCGCGATCTGCCGTGCCGGCATCCGCAGGGCGACGCCTACTTCCAGTTTGCACGCAATATGGTCAAAGGCATGGCAAAGAATTTTCCGGCGCCGGGCAAATGCGTGGACGCGGTGCAGGCCGCCACCAAGGGCAAGTTCGAGGCCGGCATGGCGACCGAGCGCGAGCTCTTCATCAACCTGATGTGGACTCCCGAGAGCAAGGCGCTGCGCCACATTTTTATGGCCGAACGTGCTGCCTCCAAGATACCCGATGTGCCGGCCGACACGCCGCTGCGCGCCATCAACTCCGTCGCCGTGATTGGCGCCGGCACCATGGGCGGCGGCATCTCGATGAACTTTCTCAACGCCGGTATTCCGGTTGTCATGCTCGAGATGAAGCAGGACGCGCTCGATCGCGGTGTGGCCATCATCCGCAAGAACTACGAATCCCAGGTCAAGAAGGGCAAACTCAAGCAGGACAAATATGACCAGCGCATGAGCCTCTTGAGCACCACGCTGAGTTACGACGCTTTGAAAGACGCCGACATGGTGATCGAGGCGGTGTTCGAAGAGATCGGCGTCAAGGAGGCAGTCTTCAAGGAACTGGACCGCGTCATGAAGCCCGGTGCCATTCTGGCGTCCAACACCTCGACGCTGAATGTGGACACGATTGCCGACTTCACCAAGCGTCCGCAGGACGTGGTCGGCCTGCACTTCTTCAGCCCCGCCAATGTGATGCGCTTGCTCGAAGTGGTGCGCGGTGCCAAGACCGCCAAGGACGTGATGGCCACCGTCATGGTGATCGCCAAGAAGATCAAGAAGACCGCTGTGGTCTCCGGTGTCTGCGACGGCTTCATCGGCAATCGCATGATCGAGCAGTATGGCCGCCAGGGTGGCTTCCTGCTCGATGAAGGCTGCACACCTGCGCAGGTGGACAAGGCGATCGAAAAATTCGGCTTTGCCATGGGGCCGTTTCGCATGGGCGACC
>Ga0194052_1001702_pt1 | contig 12479 bp, 9 predicted proteins | sample SepL226m_MetaG_FD_160117 | JGI IMG/M metagenome (GOLD analysis project Ga0194052, IMG submission 160117) | Anoxic zone freshwater microbial communities from boreal shield lake in IISD Experimental Lakes Area, Ontario, Canada - Sep2016-L227-6m | ecosystem: Environmental > Aquatic > Freshwater >... | reverse complement strand
CCGATCCCGGACTTCTTTTCCGGATGATTTTTGATGGATGCGAATGGATTCTCCCACCTGATTTCCGACCGAATAAACCGGATTCAAGGATGTCATGGGCTCCTGGAAAATCATGGAAATCTGGTTGCCTCTGATTTTTCGCATCTGGGCTTCGGAAAGCTCAAGAAGATTGGTTCCCTGAAAATCGATTCTGCCACTAACGATTTTCCCAGGAGGCTCAGAAATCAATCGGATTATGGAATGGGCGGTCACGCTTTTCCCGCAGCCGGATTCCCCCACCAGACCCAGAGTCTGGCCGGAATGGATTGTCAGGCTAACATCATCGACCGCTCTGGCGATCTGACCGCGCACATAAAAATAGGTTCGCAGGTGCTGAATATCAACATCCGGTTGGTTTGGATCCATTTAATATTTTCTTTGCGATCTTTGCGCCTTTGCGGTGAATTAAAACTCAGTCATTGAAAAGCAATTCAATCTCTTAATCGCGGGTCCAGGACATCTCTGAGCCCGTCGCCGAACAGATTAAAACCAAGGACAGCAAGCAGTATCGACAGGCCAGGCATGGTCATGACCCACCAGGCGCGCAGAGCCATTGATCTGCCATCGGCTATCATGGCACCCCATTCGGGCGTTGGCGGCTGGGCTCCCAGCCCAAGAAAACTTAAGGCTGCTGCATCCAGAATCGCCGAGGCAAACCCGAGCGTTGTTTGAACGATGAGCGGCCCCAGACAGTTGGGGAAAATGGTAACGAAAATGATCCGCAGATTTTTGGCCCCAACAGCCCTGGATGCAGTTACATAATCCTTCTCACATTCTTCAAGAACAGAGGCGCGAACAATGCGGGCATAGCGGGGAATATAGATAATGCCGATGGCCAGCATGGCGTTTCTAAGACTGGGGCCAAGATATGCGACCATGACAATGGCCAGCAAAATGTGGGGAAAAGCCAGAAGAATGTCCATGGAACGCATGATCAGGCTGTCTCGAATCCCCTTGTAATATCCAGCCAGCGACCCGAGAAGCGACCCGGCGAAAAAAGCCACCCCCACGCTGAACACAGCGACCATCAGAGAGACTCTGGCGCCATAAATGAGCCTGGATAAAATATCCCGGCCCAGGTCATCGGTCCCCAGAATATGCTTCCATGTTCCGGCATCATACCAGACCGGCGGCTTCAACTGGTCATAGAGAGCGGCCTCAACCGCACTGTGCGGACTTAGCAGCGGGGCAAACAATGCAGTCAGGATAAAAATCAGAACAATGATGAGCCCGGCGACTGCGGTCTTGTTTCGCCAGAGTTGTTCGATCTGATCCAGAAAAGGATGGCGATCTTCGCAATTTCGAGTAGGGCTCATCTGTATCATCAATATCCAGTACAATATTATGTTGTCCAATAACCCTCATGGACAAACGATCTTTACCTTGCTGTTGGTGTGATAAGGTGTTACAAAGTCGGGTAACATCCACCATTTTCAGGGGTAACTATCAGGGTAACTTAAAAAACATTCAGGGTATTTTTAAAAAGTTCCCCCTGATTTGAATAATGTGGAGACTATTATGGCACTTACAGACACCAAAATCAAGAACACAAAGCCATAGGCGAAGCCTTTTAAATTATCCAATTGCGAAGTACCAGCTTTTGAACCCAAATGGTTCAAAATGGTGGCGATTTAAGTACACGTTTAGCGGCAAGGAAAAAGGTATATCGTTTGGATGTTATTAAGCTGGCATCAATCCCATTACTTTCCAGTAAACTACACTCACAAGGAGTCCCATAATAACAGCAATGGCATAAAGAAAGCCCGCTATCGCTACTTGACCGCCGGACCATCCTCTAGATTTGGTACAGGTGTCGCTGATCATAATAAATGGTTGATGATAAGCTAGGAAATAAGAGTTCCCGGCTGCAATAAAGGCGACGCTAATCAAGGCAGGATGAAGTCCGAACTTCTGATAAAGTGGTATAAAAATTGGAGAAAGGATCGCAAATGTCGTAAAACCCCAAGGGATATCAATAAAGCGAATAACCCATAAAATTACTGTCAGAAACAGAAGGAGTAGGAGCGGAGATCCGGCCATGGAAAGAATGCCTGGTTCGATAAACGGTTTAGCCCATTCCGATACCCCTGCTGTTTTAAACATGGCTGATAAACCGATTACGACACCGAAAAAGTTGATTATATCCCAGCTTACGCCTGTTCCAATATCAGGAAGCTTGATGATGCCAAAGATCATCAGCGCCACAAAAGCCATCATCGCGGCCTCCGGTGTCTTGATTCCTGTCAGGTTTTCGGTTGAGAACAGGATCAGGGCGATTACTAGTACGACGGCGCACACGATCTCGTCTTTTGTGATTTTCCCCAAGGCAGCGTATTGCTCTTTGAACGCTTCTCGATTCAACTTAAGGGGCTCACTGGGCTTAAGTACAAGATAAAGTAGCGCCAGATACACAACAGTTATGAAAATCCACGGGAATGCCATGTACTGAAACCATACCCCGGGAGTTATAAGAGGCTTAATTTCCGGAGGATAAAAGCCCATCATGAAGATTCCCCAAAGTGAACCGGTTTGCCAGCCAGTCCCCGGCAAAAGTGCTGTGGCGAAAGCCACAAAACAGATAAATGCTGAGCCTTTGGATTTGTCCTGAAGACCGCAAGCCTCGACAAGGCTCATGGCAATGGGCATGACAATCGCAATCCTAACGGTAATAGAAGGTGTGAGGGCGGAAAGGAGCATCCCGATGATGAACCAACTGACGCTTATACCGAAATAGCTGGGTTGGAATGTTTTAAGAACCGCATAGGATATCCTTTTCCCCAACCCCGTTTTCACCAAAGCAAACCCAAAGAAAAGCGCTGGTAGCAAAACCCACATGGCGGAAGAGGTATAACCTACAATGACAACATTTAGGGGGAGTTTCAAAAGGAGTCCCCCGGCTACGATGATACCGGCGCCCGCAAAATAAGGGAGTGTGCCAGGTCTGAAAATCCAAAATGATAGGCCCAATAGCGTCACTGCAATCACGCCGTTTCCCTGAGGCGAGAGGCCGGTAAAAGGTTTTGCAATCAATATGATTGCAGCAAGCACGACCGAGAAAATAATACCGGTCATTTTTGAATTTATAGCAGGAGTCTTTGCTATTTTTGATGAAATAACTGCTGCTTCCGTCTGACTCATTAGAACCTCCAAATATTTGTTTTACTTTCAATAGTATTTCAATTAGACTGGTGATGAAGAGTCTTAACAGAGTTGTTTTGTGAGCTTTGTAGTCAAGTTATGGCCCGGCGGACCCGGGCCAGGTCGATTACATTTGTTTATCTTTATTCCAGCTTCGCTGCGATCGCGGCCCTTAACGCCACCTTGTTCAACTTTCCGACATTAGTTAGTGGCAGAGTGTCAAGCAACTCAAGACGCTCGGGAAGCTTATATTTGGCTATGCGCCGCTCTTCCAGCAGAAAACGATTCAGCTCGGCCAAGGACAGCTCTTTGCCGGGCTTGAGCACTACGAAGGCGCAAACCTTCTCCCCCAACACCGGGTCCGGCATAGCCACACAGGCGCAGATGTTTACTTGGGAATTGGCCAAGATATGATTCTCAATCTCCTCGGCGCTGATCTTCTCCCCGCCACGATTAATGCAATCCTTCAACCTGCCCTCAACGACGATATTGCCACTAGGATGCAGCCTCACCAAGTCACCAGACTTATAGAAACCATCCGCGCTGAAGGCCTTGGCGTTATGCTCCGGAGCTCGGTAGTAGCCGCGTATGGTATGCGGACCCCTGCACCAGAGTTCGCCCTGCTCGCCGGGCATCACTTCCATCTCGGTTGCTGTATCCACTATTTTGAATTCGTCAGCCGGGGATTGTGGACGGCCCTGGGTGGCGAAACGCACCTCATCTGGATCGTCCCGGCGGGTCCACAAAAGTGGCCCCTCGGCCATGCCAAGGACTTGCTGGACATCGCAGCCCAACTCCGGCCGGATGCGATAAGCTACCTCGGGGTTGAGCTTCTGGCCGCCAGTCAAGATCATCTTTAGGGATCGTAGGTCGTACTGGTTCCGATCAGGGTAGTTAAGCATCCCGATTATCATTGCCGGGACCGCGGTCCAGTGAGTGACCTGGTATTTTGGGATCAACTCCAAAGCGGATTGTGGAGAGGGAAGGTCGCTCAGCACCTCACAACCACCACTCGCAGCCAAACCCATGAATCCGGGACAGGCAATGGCAAAGTTGTGCTGCTGTGGGATAGCCATCAGCATGACGCTACTCTGGCTCAGGTCGCAGACTTCGGCGTTACAAAGAAAGTTGTAAACGTAATCGTTGTGCGTTCTGGGTATAAGTTTTGAAATGCCTGTAGTGCCACCCGACAACTGGAGCACGGCCGGCAAATCAGTATCTGGTCGGGGCATGGTCCAGTCATCAATTCTTTCCTCAATGGGGTCGGCCAGTAGCCTGTCCAGTGAGTGGAAACCCTGCCGGGGTTCGCCGCCGGTTACCAATACCATATCGAGCGAGGGGACCTCCTTCATAATGTTTTCAGCCATCTGCTGCTTGTCATTATTACGGTATGTAGATGATATTGCGATACATTTTGCTTCTGCGAGCTTTGCGAAATAGCCAATTTCGGCCTCCTGGTGAGGGGGGAGAGCCATGATGGGGATTCCCCCTGCCTTGAGAATTGCAAGATAGGTCAAAAGCACTTCCGGTTGGTTGGGAATTTGTAGAATTACCCGATCATAAAGCTTGAGTCCCAAGGCTTTCAGGTGAAGAGCCAGCCGGTTGACCAAATGCCCAAATTCCTGATAGGTGTAAATTCGACCACTTTGCGCTGAGATAAGCAGCGGCTTGGACGCAAAGCGCTCAAAAGATTCATCCATTATTTCATTTATTGTCTTATCCCGCCAGTAACCCTCCTGACGGTAGCGTTGTGCGAATTCCGTGGGCCAAGGAACAAAACCTTCCATACATTTCTCCTTTCACTACCTCCACCGGCGACATGCGGGTGAAGGCAAAGCACTGCGTTGTTAAATTTGGACTTCGACCTTATCGCTTTCATGAACAGCATTGTAGAGATTGCGAGGAATCATTGCGTCTCCAATCGCGTAAAGTTCGTCGCAGAAGTACTCGATCTCGTGTACCAGATTTTGTAAGGGTGTGCAAGGTTCGGCCACCACGTCCATTATAGGAAAATGATCAATTTTCATCTTCCGTTGCGTCTGCCCCGAGCATGGCTGTTAGTAAAAGCAAGTTCTGTGCCTTTTACATCTTTCTTTATTATTAGATAGTTATATGTTGCCTATCATAGACTTTGAAGTTTATTTTCAATAGATATTGAAAAATTTTTACAATTTGCCAATATTTATTGACTTGTATGGAATGGAGTCGTATTGTAAAAGTGGGTCGGGGTATAATCAGGTTCTCTGACGGTCGTGCATACAATACTTTACGACCAAGCTTTTGTTCGATGCTGCACCCATACATATACATTGATTCTTTCCGAACACAGGGATCAAGGGCCAGAACGGAACGTGTTAAACTTTTTCATGATTAGAGCTTTTTCGATTTCATCGTTGAAGGTTGCGGCAGGAGATGCCTGCCACCCAGGTGATTGTGATCACGGCCTTTCAGGATATGGAGAACACCATCCGCTGCATAAAGTTGGGAGCTTTTGACTTCATACATAAGCCTATAGATATCAACGAGCTGGACGCCGCCCTAAATCGTTTCGATAAAGTAAGCCTTGCCCAAAGGTCCCAGCAACAGTCCGAACCAGCTATGTTTGCCTATCCTTCTGAAGGGATGCCGTACATCGTGGGAAAGAGTCAGGCCATGAAAGAGGTCTTCAAAAAGATTGCAATGGTCTCGGAATCCAGGGTCACGGTGCTCATCCAAGGTGAGACCGGTACGGGGAAAGAACTGATTGCACGGGCCATTCACTATCAGGGCACCTCCCGAATCCAGCCATTCATGGTGGTGGATTGCTCTACTTTAGTGGACACGCTTACTGAGAGTCAACTGTTCGGCTATGAAAAGGGCGCCTTCACCGGGGCGGAAATTACTCGCAAAGGAACACTGGAGTTGGCCGGGAAGGGTACTATTTTATTTGATGAACTCGGCGAACTGCCACTACGGCTTCAAAGTAAACTTTTAAGGTTTCTGCAAGAGAAGGAATATACCAGGGTGGGGGGCAGTCAGATCATGCATTCCAACACCCGCATATTGGCCGCCACAAATCAGGACTTGGCCCAGATGACCTCCGATGGGCGGATGAGGAAGGATCTTTTATACCGCCTACAAGTAGTGACTATTCATGCTCCATCGCTGCGAAACCGTCGATCTGACATTCCCCTGTTAGCCTGCTACTTTCTGGAAAAAATAGGGCGAAAGCTGGGGGTGCCGGCCAAAACTCTGACCTCCGAGGCTATAAGCCAACTGGAGAGCTACTCTTGGCCTGGCAACGTGAGACAACTTGAGAATAGCCTGACCAGGGCTGTGGTACTGACAAGGTCATCTGTATTAACTAACGAAGACATAATGAACTCTATTTCGGAGATAGATGGAGCCTCATCACAGACTATATCGGAGAGAACTTTAGCCGAAGTGGAAAAAGAGCACATACTGCGTGTGTTCATGGCCAAACATGGACATTTGGGAGATGTCTGCCGCACGTTGGGAATCAGTAGGCCTACTTTGAGGTGCAAGCTTAAACAGTATGGCTACGATTAGCAATCCCTCTGTGTCAATGAAGGTGAGACTGATCAGTTTCCATGTTTTGCAGTTGCGCGGCGAGGCCGGGCAGATGCAGGTCAAGTATCCGGCAATCGGACTGGTTCACAACGTCGGGGTAAAAGAAAAATCATCGAAAAAGAGCATCAAGTCCAGGCGGCTCAGGACTGGATGGGATAATGATTACCTTCTGAAGGCTCTGGCCAGTTAATCTCCAAATGCGATTACCCTGCGCATCGGTAGTTTGCCCTTGACAAATCCCCCCGATCACATTAATAGCTACAATATAGTTACATTGTATTTTTTGGCAATGGAACACATCAGTTTTCGATTAAATCAGCAGTTTTTATTTTAACGTGTATAATCATTATGTTAATATTGTGAAAGGAGCGTTTCATGGATCCTAAAAACGTAAAAAAAGTCGGTGTTATCGGCCTTGGAAAAATGGGAGCAGATTGGATTGCAAATTTTCTTGAGGCCGGTTTTGAGGTTGTCGGTTTTGATGCCAGTTCCGAGATGTTCGAAAGATCGAAAAAACAAGTTGCCGGCGACTTAATGTGGTTAAAGAAAGCGAGACATGCCGACGATGCGAGTTTTGATGTAGACGCGTGTTTGGCGAAATACAAAATCGCCGAGACCGAAGATGCCTTTGTCGCCGAATTACAAACAAGCCAGGTTTTTCTTGAGGCCATTTTTGAAGATATTGAACTCAAATGCAACATGCTCCAAAATTTCACCCCAAAACTACCGGATGGAATTGTGCTTTGGAGCAACACGAGTTCCTTGAGTGTCCTCACCATGGCCGAAGCCTGCGGTAAACCAGGTATTTTTGTTGGTACTCATGGCATGAATCCGGTGCATCAGATGCCGGCGGTAGAAGTGGTCAGACACAAAAAAATATCCGAAGAAGCCCTTCAATTTACCGTCGAAGTTTTAAAACTGATGGGTAAAAAGCCCTTTGTAGCTACTGATGTGAGTGGCTTTTGGGTAAACAAGCACCTAATGCCCTTTATGTTTGAAGCATACCGTGCCCTTGAACGCGGTGAAATCACCGTGGCCGATGGGGATTGGGGATTCAAAGGCAGCCTGGGGCACCCGCAAGGGATTTTTAAACTTTCTGATTTTATCGGCATGGACACAATGTATCGGGTTGGCATGGCCATGTATCTGGCAACTCAGGACCCTCGCCTTTATCCGCCCCTTATTGTTATGCGGATGATCGGCAGAAATGAGCTGGGCGTTAAAACCGGAAAAGGTTTTTATGAATGGGACGGATTTAAAATCGTCAAGGAAAGAGATTTTTCCGAGTTGCAAATCAAGGATTCCAATAAAATGTTTGCAATCAAAGAATAACGTGATTGACGTATCGCTTTGAATTTAAATCGAAAATAAAATCCCTTAAAGTCCTGTTGTGCATCGGCCCAATGGAAGCGGTCGATGCACTTACAAACCCGATTTGATCAAATCGCGATATCATCTCAAACCACTTCCTCCCACGCATTTTCCAAAATTCTGCTCGCATCTGCGATATTACCACTGTAAGCTTTTTGGAGATTCTTTTCAATCTGGTTTATTTGACGCTGATTCTTGGATTGATAACCGCATACAGGATGTCCACAATCAAATTGATTATAATAAAGGTGGATGCAATAAAAAGCGTGCCGCCCTGAATGACCGCATAATCGCGCTTCATTACCGCATCAAACATCCATTTTCCAACGCCCGGCCATGCAAAAATAGTTTCGGTCAATATTGCGCCACCTAATAGAATGCCAAACTGAAGCCCGATAGTCGTAACAACCGGAATCAGGGCATTGCGAAAGGCATGCTTTATAACGACCTTGAATTCGGACAGGCCCTTGGCTTTGGCGGTTTTGATGTAATCCTGCCTAAGAACATCAAGCATGCTTGATCTGGTCATCCGGGCGACAATAGCCATGGGGATACTGCTCAGAGTAATGGCCGGAAGGGTTAAGTGCCAGAGTACATCCCTTAAAGCCGTCCAGTTTCCGGAGAGAATTGCATCCAGAATATAAAACCGGGTGATGACATCCAGGTCAACACCGATCGTCAGCCTTCCGGACATGGGAAGCCATCTGAGAAACAGGGAAAATATTAGCATCAGCACCAGACCCAGCCAGAAAATGGGCATACTGACCCCAATCAACGCCCCGATCATGCTAAGATAATCAAAAATGGAGTGCTGTCGTATCGACGAAATGATGCCAAAAATAACGCCAAAAAAACAACTAATGATCATCGCTGCGAATGTCAACTCGATGGTTGCTGGGAAACGCTCTTTAACCTCTATCCAGACCTTTTGCCGGGTCATGATGGTTTCCCCGAGATCACCTTGCAGTAGTCGGCCAATAAACAGGCCGTACTGAACGTAAAGGGGTTTATTCAGCCCGAGATTTTCCCGTATTTCCTGAATCGCCGCATCTGTGGCCCGCTCTCCCAGCATCAATTCGGCGGGATCACCGGGGGTGATGTGAAGCATTAGAAATACGATGATGGACACCCCCAGAAGGGTGGGAAAAAGCATCAGTACACGTCGAAGAATATAAGCAGGCATGAGGTCATCAATCCAGGAGCCAAGGAAAGTAAGGGCGAAATTACCGCCGCTCCCGAGGCGGCCATAAGATGAATGAGCGGCACATCGCCTCTGGGAGCGCCGCACCCCAGTGAGGCTCTTGTTTTAGCCGCCACAAGAGCGTCGTCATAATTGCCGCACTGGGGTGCGGCGATCCCGGGAGCATTTCGGCATTCATCCCACTTGGTGATGAATGACTATTCCAGCCAGACGTTTTTCATCCGCATCGACTGGGTTGGATGGAGTTTGAAATTCTTGACGTTTTTAAGCTGAGGACTGACGACGGTGGAATGAGCCACGCAGATAGTGCCCACTTCATCATGAATGATTTGAATGGCTTTTTTATAGATTTCCGTCCGTTTAGCCTGATCAACAGTCTGTTTTCCATCCAGCATCAGTTTGTGATATTCCTCGTTTTTCCACTGGGTGCGGACAGATGAGGACGCCAGTCCATCAAAAAGCACTGCCAGGAAATTGTCCGGGTCGCCGTTATCGCCAGTCCATCCAAGCTGAAACAGATCCATGTCTTCGGATTGTTCCTTCTGTTTTTTCAAGTAAGTACCCCAGTCATAGCTGACGATTCTGGCCTTGATGCCGACCTTGGCCAGATCCGAAATCATGGCCACGCCGACCTTTAAGCCTTCCGGGTTGTAGGGTCTGGCGACCGGCATAGACCAGATGGTGATTTCCGGCAGATTGTTTCCGCCGGGAAAACCAGCCATTTCCAGTTCTTTCTTTGCCATTTCCGGATCAAACGGATAGTCCTGAACCGCGTCGTTATATCCCCACATAGTGGGAGGAATGGGATTTTTGGCGACCTGGCCCATGCCCTGGTAAATGTTGTCCACAATGGCTTTCCGATTGATGGCGTAAACAATGGCTTTTCGCATGTGAAGATTCTGCCACAGGGGCTTGGTATGGTTAAAGGACAGATAGCCGATGTTCATGCCAGGCTGAGAAATCAGCACAAGGTTGGGATCTTTGGCGGCCATCGGAATATCGGCGGCATTCGGTAACTGACAGATGTGAATACTGCCGGATTTAAGTTCCAGAAAGCGGACAGAGTTGTCCGGAATGGCTCTGAATACCAGCTTGTCTAAGTAAGGTCCTGCTTTTTTATCCCAGTAGTCGGTGTTTTTTTCCAAAACAATCTGGTCATCCGTTACCCATTTGACGAACCTGAAAGGGCCGGTTCCCACGGGGTTTCGAACGAATTCTTTGGGGTTTTTCACAAAAGCAGTCGGGCTGATGATATCGGCGAAGTCCATTCCCAAATTGGCCAGAAACGGTGCTTCAACCCTTTTGAGCTTGAAAACAACCGTATTTTCATCAATGGCTTCGATGCTGTCCACGGTGCTGTCCATTTCCATGGTCACCCAGTATTCAGGGGTTTTTTCCTGAGCAGGGATTTCCCAGCCTTTACCGAAAAACTTAATTTTTCGCTCTTTCATCTGCCTGCCGATGGAAAAGACGACCGCGTCGGCATTAAACGGAGTGCCATCATGGAATTTAACGCCCTTTCGCAGGTGGAAGGTATAGGTCTTGCCGTCCGGGGAGATGTCCCAGGATTCCGCCAGACCAGGTTCAATAGCTGTGGTTTCATCTGCATACTCGACCAAAGCATCAAGCACGTTGTCGGAGATCATAAATGAATTGCCGTCGGTTTCGTAGGCAGGATCCAGTCCCACGCTATCTCCACCGCGTCCGAAAATCAGTGTTCCTCCGGATTTGGGGCCGGCGGCCAGCGCAGCGCCGGTGAATAGAAATACAAGAGCGGTGATCAGTACAGCAGTTTTCTTACCCATGCGAGTTCCTCCTTGGTATCCAATTGTTGTCAGTACTATGAATCAAGTTCATTCACTTCAATAAAGCATACCCATGCAAAAAAGCAGGAAATGATGAATAACAAAATGTGAACCCGAAGTCAAAAGGTAAGAATGGCTTGGCATGCGGATGAAGCGCAACAGTATCGCGTGTGGATCAAGACACAGCTCGGACGAGCATTTTCCGGACATCTTCAATAACCGGAGTCCAGTCGCCACGGCTTGTCTGTCGGAATAAACGCATTACACCCGGATACCAGGGCGAGTCGCTGCGATCGCGCAACCATCGCCAGTCGGTTCTGTAAGCCGGCAACAACACCCAGCAAGCCTTGCCCAGCGCGCCGGCAAGATGGGCAATGGCGGTGTCCACGCAAATCAAAAGATCCAACTGGTCTAAAATTGCTGCTGTATCCGAAAAGTCGGCGATGTCAAAACCCAGGTGCAATAAGGGTTGGCCTTGCGGAGGGTTATGAGCATTATCATCACCCAATCCCATCTGAAGACTGACAAATTGTACTCTGGGTACTGTCCACAGCGGAGCCAAAGCCGAAAGCCCGGGAAGTGACCGGTCTTCGTCATTATGGTGTTTGGCGTTTCCCCGCCATACCAGGCCAACACGAAAACCATCGTATAGCAAGCGCGGCTTCCAGTATGCAATACGTCCTGGAAGTGTTTTTAGGTAAGGAATCCGCGCAGGAAAAGTTCCGGTCTCACCCTTCCAGTACAACGGAATGCTCATGGGGAGTGTCCAATAATCATGATGTTGGATATCAGATACAAGCTCGTTGAACGCAATGACCGTATCCACTCCCAGTAGAGTTTCCATGAGGCTTTTAAGGGGTGATTTGCACACATAGGTGATGTGATGAACCCCCAATTTCTTTTTCATCTGCGGCAAATACCGACAGAACTGGATTTCATCGCCAAGCCCCTGTTCCAGCCATACCAGCAATGATTTACCCTTCAACGACTCACCTTGCCATTTCGGAAATGGCAGATTCGGCAGAGGAATTTCGCTACCCGGTAATCCTGGGTTGTAACGAGCTTCATGATGAATCCAGCCCTCGTCGAAACGCCCCTGAGACAGGAGCAGAATGCCAAGATTGAGATGGGCGAGTTGATAGCATGGATCCATTGTCAGGGCTTGTCTAAAACGATGCTCGGCCTCATTATCCCGCTTTTGATTGGTCAAAAAAACACCGAAATTGGAATATGGAAATGCCGATCCTGGGCTAAGGGCGATTGCCCGAAGGTAGTGATCTTCGGCTTCCAGAGAACCACCATACCGATTTGCCAGCAGGTTGGCAAGATTGGAATGAATCTCCGCAGATCCGGGG
>Ga0194052_1001699_pt1 | contig 12498 bp, 7 predicted proteins | sample SepL226m_MetaG_FD_160117 | JGI IMG/M metagenome (GOLD analysis project Ga0194052, IMG submission 160117) | Anoxic zone freshwater microbial communities from boreal shield lake in IISD Experimental Lakes Area, Ontario, Canada - Sep2016-L227-6m | ecosystem: Environmental > Aquatic > Freshwater >... | reverse complement strand
CTGTCTCATCCCACGGCCTCAATCTGGCACAGCAAGAAGCGGTCAATTACCTGCATGGGCCGTGCCTGGTGCTGGCCGGGGCGGGCTCGGGCAAGACGCGGGTGATCACGCACAAGATTGCGCGGCTGATCCAAAGCGGTGTGCCGGCGCAGCGCATTGCTGCCATCACCTTTACCAACAAGGCTGCCGCCGAAATGCGCGAGCGCGCCAAGGAGTTGATTGGCAAGTCGGCTCGCGAAGCGTTGGTCTGCACTTTTCACGCGCTGGGCGTGCGCATGCTGCGCCAGGATGGCGCGGCGCTGGGGCTCAAGCCGGCGTTTTCGATTCTCGATACCGACGATGTCACCAGCATCCTGAAAGACGCCGGCAGTTGCAGTGACCTGGCGACGGTGCGCCAATGGCAGTGGACGATCAGCGCCTGGAAAGCCGCCGGGCTTACTTCAGCGCAAGCGCTGGCGCTGGCCGATGACGAGGCGGCACGATCCGCCGCCGTGGTGATGGCGCGTTACGAGGAACGCCTGAGCGCGTACCAGAGCGTGGACTTTGACGACCTGATCGCACTGCCGCTCAAGCTGCTGCAAAACCATGAGGCGGTGCGCCACAAGTGGCAGGCGCAGATGGGCCACATTCTGGTGGACGAATACCAGGACACCAACGCCACCCAGTACGCCATGCTCAAGCTGCTCGCCGGTGGCAACCCCAATGCCACGGCGCGCTTTACCGTGGTGGGCGACGATGACCAATCGATCTACGGCTGGCGCGGCGCGACACTGGACAACCTGAAACAGTTGCCGCTGGACTACCCCGCGCTCAAGGTCATCAAGCTGGAGCAAAACTACCGTTCCACCAGCGCCATCCTGCGCGCGGCCAACAACGTGATCGGCCCCAACCCCAAGCTGTTTGCCAAGAACCTGTGGAGCGACCTGGGCGAGGGCGAGCCGGTGCGCGTGGTGGACGCCGACCACGAGGAGCACGAGGCCGAGCGGGCGGTGGCGCGCATCCAGAGCCTGCGTGCGCAAGGCAGCCTGGCCCAGGCGGGAACGCAGTACCGCGAGTGGCGCGACTTTGCCATTCTGTACCGGGCCAACCACCAGGCCAAGCCGTTCGAGAAGGCGCTGCGCAAGGCCAACATCCCGTACAAGGTGTCGGGTGGCCAGAGCTTTTTTGAGCGGGCCGAAATCCGCGACCTGTGCGCATGGTTTCGCCTGTGGGCCAACAGCGACGACGACCCGGCCTTTGTGCGCGCCGTGACCTCGCCCAAGCGCGGCATCGGCCACCAGACCCTGGCCACGCTGGGCGAGTACGCCAGCCGCTACCGGCTGAGCCTGTTTGAGGCGTTGTTTTCGTCGTCGCTGGGCGCAGCGCTGGGTGCCAAGGCGCTGGGCAGCCTGCACGAGTTTGGCCGCTACGTCAACGACCTGGAGTACCGCGCGCGCCACACCCAGGGCGCGCAGGAGGCCGGGGCCTTTCTGGCCCAATGGCTCAAGGAGATTGACTACCAGAAGCACCTGCACGACGGGGAAGAAAGCGACAAGATCGCTGCCGCCAAATGGGCCAACGTGCAGGAGTTTTGCCAGTGGATGGCGCAGCGCTGCGGCGGTGCCGACGACGCGCCCGGCACTGTCGGCCAGACCGAAATCAAGTCGCTGCTCGAAGTGGCCCAGACCATTGCCCTGCTGTCCACGCTGGATGAACGTGAGGCCGAGCAAAACGTGGTGACGCTCTCGACCCTGCACGCCGCCAAAGGGCTGGAGTGGCCGCACGTGGTGCTGGTGGGGGTGAACGAGGGCCTGCTGCCATTCCGTCAGGACGAGGAAGCCGCGCCCGAGCAACAAACCCTGCGGCTGGAAGAAGAGCGCCGCCTGATGTACGTGGGTATCACGCGCGCGCAGCGCACGCTGCTGGTGAGCTGGGCCAAGCGGCGCAAGAAAGGGCGCGAGATGGTGGCCGCGCTGCCCAGCCGCTTCATTGCCGAAATGGCGCTCAACGCTTCCACCGTCAAGGAGGATCCTCGCGAAAAACTCAAGGCGCTACGCGCCGAATTTGCCCAGCGCGCCGAGCGCTCAGCCGCAGCGGCAGCGCAGGTCAAGTAAAAAGCGGTGGAATAGTCTGGCAGGTGCAGCGCGCTTTAGCGCAGCTTGTCAATGTTGCCAAATCCGAGTGACTGTTCTTGCACCCCAAACTGCGCGTCGTGCAGGTCGGCCAGCACCAGCATGGCAGCGGCTGCGTCCTGGTTGAAGCCGATACGCGCCTGTCCCATGCCGTCGCCGCCGTTCATGATCAGCTTGTAGATGTATTCGCTGCACTCCTTGTAGCCCCACAAGGTGCGGATGGTGTTGGCAATGCGCTTGTGGTGCAGTTCGACCACAGCCAAGGCTTCGTCTTTTTTCTGCGCCGCCGACATTTCTGCCAGCGGCACCGGCTGGGTGGGGATCTCGAGATCGACAGCAGGATCGGGCGCTGGGGCCGCCGCAGGAACAACAGGAGGCACTGAAGCGGCGGGCTTCGCCACCTCATCCACCCCCAGACGCGAGTCCTGCTCGGCCAAGGCGCTGTCCCACATGCTCCAAACCGTATCGGGATCGTCCTCGATCACCTCGAGCCCACGCGGCTTCCCCTCGTCCTTGGGAGCAGGATCGGCGCTCTTGCCACCTTTGCCGCGGAAACTACTGAACATGGAGAACCCTTGCTATTGGTGAGCGGATATTACCCTAACGGGCGGGTTGGCACTAAACACCAATTTGGACTCGTTGACCATTACAATCGAAACCCAGCTTGGCACCACTAACAAATTCCGAGCCAACCCAACCTTATGCGTACGCACGGAACCAACCCTCACGCCGCACAGATGACATCGTTTGCGGGGTTGATCCGAAGCCTCGTTTACAACCGCGACCTGATTCGGCAAATGACCCGAAGGGAGGTTGTAGGTCGATACAAAGGTTCGTTTTTTGGGTTGGCTTGGTCCTTTTTTTACCCTGTGTTCTCTCTAGCAGTCTACACCTTCGTTTTTTCAGAAATATTCAAATCTCGCTGGGGCTCTGGCGATGGCGCTGAGAGCAAAGCACAGTTCGCCTTGATCTTATTTGTCGGACTAATTGTTCTTGGACTATTCAGCGAAGTATTGAATCGCGCTCCCGGGCTTATTGTCTCAAACATCAATTACGTAAAGCGCGTGGTGTTCCCTCTGGAAATACTTCCTGTGGTTGCCATGGGCGCTGCACTGTTTCATGCATTTGTAAGTGTCATGGTGCTCTTGCTCGCGTTTCTCCTTTCCAATGGCAACATTTACTGGACAGCGCTGCTTCTTCCATTGGTGCTCCTACCACTTATCGTTCTTATCCTAGGGATCGCCTGGTTTCTGGCGTCCCTAGGCGTGTTCGTACGTGATGCAAGCCAAACAGTTGGCATAGTGACGACCATAATGATGTTCATCTCACCTGTCTTTTACCCTATCACAGCGGTGCCAAAAGAATTCCAAACACTGATCTTGGCCAACCCTCTGACATTCATGATCGAACAATCGCGTGAGGTCCTGATTTGGGGCCACACGCCGAACTGGTTCGGACTGGGGTTCTACACCTTGGCGGCTAGTTTGGTCGCGTGGGGCGGGTTCGCGTGGTTTCAGAAGACCCGCAAGGGATTTGCGGATGTACTCTAGCCAAACGGTCATAAGCATTCAAAATCTCGGCAAATGCTATGAGATTTATGACAAGCCTGGGGATCGACTAAAGCAGTTTCTGATCCCACGTTTTTCCCGGGCATTCGGTAGAACAACAAGGCCATATTTCAAAGAATTTTGGGCACTTCGCGATGTCTCTTTTGACGTCAAAAAGGGCGAATGTTTTGGGATCCTGGGCCGCAACGGGGCAGGTAAATCCACGCTGTTGCAATTGCTCTGTGGAACGCTAACACCTACAACCGGCAAAGTGGAGATAAACGGTAGAGTTGCTGCACTCCTTGAACTCGGAGCAGGATTTAACCCAGAGTTCACCGGCACAGAAAACATCTTTTTGAACGCCAGCGTGCTAGGCCTGAGCGTCGACGAAATCAACGCACGTTTCGAACGAATCGTGGCGTTTGCCGACATTGGCGAATTCATTGATCAACCAGTCAAGACTTATTCAAGTGGCATGTTCGTGCGCTTGGCATTCGCCATTGCGATTCACGTTGAACCAGATATTCTTATCGTCGATGAGGCCTTGAGTGTTGGTGACTTGGCATTTCAAAACAAATGCATACTCAAAATTCGGGAATTGCGTGATCGCGGCACCACACTGCTGTTTGTGACTCACGACTTGAGCACGCTCCAACTCATCTGCAACCGTGTTGCCTGGTTGCGTCATGGGCAGGTCGTCAAGATTGGGGAGCCCGTTGCCGTATGCCAAGACTATTACGTCGACGCAATGGGGATTGAAGCACCAACCGAAAACGCGCCTGCCGTCATATCGCAAAAAGAAACTGGCATGGCTCAATTCATTGAAGCTGCACACGACCACCACTTTGCAACGGATAAGCCGGTTTACAGTGTCGGAGACGCCATCCGCTTCAAGTTCACGGTACTGGCAAAGCAGGACATTGGCCGCACTGCCTTTACCATCAGCATTTTCAGGGCAGATGGTGATTGGACTATTGGGCAGACCAGCCTGGAGGCCAATGTGTTTTGGGAACCCAAGGAAGCCGGTGGTATTCAACGAGGCACTCTCGCCTTGCAACCCAACTGCCTCGCTCCCGGCGACTATCTTGTAGCCTTAGGAGCGAACTCCGAGGATCTTTCCATTTGCTATGCTCTGACGGATCTTGGGCTTGCGTTTTCAGTCCGCTGGAAATTCCCTACGTGGGGAAAGTTCATTCACCCGTGCCAATGGATTCCCGCAATTGAAGCAAACGACCACACATGACCAACACAGTGCGACATGACGATCTGCATGCGGGCCACAATTCATCGGTGGCAGTTGCTGCTCAACCTCAGTGCCCGGTTTGCAAATCTCTCCATACCAGCCACCTGTGCGAGGTTGATGGATACAGCATCTGGCGCTGCTCGGAGTCAGCTACGGATTTTGTTTGGCCTATGCCCTCGGCGTCAGCGCTCAAGGAACTATACGATCGCGAAGCATGGTTCGAAGGTGGTGAGCGTGGTGGCTACAGCGACTATGACGCACAAACCGAACCATCCTTGCCGTTGGTAAAAGAGATCCTGCATCGGTTTTCTGTAGTGGATAAAGAACTGGCGGTACTCGATATAGGTTGCGGATATGGCACCCACCTGCGGCAAGCTGCAGAGCATGGATGGAAGTGCTTCGGTGTCGAGCCGTCTCTGCACGCACGCACAACGGCGCAGCAGCGTCATGGCGAGCGCATGACCATCGTCGAACGTGCCGAAGATCTATTGCCAAAGCGCTTCGATCTCGTGTTAATGCTTGAAGTTATCGAACATCTCGCAGATCCCTTTAGCTTGTTCTTTACCCTTTTCGGACGCGACGCAATCGGACCCGAGACACTGGTGGTTATCAGCACGCCCAATGCCCGCAGTAGCGATGCCGTTCGTGATCCCGCAAAATGGGCCTATCGTCACCCACCCTCACACTTGGTCTATTACTCTGCCAAGTCTTTGCATAGCCTGCTGCGCCGGTTAATGTTCACTGACGTGAGTACCCAGGGAATCGTCCCACTCACCATGCAGCCCGCTACCAAGTTTCAAGATGAACAACCTTCAGTCAATGACGATACTGATGCTTTTCTGGGTGTTCTTGCCGAGGCGCGCGGAAGTACCTTCAAGGAGTTCATGCACGAGCGCTATGTGCCAGGAGGGTTCTGGAAGCTGACGGAATACGAACACTTTCCCCGTTACGCCTTGGCGGCGCATCTTGCTCAAGACCAGAGAGTTCTGGACTTCGGATGCGGCACCGGCTATGGCACAGCCCGCCTTGCCAACATTGCCAAATCAGTTGTTGGAATGGACATATCCGATGAGGCAATCGATTGGGCGCGCGCCATGCATCGCAACCCAAGAATCAGATTCGATGTGCGATCTGATTTGGGGCGTGGATTTGACGCAGGCTCATTTGACATAGTGACTTGTTTCGAGATGATTGAACACGTCGATCACCCGACCCAGATCGCCACGGTTCAAAGCATCTCGCGCCTGCTCGCGCCCAATGGCAAATTGATCATCTCAACGCCCGACCCACAGTTTACGGCGCCTTATGGTGATAACCCGTACCATTTGCGCGAAATGACGGAGCAGGAATTCAGACAACTGTTGGAAGCGAGTTTTGCATACGTCACCATTCTCAAGCAATGGGTTCTTCCGAGCATCTTCATCGGGCAGGACTTGGTCGGGGGGCAACTCACTACGCACATGAGCGCCTTGTCTGTATCAGATGAGGTTGAACCGCCGGTAGGTTTCGTTGCCATCTGCGCACATCAACCACTTGCTTCGCTGCCCATGATGTGTCAGTTCGACACTTCCTCCGATTTCAATCGACAGACGCTTGAGACCGAGCACAGGCTGAACCGCTTGCGATTTGACAACTACAAGTTGCTATGTAGCAAGCAGTGGCTTGAATCGCAATGCAGCTCTTGGGAAATATTGGCCAAGGAACGCGAGAACACGGTCAGCCAACTTCAAGCTCACCAGCAAGAACTCACCGCCACAAGCACCTGGCTAACCTCACAGCGCGACGCTTGGGAAAAACTGGCCAAGGAGCGCGAGAACACTGTTAGTCAACTTCAAATCCACCAAGAGGAACTCACCGCCACAAGCACCTGGCTATCCTCACAGCGCGACGCCTGGGAAAAACTGGCCAAGGAGCGCGAGAACACTGTTAGTCAACTTCAAATCCACCAACAGGAACTCACCGCCACAAGCACCTGGCTATCCTCACAGCGCGACGCTTGGGAAAAATTGGCCAAGGAATACGAACAATCTGTCATCCAACTTCAAACTCAAACTCGGGAACTCTCCGACAGCAACGCCGTACTGGCGTCACAGCGCGAAGCATGGGAAACGCTTGCAACCGAGCGCGGCACCGTTCTTGCCAGAATTCGTGGGCATTGGGCTCTGCGGCTAGTCAATTTCCTCTTCAGAGGCAGACTTCTTGGCGATTAAACGGCAAGTCAATATGGAACCGCATAGCGACAATCACACCAAAGCCAACCGCGTTTACGGGTTGGACATATTTCGGTCCTTTGCCATCCTGTTTGTACTGGTAGGGCACAGCCTCGAACACTCCAAGGTGGCCGCACAAGTCCAAACCTTCGGGCATTTGGGAATACTTGGCGTTGAACTCTTCTTTGTTCTCAGCGGGTTCCTGATCGGCGGCATCATCATGCGCCTGATCGATCAAAACCGGTTCCACTCGGTTGTGGACATCTCGGCCTTCTGGAAGCGGCGCTGGTTACGCACTCTGCCACTGTATTTTGTTGCCTTGTTGGCCTTTCTTCGATTCGATTACCACGGCCGGCACAGCCTGTTTGACTACCCGGCCTATTTCGTTTTCATGCAGAGCTTCGCATACAAGATCCCAGAGTTTTTCGAGCTCTCATGGAGTCTTGCCATCGAAGAGCACTTCTACCTGTGGTTTCCACTGGCATTTCTGGGCTGGCAAAAAATTACCCGAAAGACCAGTGCCGCCATCGTGCTCTCATCGATAACGTTCATCGTTATCGCGTACAGCTTTCGACTGTCGCAGCCGCTGTTTTCAGACTGGAACGAGTACAACCGAATCATCCGTGTCGATGTTCTTTCCAGACTGGACGCCATCATGTTTGGCGTGCTTATGGCTGCCACCAAACACTACTGGAACGCTGCCTTCCAGTGGGTTCGGCGCCTGACGCCGATTTCGGCCACGCTGCTGCTGCTGCTTGGTGCGTGGTGGTTTATCGACGTACCCGGCTTGATGGGTTCCCGCCTCCTGCAAGTCAACCTTTTTACAGCGCAGGCAGCGCTATGTGCGTTATTGCTGCCGTGGTTTGACGCGCTCACGGGGCGCAATTCGAGCAGCAATTTTTTCGTTATCACCAGCAGGCTGTCGTACTCACTGTATCTGGTGCACATTCTTGTGATCATCGCCGTCAACCGCACCCTTGGGCATTTCGGAGTCTTTGAGCAGGTGTATCCAAATCCGTTCATCTTGTACCCCGTGTACTTCAGCCTGTTTTACTTGGCGTCTTGGATCACCTACCACCAAATTGAAGAACCGTTCCTCAACCTGCGAGACCAACCCTTGAACCGGAACACGGTTGCGCGCGCATCCTGGTTTACCGTCATCGCTTTCGTTGCGCTAATTGCGGTATTTTGATTCCCGTCAATGATCAACTACTTACAACCCAACTACGCCGACCACCCCGGAAGTCGCGCCATTCCCCGACTGTACCAAGGGGCGCGTTCTGTCAGCGCACAGCCCGACGTTTCGGTTCTTACGCCCTACTTCAACACCGAAGATTTTTTTGTCGAAACCTTCGTCTGCCTGCAGGCACAGTCTTTGCAAAACTGGGAATGGATCATCGTAGATGACGGCTCCACCGATGCGTTGTCCGTCGAGCGCCTGGCCAGCGTCGCTGCGAAGGACGATCGGATCCGTGTAGTTCGCCAGGACAATGCTGGCCCCAGCGCCGCGCGCAATGCAGCGTTCAGACTGGCCCAGGGCCGTTACGTGTGTCTGCTCGATAGCGACGACATGGTCGAACACACCTACCTGGAAAAGGCCGTCTGGTTTCTGGACTCCAATTCCGAATTTGCGTTCTGCAATTCCTTTAGCGTCGTCTTTGGAGATCAGCAATACCTCTGGCGCACCGGGTTTGAACGCGGAAAATCGCACCTGCAGGCCAACAGTGGGCCACCGATCTCCGTCATCCGGCACGCCGCTTTTGCAGCGTGCGGCGGCTTCGACGAGTCGATCCGATTTGGCCATGAAGACTGGGACTTTTGGCTTGCCATGGCCAAGACGGGTCACTGGGGCTATACCCTGCAAGAATATTTGCAGTGGTATCGCAAGCGCGGCAATGGCCGCTTTGAGCAAATCATGCGCAGCGGCGATGTAAACGACCGCTTTGAGCGCCTGATGGAGCAAAAGTACCGCGACCTGGAAGCCCAATTTCCAGCACCTGTACGGCGCCATCCCGAGCCCTACGACACACCGGCAACCCAGATTGAGGTCAATAACCTCCTGAACCCTAATGCCCAAGGTCGGCGCATCCTGTTTCTGATCCCGTGGATGGTCACTGGTGGGGCCGACCGGGTCAATCTGGATCTGATTGAGGGGTTGGTTGCCCGGGGGCACCAGGTCACCATCTGCGCCACACTGCTGGCCGAACACCGCTGGGAGCATGAGTTCAGCCGTTTCACGCCCGACATCTTTGTCTTGCCGCACATTCTGCGGGCTGCGGATTATCCGCGCTTCCTGGCCTACCTGATTGCGTCGCGCAGGGTTGATACCGTTCTCATTACTGGCAGCATCATTGGCTACCAGTTGCTGCCCTACCTGCGTGCCTGCGCACCGGGCGTGGCATTCCTCGACATGTGCCACGTGGAAGAGCCCCATTGGCTCAACGGTGGCCACCCCCGGTTTGGCGTGGGCTACCAGGATGCGCTGGACCTCAATATCGTCACCACCCAACACCTCGCAACCTGGATGCAGGAGCGCGGAGCGGATCCTCAGCGCCTGAAGGTGATGTACACCGGTATTCGCACCACGCAGGCAAGCGACTTGGCCGAAGTCAGAGCACGCATCCGTTCCGAACATAACATTCCGGCAAATGCCCCGGTGATCGTTTTTGCGGGCCGCCTGTGTGCGCAAAAGCGTCCGGCGCTGCTCGCGCAGATATTGCAGGCTGCCCACGTACAGGGATTGGAGTTTCGTGCCCTGATCGTTGGCGATGGCGAGTTGCGGCCCCAACTAGAAGGTTTGATACGGGAGTACGCACTGGGTGAAAAAGTGCACATGCTTGGCTCAGTGGGACACCAGGAGTGGCTCAATATACTGGTTGCTTCCGACATTCTGCTCATACCGTCCGAGTACGAAGGCATTTCGGTTGCACTCCTTGAAGCCATGGCGGCTGGCGTGGTTCCATTGGTTGGGCGCGTGGGGGGACAGGGCGAAATCGTTGCCCCCGACGCGGGTGCTTTGATCGATCGCAGTGACCACGAACTAGCCGACTATGGCGCAGCACTGACCCGCATGTTGCAGGAGCCCGAACAATTGCGCCACATGTCAAGGCAATGCCGATCGATTACTGCTTCGCAGCTATCCTGGAGCGGCATGATTGACCATTTTGAGGCGCTGGTGAATGAAGCACATCGCCTGCGCGTGCAGAGTCCGCGCAATCCCATCAGCCTGCCGTTGGGCAAGGAACTTGCGACCTTGGCGCTCGAAAACAAGCGCTTGGGTGAGGCAGTGGACTGGCTTTGGAACACCAAGGATCGATCCGCACTGCATGGGGCACAAGCTATGACCACGTCGGCCGAAGTGCAAGCCGTCACCCGCTTTGCCGTGGCCTTGAGCCAAACCCGCCTCGGACGACGCTTGACACGCAGCACTTGGATGAAAAAACTGGCCAAGTGGCTCCTCACCGCCATAACCAGACCCTCAGCCGATTAAGATAGCCACCTCAGCAGTGAAGGCAGGACTCGCGCCTGAAATATATGAAGATTGTGGTGTTAGGTGGCGGCGGCTTTGTTGGTTCGACCATCGTTGACCATCTCTTGCGCGATGGGCACACAATCCGCATCTTCGAGCGCCCTCGTGTCATCCACTACCGCAAATTTTCAGAGCAAGAAAAGGTGGAATGGGTCGAGGGCGATTTCGCCAGTTCCCACGAAGTAAGCGACGCGCTGATCGGCATGGACGCGGTGCTGCACCTGGTCTCCACCACACTTCCCAAAAGCTCCAACGAAGACCCCGTGTACGACGTGCAGACCAACGTCATTGCAACGCTGCAGTTGCTCAATGCCATGGTCCTGCACAAGGTGCGCAAGATTTTGTTCATCTCCTCCGGGGGCACCGTATATGGCAACCCGGTTTATACCCCCCTGGATGAAAAACACCCCACCGAGCCGATTGTTTCGTACGGCATCACCAAACTGGCAATCGAGAAATACTTGCACGTGTACCACCGCATGCACGGCATTCAGGCCATTACCTTGCGCGTGGCCAACCCCTACGGTGAACGCCAGCGTTATGAAACTGCCCAAGGCGCAGTGGGCGTTTTTCTGCACCATGCACTTAAAGGCATTCCTATCGACATTTGGGGCGATGGAAGCGTTACGCGGGACTACATTTACTCGGCCGATGTGGCCAGTGCATTTGTCAAGGCGCTGAGTTACACCGGCCCGCATAGCGTCTTCAATGTCAGCTCAGGCACCGGACTAAGTCTAAATGCCTTGCTGGAGCTGCTTGAATCGGCGCTTGGAAGATCCATTGTGCGTCGCTACCTGCCGGGGCGGCCGTTTGATGTGCCGGTTAGTGTGCTGAGCAACGATCTGGCTCGCCAAGAGCTGGGATGGTCCCCGGCCACGACCATGGCTGAGGGTATAGCCCGTACTGCCCGCTGGATGGCAGATCAACTGGCGCAATGAAGGTCCTGCTGACCACCCACCAGTTCTTTCCCGACTTTTCTGCGGGCACCGAGGTCCTGACGCGCAGCGTTGCCCGCCAACTAATTGCGCGGGGTCACCAAGTGCGCGTGCTCACCGCCCACCCCTCCAGCGCCACTTTGCCTGAGGCCCAGCGTTGCGACGCCTACGAGTATGAAGGCATCCACGTTTACCGCTTTCACCACGCATACACCCCCATGGGCGGCCAGACCGCCAACATCACGCTAGGCTACGACAACCGGCTTGCGGCCCGGTACTTTGCTTCCATCGTGCAGCAATACCAGCCCGACCTGGTGCACTTCTTTCACCTTAACCGCCTGGGCACGGGCCTGATAGAGCACGCCACGTCCATCGGCCTTGCGGCGTTCATGACGCCAACCGACTTCTGGACCATCTGCCCCACCGCGCAACTGATGCTGGGCAACGGCCAGGCCTGCACCGGCCCAAGCCGCCATGCGGGCAACTGCGTCAAACATTTTGCGCAAGCCACCCAGGCAACCGGCAACGGCGTCTTGGGAACCCTTGCCCCGTGGGTGCCCGACGCCGTGGCCGACACGCTGGTGCGCTGGACGCGCGCTGGTGTACTGCCCCCTTACCCACACCACCACGAAGTACGCGCCATTGGGGCGCGCCTGCCTACCAACGTCGCTCGACTCAACCAACTGCGCAAAATTATGGCTCCCAATGCCCCTATGCGCGAGTTGCTGCTGCGCCACGGCGTGCAACCGGAAAAGGTGGTGGAGTGCAGTTTTGGCGTGGAAGATGCGCCAGCCCCCATCCAGCGGCCCGAACGCCCTGGCGGTCAACCGTTGCGCCTGGGCTATATTGGCACCTTGGCCGCACACAAAGGTGTGCATGTGCTGATTGACGCCTTCAGGGCACTGCCTGTTGGCCGTGCCCTG
>Ga0194052_1001697_pt1 | contig 12507 bp, 12 predicted proteins | sample SepL226m_MetaG_FD_160117 | JGI IMG/M metagenome (GOLD analysis project Ga0194052, IMG submission 160117) | Anoxic zone freshwater microbial communities from boreal shield lake in IISD Experimental Lakes Area, Ontario, Canada - Sep2016-L227-6m | ecosystem: Environmental > Aquatic > Freshwater >... | reverse complement strand
CTGCTGGGCGGCCAGAGCCCAGCCACCGCCGACCAGAATCGCCAGCACCGCAAGCGCCTGCTTCAGGGATTTCATGGGGGCACCTCCATCAACCTGGGACCCCGGCTGGGACGAAAGGTTGCGTCTGGTCCTCATTCTACTCCGCCCCCAAGGCGGGCGGCTCAGAGTGGGATCCGCAGGCCCTTGTCGCCGGTCAGGTCCAAGGTCTCGGATTTGCTGCCCTTGGGGCTGCGGATAGAGATGGTGTGCCGCCCCAGGGCCACCTGAATGCTGCTGCCATCGCTCTCGATGCCGGCGTCCTGGCCATCCACCAGCACCTTGCCGGTGCCTGGGAAGGTCTCCACGGTGACAGTGGCCAGCTCCGGAACCGTGAGGGTGGCGGTCTGCCCGGCGATGACCGAGACGGCCCGGCTGTCCTTGTAGAAATAGCGGGTGCTGGCCAGCTCGAGCCTGTGGGGGCCGGGCGGGAGCGATAGCTTGGCGCCGGGACTCAGCTCCCCCATGTCCTTGCCGTCAGCCTTGACGCGCACGGTGAAGCCCCCGGCCAGCTTAAGGGCGCCCGGGGCCTTGGGATCCAGGGATGGTTCCTGCCGGGTCTCGGCGGTGGTGGCTTCCCTCAGCTCAAAGACTCGGCCTCCCGGCACCTCGCCCGGCCCGAAGTCTGAGGCAAAGCCCTGCTTGGCCTTGGTCAGCGTCAAGCGGTGCGGCTGGCCCTGATTCCAGGTCACCTTCAGCGGCGTAACGCCCTTCAGCAACGTCTCATCCAACACCACGGTCGCGCCCTGGGGCAGCGAGTCCACGAGCTCCTCGGAGATGATGGGCTGGAGCTTGAAGGGGGGCGGGACCTCTCCTGGCTTGAACTCGTAGCTCCGGGGCTGGTGCCCCTGGAGCTCGATCCGCAGCTTGTCGCCCTGGCTCAGGGGCTGATTCAGAGGCGTCTGCCCCACCTTCAGGTCATTCATGAAGACATTCGCCCCGGCGGGGCTCGACTCGATCTGGAGGCGGGTGCCCTTCTTCCCCGAGAAGATGAACCAGCCGCCGCCGACCGCCACCGTCAGGACCGCGACCGCGATCCAGGGCCAGCTCGACTTCCGAGGCGGGGCCGTGGGCACCACCATGGTTTCGGCGAAGGCGGTGGAGGCGCTCTCCGAAATCGGAGCCTCGCTGCTCAAGTGCAGGAGACCCATCACTTCCCGCCGATCCTCCTGAGCCAGCTCCACCACCGCATTCAGCAGGTCCCGGATGAAGGCCGTGCAGGTGGGGTGGCGGTCCTCGGGCCGCTTGGCCAGCACCTTCTCGAACACCCGGCGCCAGCCCTCCGGCAGGATGCCCATGACCGGCGGATGGAGGTCCACCGGGGGGTCGTTCACGATGCGGTAGAGAATGGTGTTGATGGAGGTGCCCGGGAACGGCGACTGGCCGCTCATAAGTTCGAAGACCAGCACACCGAAGCTGAAGATGTCTGAGCGGCTGTCCACGGTCCCTTCGCGGATCTGCTCGGGGCTGGCGTAGCTGGGCGTGCCCAGAAAGGTGCCGGTCTGGGTCAGGCAGGCATCCTCGCGCTTGGCGATGCCGAAGTCCATGAGCTTGGGCCGGCCGTCTTCGCCCACCATGACGTTCCCCGGCTTGACGTCCCGGTGGACGATACCCTTGGCGTGGGCGTGGTCCAGGGCGTCCGCGAGGCCTCCGGCGATCCGGAGTTTCTCTTTGAGGCTGAGTTCCGGGCCGCTCCGGATGATGCCGTCCAGGGGCTTGCCGGGCACGAACTCCATGGCCAGGAAGGGGCCGTAGCCCTCCTCCTCGCCCACGTCGTAGATGGCCACGATCCCGGGGTGGTTCAGCAGACCCGAGACCTCCGCCTCCCGCTGGAACCGCATGAGGAATTCGTGCTGATCCGCCTGGGTCCGCACGGCATCCTGCTTGATGAGCTTGATGGCCACCTTCCGCTTGATCCGGGGGTCCTCGGCCAGCACCACGCTGCCCATGGCCCCAGACCCCAGCAGACGCTGGACTTGGTAGCGTCCGATCATTTTGGGGTAGTTGGGGATGTCTGGGTCGGCCATGGTGCAATCCTACCGGATGGGCTCGGACATGATGCGCCTGATTGTCAGGATTTTCGTGGATTTTCCTATGACCCGTGGCACAATAAAGCTGTCCCTCTGACCGGGACCTTGGGGGTTAATTCCGTGATGGAAGTCGTCAGAACCGTCGTGCTCACCACCTACTTCGTCCTGCTCAGCATCCTGAGCATCTATGGGGCCCACCGCCTCTGGATCCTGGTGCTCTACTACCGCCACAAGAAGGAAGTTCCGCAGCCCCAGGGCGACGCGAACTACCTGCCCATGGTCACGGTGCAGCTCGCGGTGTTCAACGAGATGAACGTCATCGAGCGGCTCATGGACTACGTTGTCAAGATGGACTGGCCCAAGGAGAAGCTCGAGATCCAGGTGCTGGACGACTCCACGGACGAGACGGTCAAGGTGGCCAGCGCTGTCGTGGACCGCTACAAGGCTCTGGGCTTTGACATCCAATACCTACACCGGACGGACCGCACGGGCTTCAAGGCCGGCGCCCTCTCCGAAGGCCTCAAGGTCGCCAAGGGCGAGCTGGTGGCCATGTTCGACGCGGACTTCCTGCCCACGGAGGACTTCCTCCGCAAGGCCGTGCCCCACTTCGCAGACGCCAAGGTTGCCTTCGTGCAGGGCTGCTGGGCCCACCTCAATCGCGAGTTCTCCCTCCTGACCCAGGTGCAGGCCATCCTGCTCGACGGGCACTTCGTCTTCGAGCACACCGCCCGCAACCGCTCTAAGGCCTTCTTCAACTTCAGTGGCACTGCTGGCATGTGGCGCGTGGCCGCCATCGCCGATGCCGGAGGCTGGGAGCACGACACCATCACGGAGGATGCGGACCTCTCCTACCGCGCCCAGCTCAAGGGCTGGAGCGGTGTCTACCTGAAGGACCTCGTCGTTCCCGCCGAGCTGCCCGTGGAGGTCAACGCCTTCAAGAGCCAGCAGCACCGCTGGGCCAAGGGCAATGCCCAGGTCATCCGCAAGCTAATGACCACGATCTGGAAGTCCAACGAAAGCCTGCACACCAAGCTGGAGTGCTGGTTCCACCTCACGGCCAACTGCAACTACATGCTGATGGTGGTCCTCTCCATCATCATGGTGCCCGCCATGATCTTCCGCGCCGGCACACCCGTGCCCGTGCTGCTGATGACGGACGGCCCCTTCTTCCTGCTGAACGCGGTCAGCGTGGGCCTCTACTTCGGGCTGTCCCAGAAGGAACTCACGGACAACACCGGCTGGACCAAGCGCCTGAAGTACATCCCCGGCCTCATGGGCCTCGGCATCGGGCTGGCCCTCAACCAGGCCAAGGCCGTGCTGGAAGGCTTCTTCACCGACGACAAGGAGTTCAAGCGCACCCCGAAGTACGGCGTGGACGCCAAGGGCAACTCTGCCTCCAAGCGGGCCTACAAGGTGCCCAAGAGCCTCATGACCTTCCTGGAGCTCGGCTTCGCCCTCTACTACCTCGGCGCCTTGGTGGTGGCGGTCTACATCCGCAAGTGGGCCTCGGTTCCCTTCCTCTGGCTGTTCTTCAGCGGCTTCTCCTACATGAGCGTCCTGTCCATCGTGGACGTCAAGCTGTTCCGCCGTCTGGCCATGGAAGAGCCCAACGACGACGCCCAGAGCGCCGCGAACTTCGTCCAGTAGGGATTCCGGCCGATAAGGGCCCATGGCCCGCCCCCCCGGCAATTCCCGTCCCCGCGCTGCCGCCCTGCGGTACCGGCCGGAGGCGCCCTTCCAGGACGTCGCCCCCCGGCTGGTGGCCAAGGGCCAGGGCCTCCTCGCTGAGCGCATCCTGGATCTGGCCCGACAGCATGGCGTGGCGATCACGAAGGATCCGGACTTGCTGGCCGCTCTGGACCCCCTGGATGTGGATCGCCTGATCCCACCGGAGCTCTTCCAGGCCGTGGCGACCCTGCTGGCCGCCCTCTACCGCGCGAACAAGAGCATGCTCCCACCCACCGTCTGAGTGCCCCGTGATCGACCTGCACTGCCACACCCTCCACTCCGACGGCACCGACACGTCCGAGGGGCTGGCCCTGCTTGCTGAAGAAGTCCAGTTGACAGCCCTCTGTCTCACGGACCACGACACCCTGGGCGGCATCCCCGCCTTCCTGGGCATGCAGAGCCAGGTCAAGGTGCGCCTCCTGGTAGGTACCGAGCTGAGCTGCATGTTCCTGGGGCAGTCCCTGCACGTCCTGGGCCTGCTGGTGAACCCGGAAGATGCCGCCTTCCAGGCCCGCCTGGTGGAGCTGCGCGGGCGCCGGGAGGACCGGAACCGCCGCATGCTGATCCGCCTCGCGGAGCTGGGCTACCCCATCACCGAGGAGGAAGTCCAGGCCCAGGCCGACTCCCCCCTGCTCTCCCGGGTCCACTTCGCCAAGGCCCTCGCCCGGCGGGGCTACGTGCGCCGGCCGACCGAGGCCTTCGAGCGCCTCATTGGCGACGACTGCCCGGGCTTCGTCCCCCGCCAGGAGCTGACGCCCTACGAGGCGGCCCGGTGGATCCGTGAGGCTGGCGGCGTGCCCGTGGTGGCCCACCCCGGGCGCTTCGACGGCGGCCGCTTCCGCTGGGATGACGCCATGGGCGATCTTCAGAGGGAAGGGCTCGAGGGGCTCGAGGCCTACTATGGCGAATACCGCGCCTCCGAGCAGAAGTACTTCCTGCGGCTGGCGGACCGCCTGGGCATGGTCGCCACCGGCGGCAGCGACTACCACGGCGGCAACAAGCCCGGCCTGCGCCTGGGCCGGGGCCGCGGCGGCCTGCAGGTGCCCGACGACCTCCTCGAGAAGCTGGAGACCCGACAGCGCCTGGGCAGCTACCACTAGGGGCTGGCCGGGCTGATCCTCTCCTGAAAACAGCGCATGGTGCTTGGAGTGCACCGGGAGTGCCGCTAGGCTGGGACTCCAGAGGCCAAAATGTCCAACCGGATCCTCCTCGTGGAGGACGACCCCATCAATGTGAAGTTCATCAAGACCGTGCTCGTCAAGAAGGGCGGGTATGACGTCGTCGTGTCCGAGGAGGTCGACGAGATCCTGCGTCTGGCCCGGGAGGGCGACCTCGCGGCGATCATCATGGACGTCAGCCTCTCCCGCTCCAGCTACGAGGGGCAGAAGGTGGACGGCATCTTCATCACCCAGCTGCTCAAGCGGGACCCCGTGACCCAGGGAATCCCCGTGCTGCTGGCCACGGCACACGCCATGTTCGGCGACCGCGAGAAGTATCTGGAAGTCACCGGCGCCGAGGGCTACCTGGCCAAGCCCATCCATGATCCAACCCACCTGATCGAGGCCGTCCAGGCCGTGGTCAAGGGCTGAGCATGGCTGTGAAAACCGCACCGCTGGCCGCCTACCGGCTGCTGATCGAGTATGACGGTGGCAAGTTCCAGGGCTGGCAGAAACAGGGCGCCCGCCAGACCCGTGAGGGTGTCCGCACCGTGGCGGGCAGCCTGGAGCACGTCCTCCAGCAGGCCGGTCTGCAGCTGCTCCACCTGGGGGGCGCCGGGCGCACCGACGCTGGGGTGCACGCCCTGGGCCAGGTCGCCCACCTGCACCTGGACCCCCGGGGAGCTCCCCGTCCCGCCGAGCTGCGCCGCCTGCTCGACAGCGCCCTGCCCCAGGACATCGCCGTCCGCGACATCCAGGCCTGCTCCCCGCGCTTCCACGCCCGCCACGACGCCGCGGATCGCACCTACCTCTACCAGATCTGCCGCCGTCGAAGCGCCTTCGGCAAGCCTTGGATCTGGTGGGTAAAGCGGAACCTGGACCTGGGCCGCCTGCGGGCCGCCTGGACCAGCTTCCAGGGAGACCAGGACATCGCCGCCTTCGCGGACCTGGATCCTGAGGAGGACGGCCGCGCCCGCATCCTCACCTGCGAGGTGGCCGAGGCTGGGGCCCTCATCCTGCTGCGCGTCCGAGCCTCCCATTTTTTCCGCCGCCAGGTGCGACGCATGGTCGGCGCCTCCGTGGCCTGCGCCTTGGGCGAGGAAGAGCCGCGGCGGATCCTGGAGGACCTGCGGAACCCCACCGAGGCCGCCAACCTTTACTGGGGGGCCAAGGCCGCGCCCGCCTCGGGCCTATTCCTGGAGGCCGTGCGTTACCAGGGCGACCCCGAGCCCGGCCCGCCCCGCGCCACCCTCGTCATTCCCTGAACGGAGTCCCCATGCTCACCCGCGATGAAGCCTGGCAGCTGCTCTGCGCCTGGACACCCTCCGATAAGCTGCGGACCCACGCCCGCTCCGTGGAGCTGGTCCTGCGTGATTTCGCCACGCGGCACGGCCAGGATGCCGAGCTCTTCGGCCTCGCGGGCCTGCTCCACGACGCTGACTACGACACCTGGCCCGAGGAACACCCGCGACGCATCGTCGCCTGGCTGCGGGAGCGCGAAGAGGAGGCCCTGGCCCACGCCATCAGCGCCCACTACACCCACTGGGGCGTCTCCTACGACAGCCTGCTGGACAAGGCCCTGCTGGCCTCGGACGAGATCACCGGCTTCATCATGGCCGTCGCCCTGGTGCGCCCCACCCGCACCGAGGGCCTGGAGCCAAAGAGCGTCAAGAAGAAGCTGAAGGACAAGGCCTTCGCCGCGGGCGTCGACCGCTTCGAGGTGGTCGAGTCCATGCGCATGCTGATCGAAGCCGTCGGCGGCACCGAAGACGAGCACCTCACCCGCATCATCGCCGTCCTGCACGAGCATCGAGGTGAGCTGGGTCTGTAAGGAAAAGGCTCACCCCGCAATATCAGTCCATCTCGGAATCGGCGCAGCCGAATCCGAGCAGATCACCAAGACAGCGAGGAAAGGTTGTTTAGTCACTTCCCACTGACGAAGCTCTCGCCGATGGTTTCGGCGACACGGCGGCGGCGGAGGATGAGGGTGCGGAGGCGCTCCTGAGTGGTCAGGACAGCCCGGCGGCGGGCAGCCTCGTCCGGCTCGGCCTTCGGGCCTTCCACGAGGTCCGTCAAGCGGTCCAACTCCGCACGGGCACGGGCCTCGGCGGCGGCCACGCGGATGACGCGGATCTCCCGGCGTGGCGCGCCGACGCCCCAGTTGTTCTCGGTCCAGAGGGGCTCCACCCGGGCCTCGGCCAGGGCCACGCCCTCGGGCCGCCGCTCGAACCGAACCTGCAGGGCCGCACCGTCGCGGTTGTCGCCCTCGGCCACGGGGAAGTGATCTGCCCGGTACATGCGGTCCTGGTTGCTGATGAAGTTGCCCAGGGAGTAGGCCACCAGGGCCTTCCGGCCCTCGGCCTCGACGACTTCCACGGGCTGCAGGACATGGGGATGGTGGCCCAGGAGCAGGTCGCAGCCCGCTCCCACCAGTGCCCGGGCGATGTCCCGCTGCCGCTTCGTGGGCAGGTGCTGATACTCGTTGCCCCAGTGGACGCTGACCACCACCACCTCGGCCCGACCCCGGGCCTCGCGCACGGCCTGGAGGGCGGGCTCCAGGTCGAGGGGGCGCACCCAGGGCTCCGTGGCCCGCTGGTTCAGGTCCAGATTGAAGAGGTCCGTGAAGCCCAGAAAGGCCACGCGGATGCCCTGGCGCTCGAGAATGTGCGTCACCTCCGCCTGGGCCCGGTCCTCACCGCTGCCCAGGGCCACCAGACGCTCCGCCCGCAGGCGCTCCAGCGTCTCCCGCACGCCCTTCCCGCCCTGGTCGAAGGCGTGGTTGTTGGCTGTCGACAGCACCGTGAAGCCGCTGGCGCGGAGGGCCGTCGGCAGCGTGGCCGGCGCGTTGAATTGGAAGGGCACACCCGGCCGTCCCGTGGTGGGGGCGACCGGCGTCTCCAGATTGCCGAAGGCCAGGTCCGCCGCCTGGAAGAGCGGCACCAGATCCGCCCAGAGCGCGGGGAAGCCCCCCGGGTCCTGGCTGGCAGCAGCCTTCACGTCCTCGTGCATGAGGATGTCGCCCACCGCCACGAGGCTCACGCTCACGGGCACCGGGGACACCGGTCCGGGCACCTGCCGGGAGCGGCAGCCGGGTCCGCCGAAGAGCAGGAGCGCCAGGGCGCCCAGCAGCATCCTTTGCATCACTCCCCGTCCTCCGGCCCGTAGTAGACCTCCATGGGCAGGGCCGGGAAGCGGTCCTTGAGGCGAGCTGCGATGGCATCCAGCTCGCGGTGGCGCAGGGGGCGCGCCTCGGGCTCGGGGGTGGGGCGCGCCACGGTGTAGAGCTGCAGCCCCTGGAGCTGGCCGCCCTGATCCAGGAGGTGCTGCAGGCGCTGGCCGTAGGCCTCCAGCTCGGCTTCGGCGGGTCCCTGCCCCTGCCAGCTCAGGAAGAGCGTCTGGATCAGGATCGGCCAGCGCTTGGCCGTGACCAGCAGGTTGTCCAGGATGCGGTGGAAAGGAACCTGGCTGCGGCAGATCTCCCGGTAGAAAGCCTCGGTGCCCGCGTCCAGCTTGGCCCAGATCTCGCCCTGGTTCGCCATGAGCAGCTCCAGCCCCCGCACCACCTCAGGCGCCTGGAGGCGACTGGAGTCTGTGATCAGCACCAGCTTCACGGCATCGAGGCCCCGCTGGGCCTTCAGTCGGGCGATGCGGCCGATCACCTCGGCGAACTCCCGCGCCGTGGTGGGCTCGCCGTCGCCGCTGAAAGCGATGTCGTTGAGGCGTCGCTGCGCCGGGGCGGCAGAGTCGAAGGGGGGCACCTGGTAGATCTCTCCGCTGGCCGCGAGGTCCAGCAGCAGGCCCAGCTCGCGCTCCAACTGGGTCAGGTCCAAGTCCCGACGCCGGGGCGGGGTCTGGTGGTCCACCTCGCAGTAGACGCAGTCGAAGTTGCACACCTTGTCGGGGTTCAGGTTCACGCCGAGGCTCAGGCCATGGCTGCGCCGCGAGATCACCGGGTAGCAATAGTCGAAGTCCCGCCAGATGCGCCGGTGATCCAGGTGGGCCTTGATGAGTTCCGTCATGGCAACAGGATAGCCTGGGCGGGGGGGGCTACCAGGCCCGGGCCACGAACAGCGGGGTGTCTCCTCCCAACGGCATGGTCCTCGGAAGGCACTTCCCATGTCCAGAATTACCGGGTCCACTCATTCTCTTGAAGGAGGCCTGCGGGTCTACCTTGGTTCGTCGGGCTCGTCCCCCGACAGATCATCCAATCCACTCACCTGGGGCCCATCTCATGCTCACGAAGTCCAATACGCCCATGCTCTTTCTTCTTGCGGTCGCTCTTTCCCTGCAGGCCCAGACGACTGATCCGCTCTGGCTTCAGGCTCAATCACAGATTCAGAGCACCCGCAATCTGGTGGCCGTCGAGGTCTCCATCCACACCGAGGTACTCGATGGTGACGGGAAGAACCAGCTCACGGTGGACAAGAAAACCAGGCTCACGGGCTGGAAAGATGGCGAGCCCCTGCGCTCGGTAGTGTCACTCACCGAATCGCAAAAAAGCGCCCTAGGGAACGCGCCGCTCGATGCAGGCGTGTCCAATCACCCGGACCGTGGCTTCGCCGACTTCCTCACGGTCCAGCGCCAGGAAGAGACGGTCCTGGATTCAAAGTCCTGCGTGCTCTTCCAAGTCACAGGCAAGAAGAAGAAGATTTCCTTCACAGGCAAAGTATGGATCGAGAAAGCCACCGGTCTGCCGCTCAGGGTTGACTGTACCTACAACCCCTCCAGCATCCCCATGACGAAGGCCATGAGCACCTCAATCTCCTATGGACGCTCAGGCGATGGGCCCTGGATGCCAAAAGTCATGATCCTGGACAGCTTGATGTCCGTCATGTTCACGAAGGTCAGAACCACCGTCCGCCAGGACTTCGACGCCTGGATCACCAGGCCATGACCCTTGTTTGCAGAAGGGCCCAGCCAGATTGGCTCAGGGTACAGAACAGGCGGCCCATTGCGGGCCGCCTGTTTTAAAAACTTTCGAAAAGCCTCAGCCCTTGAGGCGCTCGGCCAGGGCCTTGCCCATGTCGGCGGGGCTCTGCACGACGGTGATGCCGGCGGCGGTGAGGGCCTTCATCTTCTCGGCGGCGGTGCCCTTGCCCCCGGAGATGATGGCGCCTGCGTGGCCCATGCGGCGGCCCGGAGGGGCCGTCTGGCCGGCGATGAAGGCCACCACGGGCTTCGTGACGTACTGCTTCACGAACTCTGCGGCCTCTTCCTCGGCGCTGCCGCCGATCTCGCCGATCATGATGATGGCGTGGGTGTCGGGATCGTCCTGGAACATGCGCAGGGTGTCGATGTGGCTGGTCCCGTTGACCGGGTCGCCACCGATGCCGATGCAGGTGCTCTGGCCGATGCCCAGGGCGGTGAGCTGGCCCACGGCCTCATAGGTGAGGGTGCCCGAGCGGCTGACCACGCCGACATTGCCCTTGAGGTGGATGCGGCCGGGCATGATGCCAATCTTGGCGATGCCGGGGCTGATGATGCCGGGGCAGTTGGGCCCGATGAGGCGGCTGTTGGGGTAGTCGGCCAGGACGCGCTTGACCTTGACCATGTCAAGGACGGGAATGCCCTCGGTGATGCAGACGATGAGTTCGATGCCAGCTTCCAGGGCCTCAAGGATGCCGTCCGCGGCGCCGCCGGGGGGCACAAAGATCATGGTGGCGTTGGCACCGGTCTTGGCGACCGCTTCCTTGACGGTGTTATAGACGGGGAAGCCGTCGACCTCGGTGCCGCCCTTGCCGGGGGTCACGCCGCCGACCACATTGGTGCCGTAGTCGCGGCAGCCCTTGGCATGGAAGAGCCCTTCGCGGCCCGTGATGCCCTGGACGATGAGTTTGGTGTGGTTGCCCACGAGAACAGCCATGTCATACCTCGCAAAATGAATTCAGTCGGGTTCCGTGGAGGAGCTACTGGATGGAGGCAACCACCTTGGTGGCGGCGTCCTTCAGGTCGGCGGCGACGATCAGGTTCAGGCCGCTGGCGGCCAGGATGGCCTTGCCTTCCTCGACGTTGGTGCCCTCGAGGCGCACCACCACCGGCACCTTGATGCCGATTTCCTTTGCGGCCTTCACGATGCCACCGGCGACGATGTCGCAGCGCATGATGCCGCCGAAGATGTTCACCAGCACGGCCTTCACGGCGGGGTCGTTGAGGATGATGCGGAAGGCGTTCTTCACCGCGTCCTCGGTGGCGCTGCCGCCCACATCCAGGAAGTTGGCGGGGGAGCCCCCGTGGTACTTGATGATGTCCATGGTGCCCATGGCCAGGCCCGCACCGTTGACCATGCAACCGATCTCACCATCCAGCTTGATGAAATTCAGGTTGTATTTGCTGGCGTCGATCTCCTCCTCGGCCTCTTCGTTGAGGTCGCGGAAGGCGAGGACGTCGGGGTGGCGGAACAGGCCGTTGTCATCGAAGCCGATCTTGGCATCCAGGGCCGTGACATCCCCCGTCTTGGTGACCACCAGCGGGTTGATCTCCACCATGGAGCAGTCCTTGTCCACGAAGAGCTTGTAGAGGTTCTGCAGGAAGACCACGCCCTGCTTGAAGGCGTCGCCCTCGAGGCCGAGGGCGAAGGCGACCTGGCGGGCCTGGAAGCCACAGAGGCCCAGGGCCGGGTCCACGGCGACCTTGACGATCTTCTCGGGGGTCTTCTCAGCGACCTCCTCGATCTCCACGCCGCCCTCGGTGGAGGCCAGAATGGTGATGCGGCTGGACGAGCGGTCCACGAGGAAGCTCAGGTAGAGCTCCCGGGCGATGTCCACGGGCTTGGAGAGGAACACGGTGCGGACCTTGCGGCCCTCGGGGCCCGTCTGCTTGGTGACCAGCTGCATGCCAGCCATGGCCTTGAACAGCTCGGCGGCCTTGTCGGGGTCCGTGGCAAACTTGACGCCGCCGCCCTTGCCGCGGCCACCGGCGTGGATCTGGGCCTTCACGACGCTGGCGCCTCCGAAGCCCTTGGTGATCATGCGCGCCTCTTCGGCATCCTGGGCCACCTGCCCGTCGGGCGTGGCTACTTTATACTGCCGGAGCAGTTCCTTGGCTTGGTATTCATGGATGTTCATGCGGGCTCCATTGAGGTCACCCCCCAGTCTAGCGGCCGGAAGGCCTAGGCCGAACCACGAAGGCTGTGACCCATGGCATCCTTTGAGGGTCCCGGAGTGCTCCCATGGCCCAGCTGGATCGACTGCTCTCCCACGTCATCGCGAAAGCAGGCCTCCGGCTGGAGGTAAAAGCCGACCGGAAACCCCGGCTGGAACTGAAATCGGGCGAGACCGTGGACCTGTTGCCCAACCCGCTCCCCGCCGTGATGGTGGAGGTGCTGGCGGGTGACGTGGTGCCCCCGGCCCTGAAGGGCGCCTGGCAGAACGAGGGCCAGGCCGAGTTCGACTATGACCAGGGCGGCCAGGCCTTCCGGATCCGCCTGAGCCGCTTCCAGGACGCCCCTCAGATCCTGGCGGTCCACCTGGGCCCCTCCCAGAAGCCGGTGTCGGGGGATGCTCCCGAAGTCCCTCCGCCGCCCCAGCCCGTGGCGGTCCAGCCGGCAAGCCAGGAGG
>Ga0194052_1001696_pt1 | contig 12510 bp, 6 predicted proteins | sample SepL226m_MetaG_FD_160117 | JGI IMG/M metagenome (GOLD analysis project Ga0194052, IMG submission 160117) | Anoxic zone freshwater microbial communities from boreal shield lake in IISD Experimental Lakes Area, Ontario, Canada - Sep2016-L227-6m | ecosystem: Environmental > Aquatic > Freshwater >... | reverse complement strand
CTTACAGTAAATAGAAATTTATCATTATGACAGGAACTTCCGTTATTCCAGCTATGATTGTAATCGTTCAGATGTTAAAGGTGATAATGTGATGTTTGAATTCTGCCTTCATGAGATGGAGGACCCGCTTTTTATACTCAATTAGAATGAAAACGAAAGACGATATTTATCCGGTTGAAGTTTATGCCGGAAGTATTTGGGAAGTTGAAATGGTTAAAAGCCTCCTGGAGAATGCCGAAATTGAATCATTTTTACAGGACGAAAACACCGGTACTTTGGCTCCATGGTATACTGCTGGAGGAGGTGCGGGCTCTGTAAAGGTTGTTGTTTCAAATCTGGATTTTGAAAAGGCAAGATTGATCATAATGGAATATGAAAATAATGAGAAAAAATAGCAGCTTAAATTCACTTTAAGCGGGAATCATTAAGAATAATCGCGAAACCTCATCCGCTTTATATATTTCCAGGGAAAAAGCATTGATACCTCTTTCTGGTAATTCCTGTATGTTTCGCCGAATTCAGCTATTAGTTTTTGTTCTTCGAGCAGGGTCCCTACAACAAGGTACAGGCTAAGGATACTATTGATGATTAACCTTGTAGTATCCAGGTTCCCTGCCCAGATTAACAGGAAGGAACAGGAATAAAACGGATGCCTCACGATTCCCATGATACCTCTTTTTTCAATTCTGCCGCTGCTATTGATCAAGCCATGATTTATACCTTCAAAGATCTGGTTTATTCCCATGAAGGTTTTCATGTTGTAATGCCGTGAACCAGCATAAAAAATCCAAAGGCTGGATAGCAGTAATAGATATCTTACGGGCAGAAGATATCCATGCCAGGTAAAAAAGGGTTCTTCCATAATGGAGTATGAATAGATCAGTACCGGGGAAAGGATGATAATTGAGGAAAGGTTATAAAACAATCGGTAGTACCGGCAATATGTTCCTGCATAAAGCTAAAGGTTATTCTTTCTGGTGGCTGTTACCCGAATGATCCCTGTAAATCGTTTTTAAATGTATTAAAAATGAGCGAGAATAGATTATAAAAAGCCATTCGTAGCTTATAAAGGTTTACCCTGAGTAAATTTCAGGTTATTCCTCCCTTTTTTCATTGGTTCTCCTGAAAATATCTGATTATTCCCATTGTACTTTTACCATACTGGATAGTTTGCCAGTGATGACTACAATAGCTGTTGCCGATTTTAATCCCTGATTTTTAAACAGACTCTTATTGTATGAAAAAATCATTTGTACAGGTTCAGTTCAAAGGAAACTCCCTGCAGAGAAAAAGCAAGATGCTCATAGTGTTGACCCTGATGTTAATCACGGGAATTGCGCTGGCATTGACTTTTGTTTTAAAGCCTTCTTCTCCGGCAACGCAAAAATCCTCCCATCAATTTGTTAACAAACACCAGGAAACGGGTGGGGAAGAACTCGCTTATTATCCTGCTCTCTGGGAGTTTATGAAAACACGAGATCCGAAAACCAACCGGATCCCCGATTGCATCCGCGGAAAGGAGCTGGAATTCACTGCCAGTTTGTTCAGTGAAAAGGATGCGTCCAAATCCCAAAACTGGAAATCCAGCGGGCCGAATAACCTGAGCGGGCGGATTTTGTCTGTCGCCCTGGATATAGGAAATGAAAACGTGATGCTGGCAGCAGCAGCCTCCGGAGGGATCTGGCGCACCGAAGATGCCGGGGCAAATTGGGTTAAAACCACTGCGCCCTCGGATATTCCCAGTGCAACCTGCATCATTCAGGATGAGCGTAAGGGAAAGCGCAACATCTGGTACTATGGAACGGGCGAACTGCTCAGCACGACCGACCGTAGATTGAGCATTATTGCCCGGACCGTTGGTCTGGGTGACGGTATATTCAAATCGCTGGATGGCGGTAAAACCTGGAGCCAGATTCCCTCCACAAAGACAAATTCTCCCGGAACGCTTTCACAGGTGTTCCAGGGAATTTGGTCGCTGGCGATCGATACTTCAAACCATGCCGTTGACGAATTATATGCAGCCTGCTACGGGGGGATCATGCGGTCGGCAGATGGCGGAGGCCATTGGTCGCTGGTGCTGGGAGATCTGACTTTAAAGCCCTTTTCCACCGATGTTGCCATTGATCCGCAGGGCAAAATGTATGCCGCCCTGAGTACCTATTGCCCGGAATATCCGGGAAATCCATGTCCCATCGGAGGTATCTGGACAAGTAACGATGGAATCCAATGGCAGAATATTACTCCGCCGGATTTCCCTGAAGAATACAGGCGTGTCAAACTGGCCATAGCGCCATCTGATCCCGATATTTTGTATGTGCTCACTGAAACACCGATCCAGGATACAGATCCAACATTCGGGTTCTCGGCTTCACAGCATACCTTCTGGAAATATACCAGCAATAAAAAGAGTGGGACAGGGACTTGGGAAAACCGGACCATCAATCTGCCCGGGAAGGGCAGGGGCAACATTTTAAGCGCTTTTTTAGACACCATCCATGGGGCTTTCAATTCCATCGGAGGATATGCATTCACAATGATGGTGCATCCTGATAATCCGGAGACCGTATTTATAGGGGGGACTAACCTGTACAGGAATACAAGCGGTTTTGCCGATTCAACCTTCACACACTGGGTAGGAGGATATCCTTATGATCTGACGGACACAAACCTCCATCCTGACCAGCACTTTCTTATCACCTCCCGTTTGGATCATCATATTATGTTTTCAGCATGTGACGGAGGTATATATAAGTCCACAGACTGCCTGAACGGGCATGTCAAGTGGAATTTTTTCTCCCGGGGGATAAACAACAGCCAGGTTTATTGGACTGGAATGGATCATGCCGCTTCCCATGATGAATTTGCCGTAGCGGGAATTCAGGATAACGCGATCTACATCACCGACCGGAATATTTTTCCGTTTTCAGCCTGGAATGCAGTTTGCGGCGGAGATGGCCTCACTTCGATTGTCGCAGATAAAAAAAATTACCTGATAGGATCTGTATACGATGGCAACATATTCTCTTTCCAGGTCGACAGTTTATACAACATAAATAACCTTTACTGGCAACGTCCAACCTTTTTTTACGACAGCAACTTCCTTTTTTACACCAATTATGCACTGGATCCGAACGATAATAACACTTTTTACTTCCCTCAGAAAAATCATCTGTGGCGGAAATCGAACATGGCTGCTGCTGCCTTCGATACGAACCAGCTCAATACCGGCTGGACAGAACTGACCAATATTGCATTGGGGTATGAGGACTTTATTCTTGCGATAACCGTTTCAAAGGTCCCTGCTAACCGGGTTTATTTCGGGACATATACCGGAAAGGTTTTTCGGGTGGACCAGGCCAATACAGGGAATCCTGTTGCGGTGGAAATAACAGGATCAGGATTCCCGGCCAATGGCTTTGTTTCTTGTATAGAAACCGATCAGTCAAATGCAGATAACTGCTTTGTGGTATTCTCGAATTACAATGTTCAGAGCATTTTTCATTCAACCGATGGGGGGCTGAACTGGGAACCTGTAGGCGGAAATCTTGAGGAAAATCAGGATGGAAGCGGAAACGGCCCCTCTGTACGATGGTTGAAAATGCTGTCTTATCAAGGATCCACGATTTACTTTGCAGGAACCTCAACCGGCCTTTTTTCCACAACAGAGCTGAAAGGGGGACAAACTATCTGGCAGCAGGAAAGCCCCGACCTGATCGGACGCAGCATTGTAGATATGATTGATGCCCGCAGTACCGACGGCTGGGTGCTGGTTGCCACGCAGGGGAACGGGATATTTTCAACCCATTTTCAGCCAACCGGGATTAGTAACCTGAAGGCAAATGATCAACCGGGTCTGGAGCAGAATTATCCTAATCCGGCAACATCAGAAACGCATGTAAATTTTACGGTGCCAGCGAAGGAAAATGTAAAGATAATCCTGTATAACCAGGAAGGGAAACAAATCAGGCTTATCCTGGATCAGTGGGTGCAGCCAGGCACTCATGGGATATCCTTTTCCACCACTCTCCTTCCCGATGGGATTTATTACTACAGCCTGGTTTCTGCCAGCGGAAGTGTTTCAAGGAAAATGATAGTCGCAAAATAAGTTGAGACTTAATCCCCGGATTTTATGAAATTCCGTATTCCTTCAGCTTGTTCCCCAGGGAATTGACTGAAACCGGCTTCGGGATAAAATCATCGCAGCCGGCAGTAATAAATTTCTGTTCATCTCCGCTCATCGCATACGCAGTGATGGCGATGACAGGCAGGTCCTTTCTGAATGTTTTGATCTCCTGGGTTGCCTCTATACCATTCATGATCGGCATCTTGATATCCATCAACACCAGCGTAATCTCAGGATGTGCCCTGCACATCTCTACTGCTTCCTTTCCATTGGTTGCCTGAAGCACCGTGGGCACTATCTTTTTCAGCACAACTTCAAGGAAAAGACGGTTGGCATCATCATCTTCAGCAACCAGCAGTACTGGTGTTTTCGCATTTGCATGAGTTGGTTTCCCGGCTGATGTTTCAACAGCTTGTTTTGGATCACCATGGGGCAGTATTACTGTAAACACAGAGCCAACTTCCTTTGTGGATTCCAGCCTGAGTTCACCACCAAGAAGCCTGATGCATCCGATGACAATGGAGAGACCCAGTCCGCTTCCCTCATGCCCCCTTGTGGCAGAGATATCCTCCTGCATAAAGGGCTCAAATATCCTCTCCCTGGCCTCTTCTGAAATACCTTTTCCCGTATCTTTAACAAGAAACTCAAATGTTTCTGTCGTAAGGGAGTAGCCTACCGTCACTGTCCCTGTTGAAGTGAACTTCACAGCGTTGCTGATAAGATGTGAGATGATTTTGCGCAGGAGTTCAGGATCGGTTTTAATACAAGTTTCTTCGAGTGAGTCGTTAACCTGGAGCTCGAATGTGAGGGACTTGCTCTCGCAAATTTTGCTGTATATACCCTTCACTTCCCTCATTACATCATTGATTGAAACAGGTTTCCTGGCGACTTCCATGGAGCCTGAGGCTAAGAGCGAAATATCCATATAATCAGTGATCGTATTGATCAGACGGTTCGTTGAAATCTCAAGAAAAATCTCGAAATTCTGCTTATCAGCATAGCTTATTTCCGGGTCTGCCAGAAGTTTGCTGAAACCCAAAATGCCGTTGAGGGGAGTACGGACTTCATGGGAGATATTCTGCATGAAGGCTGTTTTGAGCCGGTCGCTGGCCTGTGCCTTGTCCCTGGCCATTGTCAGATCCCTGTTAGTCTGTTCCAGCTGGGCTGTTCTCATTTTCACTTTTTCATCCAGGATCAGGTTTTGGTCCCTCAACTGATGCATAAGCGACCTTGCAAGCAGCAGGTTGTTGATCCTGAGGCCTACTTCTGTAAGGTCGAATGGCTTGGTGAGAAAGTCGGTGGCACCAAGGGTAAGAGCCCTCTGCTTGGCTTCCGGTGTTATATCCGCAGTTAAAACCAGAACCGGAAGGAAGTCATCTTTGGCTACCTTAGCTTTAAGTTGGTCCATAACCTCATACCCTGAAAGTAATGGCATCATCAGGTCCAGCAGTATCAGGTCGGGTTTGAAGCTGTCGTGGAGCAGGATTACTTTACGCGAATCGGTTGTAGAACTCACATTGATGTAGCCCTCCATTTCAAGAAAACCCTCAAGCATTTCAATATTAGCAATCTGGTCATCCACGATAAGGATATGAGATTTTTTCAGATTAGTTTCCATACAAATGCAGCTATTATATTTTATAAAAGATCTTGTCAAGTATACGAAGGAAATTATCTATTTCCAAAGGTTTGATAAGGCAATCCATTGCCCCTTCCTTCAGCAATGGCTTGATGTGATCGGGGACCGCATCTGCAGTGATTACCACGATGGGGATCTTGCGGGTATTCTCATCCGACTTCAGTATCTTCAGCACTTCAGCACCGTGAATGTCGGGAAGGTTGAGATCTAAAAGGACCAGGTCAGGATTATGTTCCCGGGCCAATTTAGCGGCCTGCCTTCCATACATTGTTGTAATAAGCTTTATGCCGGGCCTGGTGGAATCAATAATGTCATTCACCAGGTCGATATTTGGCTTGTTGTCTTCAACATAAAGAATTGTTCCATCCCAATGGTCCTCAAGCTTATTGACATCGAGGGTCAACGACCCGTTCTTTATTGGCTCCATCTGGCTTTCGATCAGCGGCAGTTCAATCCAGAAAGTTGATCCTTCGCCCGGTGTGCTTTCCACGCCAATAAAACCGCCCATGAGGTCCAGCAGTTTTTTGACCACTGCCAGCCCAAGTCCTGTTCCTTCCGTTTCTGTATTTTCTGCTCCTATCCTTTCAAACGGTACGAAAAGCTTGCATAAATCCTCTGAACGGATCCCGCAGCCTGTGTCCTTTATAGAAACCCTCACGGGTAACCAGCCTTGTGAATTCAGAGGAAGAAGTTCTGCATTGATCCGGATTGAACCTCCCTCCACATTATATTTGATGGCATTATTGATCAGGTTAAGAAGGATTTGTTTCAGCCTCTGCCTGTCGGATTTTACCGATAACTGCATTGTGTCAGACTGCATGATCTCTAGTTTGATCCGTCTTGCACTTACTTGCGGCTGCACAATATCTATCATTTCGTTGATCACTCCATGGAGCTGCACAGGTTCAGGGGAAAATGAAATGCGGCCTGCTTCTATGCGCGAGATGTCAAGCACTTCATTGATCAGTTCAAGAAGATGCTTGCCGCTCCTGAGAATATGCGAGACTCCTTTTTTCTGTCCCGGATTCAACTCCCCTCTCTCAAGCAGCTGGGCAAAACCAAGGATCGAATTCATAGGGGTCCTTAGCTCATGGCTCATCCTTGAAAGGAATTCGCTTTTTGCCTGGTTCGCTCCTTCGGCTTCTTTCCTCGCTGTTTTAAGTTCTTCTTCGATTTGCTTTCTCTCTTCTATTTCCCTGGTCAAATCAACGTTTGCGAGAGCCAGTTCAGCTGTCCTATCGGCGATTTTTTGTTCAAGGTTGGCATTAAGATCCCTGATCTCCTGTTCCGCTTTTTTTCTTTCGCTGATGTCCTGTTTGACGGCCAGGTAGCTTGAAATCTCATCATTCTCATCCAGGACCGGTGTGATGTTGATGCTTTCCCAGTAGAAGCTGCCATCCTTCCTCCTGTTAACCCATTCACCCTGCCAGGGTTTTCCTAAAGTGATAGTCTCCCAAAGGTCCTTGTAAACCGAATCAGGGGTCTTTCCTGACTTCAGCAGCCTGACATTTTTTCCCTTAACCTCCTCGAAAGAGTAGCCTGTAATAGTATGAAATGCCGGGCTTGCATATTCTATGTTGCCATTCAGATCTGTTATAACAATTGATACAGGGCTCTGTTCAATGGCCAGGCTTAGTTTCCTGATTTCCTTCTCTTTTTCCTTGATCTCGGTGATATCGATCGCTGTAGCCGACATATACTGCGGTATTCCGTTATTGTAGACCACAATGGCATTCATAAGTGAAGGGAAAGCAGAACCGTCTTGCCTGGTTCTCCAAACCTCTTCAGCCTGGAATTCACCGTTTTTCTGAAGAAGCCCGACAGTCTCAAGAACCCGGACCATCTGCTGATCACTGTGAAACATGGAAAGGTTTTTCCCAATGACCTCACTGACCTCCCATCCGTGCATCCTTGCAAAATACTCATTCGAATATAGCATTGTACCATCAAGGGCGGCAATAGCCATTCCGTAATTGGCCTTGGCAGTGATGGTGCTGAACTTCCTCAGTTCCTCGTCGGCGAGGAGGCGTTCAGTAATATCACGCACACTGCCCGCAATTTTCAAGGGCTTCCCATCCTGACCATATAGAAACCCGGAGGACAAAGAAACAGGAATGATGGAGCCGTCTTTGTTCCTGAGCATTACTTCATAATCATCGATAGTTCCTTTTTCGGATAATTTCAGCAGGAATCTCTCCCTGTCCTCAGTATTTTGATAAAAAGAAAAGAGAGATTGACCGATCAGTTCTTCGCGGGTGAACTGACCTTTTGAAAGGATTTTGACCGATGGACTGATCTCAAGGATATTCCCGTCGAGATCGGCTTCATAAAATACGTCCCGTATCGTTTCAAACATCAAGCGGTACTTTTCTTCACTTTTTCTGATTGCAAGTTCGGTTTGTCTTTGTTCCGTAATATCTTTCCATGTAACCAGGATGGCTTTGCCTCCTTCATAATCAATTGCAGCCAGGTTGACCATTGCAATGAATTCACTCCCGTCGAATCGTTTATGCACCCATTCAAATGTGTTTTTGCCCTTTTCCAGGGTTTCCCTGATACGTTCTGCAGCCAGTTCATCAGACCGGCGGCCTCCAGGCTGAATTTCAGGGGAAAGCATATCAGGAGAAGCCCCTATGATTCTCGATCGATCCCCGCCCGCAAGGACTTCCGCTGCTTTGTTGCACTCAACATAAATACCATCCTTGACGATCAGGTATCCGTCGGGTGAAAAATCGAACAGGCTGCGGTATTTCTCCTCGCTCTTTTTAACCTTGTTATCAGCTTCTTTAAGCAAAGTGACATCTTTCCATGAAACAAGAAGGGCATCCCGGCCTTCATATTGGACCGGGGCAAGGTGGATCAGCGCAAGAAAATCAGCTCCGTCAATTCTCCTGTGAGTCCATTCAAATTCATTTTTACCCGTTGCAAAAGCTTCGTTAACCACTTCAATCACATAATCAAAGGATCGTTTCCCGTTGGGCTGAAACTCCGGAGATATTTCATCAGGCCTTTTACCGATAATATCTGTCCTGGAGCCACCAACAAGCCGTTCAGAGGCCTTATTGCATTCCACAAAGATACCGTCCTGGAAAATCAGGTAGCCGTCGGGAGAATATTCGAAAAGCGCCCTGTACTTTTGCTCACTCTGACTGACCAGCAGCTCAGCTTCTTTTCTTCCCGTTATATCAGAAGCGAATAACAGGGCAGATACAGGGGCCCCGCTTTCATCCCGTACGGGCTGAGTGCTTGTCCTGTACCATCTTCTCTGTCCGCCAAGAACGATCTGTTCTTCCACAACCCTGCCTGTGTTTTTTGAAAATACAAAGTCCACATTCGACATGATGGATTCGGCTACATCAGGAGGGAACATATCATGGATCCTCTTGCCCAGTATCTTGCCGGCAGGCAACCCAAGACTCCGGGCACCGATGGCATTAATATACTGGTAACGGCCTTCCCTGTCAAGAAGTAAAATGGCAGCGTCGGCACTGTCGATCAGGCTACGGTATTTTTCCTCGCTAACTCTTAATTCATTCCCCGCTTTCTTCAGGTCAGAAATATCGATCCCGATGCATTGGATCTCGCCAGGGTTACCCTTCTGATTGGTGAGGCAAAGGAATTCCCATAGTGTGGTTCTTACCCCGCCATCCCTTGCAGGTTTGTCAAGTTCAACCTTGACGATGGTGCCGGGGTTTGCAATGCATTTTTCCACGGCTTTCCTGGTCCGTTCATGGTGATGGGAACAGATGGAGATCATCGCATCGGCCCCTTTCAGTCCGCTTCCTTCATATATCCATCCGAACTCCTCCGCGAACTTGGCATTCCAATATGTATGTCTTCCTTGCAGGTCGGTCCTGAGCACAAAGTTGGTTTGAGTATTTACAAGGGTGCGGTATAGGTTTTCACTTTCCCTGATGGCCTCATCCGCCTTCTTCTTTTCGGTAATATCGATAAGCACTCCCCTTCCGCCGGTAATGTTACCGTTTTCAATCAATGGGTTAGTGGAGGAACGAACCCACCTGACCTCACCGTTCTTATTGTAATAGCGATATTCAAGGAAATCATAATCCCTGATTTCCAGTTCCGCAAGTCTTTGCATGATCATCGGCTTGTCTTCCTCATGCATATACCTGAAGAAGTTTTTTCCGATCAGTTCCTCAGGGCTGTAACCGAGAAACTTCTCTATCGACGGGCTGACATAGTTGATGGTCCCATCGTTTGAGATTTCATATATAACGTCATTGAGGTTTTCGACAATCTCTTTGAATCTTGCCTCAGTTTTTACCAACTTCCGTTCGGTATTTTTCCTGTCGCTAATGTCACGGGTGACAAAGATCATCTGAACCAGTTGGCCGTTCTCATCCCTAAGAAATTCACCGTTTACTTCTATATCGAATTTACTCCCATCCGCCCTCAAAGCAGTATATTCTGCAGCGCCTGTAAGCTGGCCTGCCAGCATCTTTGCAATTTCGCCAGAAGCCCGTTCATGATCCGGGGGATCAATATATTCAAACATTTTATGCCCGGGAAAGTCCCCTGCATTGGAGGCGCCAAACATCTTCACTGCCCGTTCTGAAGAAAACTGGATCTTCCCTTCCAGATCAGTAATAGTTATGACATCGGGGGATGCCGAGAGGATGGAATGATACAAGGCTTCACCTTTACGCCTCGCCATTTCCCGTTTTTTTAAAGCAATGACGTTACCAAGCCTTAGTGCAATTGACTTAATAAGGTCACTTTCCTCAGGAAGGAATGGATCTGCTTCAGCTTTTGATTTTCCATGCTTTACGCTGATCATAACCTTGCCCACAACAATACCGTCTGCTACAATATCGTGCTCAAGCTGCCGGCTTTTTACCTGATAGCCGGGAGTCTTGAAGACCTTGTCTTCGAGAGTAATCATAGCTCCCGTCCTTTCAGGGAACTGCCAGGCCGGGGGTATTAGTTCCAGGACTTCGATACAAATTTCATCGAGATCGAGGGAGAGGTCGGAGAAAATTTCCGACATCATGTTCTGGCATCTCAATTCCTTAAGGCGCTCGCCAAGATCAAATTCGATTTTATTCAACGTGGCCAGGCATTTCTCGTATCTGGATTTCAGTGAGGCAAGTTCCGACTGCAATGCCTCTTCGTTTCCTTTCGGCTCGCCTGTTGTCTTTTTCCCTTTATTCATATCAAAGGTTTTAAATATGAAATTTTACCAGGTTTCAAAAAATCAGATAGGGTAAAGATAGAAAATCCGGAAATCAAAATCAACTGCCTCAAAATTCACATTCCGGAAGATACGTTTATGAAACACCGGATTTTTTTTACTTCAGCCCTGATTCGAAGTTAAGGATTTTTGCGAAAGGATTTCGGCTTTCTTCGCTGAAACCTGTATGCGAACTTCCTTTCCTGGACCTGATAATTGGTTTCGAATGAATCGATGAGTTCTTTCAGAAGTTCGTGCAGATTGAAAAACGAAATGAACCTTACCCTGGTTTTACCAATGATCATTTCGTGATCTAATGAAAGATTTACAACCCAGGCTTCAGTGGGTTGGTATTTGTCAATGAAATTCCGGAGAGAACGTGTCATCATGGGCTTTTTTAAAGCGCTGAACTTAACTTCAATCCCAATCGGGTCGCTCCCGCGATCGATCACAAAATCAACTTCGGCTTTATCGGTAGTGCGCCAGAAATGTACCTGGTATTGCGATACCCTTAGTTCATTCATCAGGAGATTTCCAACGATGTTCTGAAAAACGAAACCCTGGTCCTGCGGATGTTGAAGATTACCAAATGCCGACAGTATAAGATTTCTCATGCCATGGTCGTTAAAATATACCACAGGAGATTTTGTGATTTCCTTGATGGCATTGTTGAAATATGGAGTTACCAGCCTCACAAAATATGTTTTTTCGGCATACCAGAGATACTTCCTGATGGTGGGCACACTCATTTGTGCATCATTAGCCAGGTTGTTAAGATTCAGTATCTGGCCGGTTTGGGCCGCAAGCAATTTGATAAGCCTCCCATAGGATTCGCTGCGGTCACCCTGTAAGAATAAACGGATATCCCTGTCAATGTACGACTGGTAGATTTCATTGATTAGCTGTAGTTTTTCACGGGCAGAGGGTTCTGTCACCACACGCGGATAACCTCCGAAATTCAGGTATTCATTGAACAAGATCATCACAGCGGGGAAATGCAGTTTGATATATGCCTGAAGCCTGTCAGAATATTTATAAGAAGTGCGGTAGTCAAGAAATTCATGAAAAGTTAATGGAGAAACTTCAAAAATCCTTTTCCTGCCGGCCAGGGACTCCGAGATCTTTTCTTTCAGTTCAATGCTTCCCGAACCTGAGATGATGAACTTGTATGGAAGTTGCATATCATAAAGGCCTTTAAGGAATAGCCCGGCGTCGTTTTTTCTTTGAATCTCATCTATGAATACATAGCCCTTATGCAGGCCAAATTCAAGCTGTATTTTGCTGATCAACGCTTCCTGGGAGCGCAGGAAGGGGAGATCCGATTCATAATCAAAACTGAGAAACAGCACAGGTTTGCCTGCCGATTTGAGATCATCAATAAGGATATTCATCAGGGTGGTTTTACCAACCTGGCGCGGGCCGCCGATGACTGTTATTTCCTTCCTGACCAGGTGATCGCGGATCTGATCTGTAATGAGGCGTTTGATCATAAAATTATACTTTAACACGATAAAACAATAAACAAAGTTACATAATTATCGTGTTAAGTGCAAATTT